>ENA-OQCK01000693-OQCK01000693.1-human-gut-metagenome-genome-assembly--contig:-NODE-693-length-16080-cov-7.566100_pt1 | contig 16080 bp, 18 predicted proteins | sample MGYA00242498_ERZ504578 | MGnify/ENA primary metagenome ERZ504578 (study PRJEB26092, sample SAMD00036229) | human gut metagenome | host: Homo sapiens | study: EMG produced TPA metagenomics assembly of...
ATGGTAATGGCTCCGAACAACAGCCAAAACTTCAGATGCTGGCGCTTGGTCGATACCTCGGGCATCAACTCGGCCAACAACGTAGGGTTACCGTATTTCTTTATCGCTTTCTTCTTCACGATCATGCGTACACGTAGAACGCCACCAACGCGGGAAGGAGAAAAAGCAAATATAAAAAGTCCGGATGCGCAAATCGAAACATAAGCCTTTTATCTTTATGGTATATTTCTCAACAATGTATTTCTCAATAAGATCTCCACCAGCAACAGGGCGAACACCAGCAAGGCCCAGTTCTTATACTCCTCCTGCTTCTTGCTGTACTCTTGTACGCTGATCTTGGTCTTCTCCATCTGGTCGATCTCGGAATAGATCTCCTTCAGGCTGGCGTTGTCCGTAGCACGGAAATATTGCCTCCCGTGGTAGAGGCGATCTGCTTCAACGTAGCCTCGTCGATCTCCACCGGGATATTCTGGTACTGCACGCCGAATGCGGTCTGGAACGGATACGGCGCCATGCCTTTCGTTCCGACTCCGATCGTATAGACACGCACGCCGAACGTCTTGGCGATCTCGGCAGCGGTAACCGGAGCGATCTCGCCGGCGTTGTTCGAACCATCGGTCAGAAGGATAATCACCTTCGACTTAGCGTGGCTGTCCTTAATACGGCTCACGGCATTCGCCAAGCCCAACCCAATTGCCGTTCCGTCTTGGATCATACCGCTTTGGATATCCTTGAAGAGGTTCAGCAAGACCGTATGATCGGTTGTCAACGGGCATTGCGTAAAGCTCTCAGCAGAAAAGACCACGAGACCGATGTTATCGTTCGGACGGCCGTTGATGAACGACGCAGCCACATCCTTCGCCGCCTCCAAGCGGTTCGGTTTCAAGTCTTGCGCCAGCATACTCCCCGAGATATCCATCGCCAACATGATATCGATACCTTCCGTGGAAGAATTGGACCAACTATTCGTGGATTGCGGACGGGCCAAGATCACGATCAGCAGCGCTACCGCTACCATACGCAACACGAAAGGCACGTGACGCAAGTACAGATCCATGATACCGCTCCCGGCGCCTCGAACGCCTCCGACGAGGAGACCTGCAAGCTGGCCTGACTCTTGCTCAGCTTGTAGACATACCATCCGATCATCGGGATGAGCAACAACAATAAATATAAATAATTAGGATTCGCAAATACCATCTCTTAATCCTTTAAATTAGTTGTATCGTTCGTAGACTTGGGCTGATAGCGTGTCAAGTCGTCTTGACACGGGGCTACCGGCTCATTTGACAGAGGGCTGTCAACGGCTTTGACAGCAGGCTGTCGCTCCTCTTGACCCGAGGCTGTCAGCTCATCTGACAGGGGACTGTCAACCAGCTCCACCATCTCCTCCTCCTTCGTCTGGTTCACGAACAAATACGCGTTCATCATACTCAAATCATTCTCATCCGGCAGCGGGTTCATCTTGGCGAATTTCACGAAGTCGGCCAATTGCAGAATCTGCCTCAAGTTTTCGTACACGCTCTGCGCCTCGGAGTTCTTGCGGATCAGGTCCAAGATCTCACCGGAAGTCATCTCCATGGCATTGATACCGAAACGTTCCTCGATATACTTACGCAGCGTATCCGTGATCAAGGTGTAATACTCCTTGCTTCGTCCTTGCTGCCAGAGTTTCTGTTGCTTGATCTCGTCCAGTTCCTTGATGGCCTGCTCGTGAGGCGGGAGCTTCGGCTCCTCTTTCTTGAATGGTATCAACGACTTCTTCGCACGGATCCGTTTCACGATATAGGCGATCACGCAAATCAAGAACAGGGCCAGCAAGATCCCGTAAATGATCGGATAATAATCGGCCCATACGAAAGGCGGCTTCCATACGGTCTTGATGTCGTTGAACTCCTCCGGCTTGTCCGCGTTCACGGGAATCGTGGAGACCTTCAAGGCGACTTGGTTGGAATATACGGTATCCACCCCGTCTATCACCTTCAACGGAGGTAATAGATAGAGTGACGAATCAAACGAGGTAATCAATACATCCTGCTTGATAACGAGCCGGTCGTTCTCGATCTCCGTAGAGTCCGCCTTGGAGAGATTCAGTACCTCCACACCCGTCATCAAGTATCGTTCGGGATCACGATCTGCACAGGGCGATCCTTATCCGCCGTTACCGTAAGGTGCAAGGTAGTCTGCTCTCCGATCAATATGGCGGCCGAGTCGATAGCGACATCGATCAACGGTCTCTGCGCATATGCCCTTCCCCCCGCGAGGAAGCGGCGGCGACCAGAAACAGGATACTTTTCTTTATCAATTTCATCTGCTTGCTTTAATTACGTTTGTCAAAAAGAGCAATCAATGCTTTCACATAATCATCCTCGGTACGGACAGAGACGGAGTCTACACGACATTTCTTGAACGTATCGCTCATCTTCGCCTGCCGTTTCTCCCACCATTCCTTATAGGCCGCACGCACACGGGCGGAGGAACTGTCTATCCATCGCTCCTTCCCGGTCTCGCGTCCTTGATCTTCATAAGGCCTACGGCGGGAAGCTCGGTCTCACGACGGTCGTACACCTGAATGGCTACCATATCATGCTTGCGGTTGGCCACCGTCAAGGCGTCCTTGAAACCCTCCTTGTCAATAAAATCGGAGATGAGGAAAGCCGTGCAACGCTTCTTGATGGCGTTGGTCAAGTATTTCAACACTTGGCTGATATCCGTTCTCGTCTCCTCAGGATGGAAATCGATCAGCTCCCGGATAATATATAAGATATGTTTCTTTCCTTTCTGGGGCGGGATAAACTTCTCGATCTTGTCCGAGAAGAACACCACGCCGATCTTATCGTTGTTCTGTATCGCCGAGAAAGCCAAGGTAGCGGCGATCTCGGTGATCACCTCCTTCTTCATGACGTTGACGGAGCCAAAGTCACGGCTACCGGACACGTCGATCAGCAGCATCACCGTCAGCTCACGCTCCTCCTCGAACACCTTGACGTAGGGGCGGACGTAGCGGGCGGTAACGTTCCAGTCGATATCCCGGATATCATCGCCGTATTGATATTCCCTTACCTCGCTGAACGCCATACCACGGCCCTTGAAAGCCGAATGGTACTGGCCGGCGAAGATGTTACGGGAAAGACCACGGGTCTTTATCTCGATACGGCGGACCTTTTTTAATAATTCACTTGTCTCCATTTAAGGAACTTCTACTTTATTCAAGATCTCGCTGATTACCTCCTCTGAAGTCAAGTTGTTCGCCTCGGCCTCATAACTCAAGCCGATACGATGGCGCATCACGTCGTGGCATACCGCACGGATATCCTCCGGGATCACATAGCCCCTACGCTTGATGAAAGCGTACGCACGGGCGGCCAACGCCAAGTTGATAGACGCACGAGGGGAAGCGCCGAAAGAGATCATGCTCGCCAAGTTCGGCAAACCAGCCTCAGCCGGGAAACGGGTAGCGAAGACGATATCCACGATGTAACGCTCGATCTTCTCGTCCAAATAAACCTCACGAACCACGTTACGGGCGTCGAGGATCTCCTCTTTCGTCAAGATCGGCTTGATCTCCGGACGTTCTCCGGATATATTCTGGCGTATGATTAATTTCTCTTCCTCCTTCTTCGGGTAATTGATGATCACCTTCAACATGAAACGGTCTACCTGCGCCTCAGGCAACGGGTACGTACTCCTGCTCGATCGGGTTCTGGGTAGCCATTACCAAGAAAGGCTTCGGCAACTTGTAGGTATGCTCGCTGATCGTGACCTGACGCTCTTGCATGGCCTCCAACAAGGCACTCTGTACTTTCGCCGGGGCACGGTTGATCTCGTCCGCTAACACAAAATTAGCGAAGATCGGGCCTTGCTTTACCTGGAACTCTTCGCTTTTCTGACTGTAAATCATCGTACCGATCACATCGGCCGGGAGTAAGTCCGGGGTGAACTGGATTCGGCTGTATTTAGCGTCGATCAACGACGACAATGTTTTAATGGCAAGTGTCTTAGCCAAACCCGGCACACCTTCCAACAGGATATGTCCGTCCGAAAGCAAACCGATCAACAAGGATTCAACCAAATGCTTTTGTCCGACGATTACTTTGTCCATACCCATCGTAATCATGTTCACAAACGAGCTTTTACTTTCAATTCGCTCATTCAACTCACGAATGTCTACTGTCTGACTCATAAGATTTATTCTATTATATTGTTATTATATTGTCCCAATTTTACGTTGATTTTTTAGGATGCACAAAATTAGAAATGTTAAATTCGTATCCTTCACTTTTGCAGTTAAATAATACTAACCAACACTTCCTCGTTTTGTTTTATTTTACTTAAAAAAGGGGGATTTCTCTTACTCCCCGGCAAGTATCTCTGTTTGTAGGGCGGCGGCTTCTCCCGCGACTCACGGCTCTTGCATCGATGCCATACGATTCCGGTGCGGGTATCTCGATCACGGTACCGATCGGGACGTTGTTCGGGTCTTTTATAACAGCCTTATTATGTTGGTAAATATACACCCAGAATAATTTATTGCCATAATATTCCAAGGCGATCACGGTGAGGCGGTCGCCATGCTTGATCTTCACCTGCCCCAATGGTTTTGGCGCCGGTTCCACATAAGGCTCCGGTTCCGTATGCGGGGTCTTCTCCGCTACCGAGTCCGGATGAAGCATCCAAGCTGATTCTTGAACCGTGTCCTTGGCCGTATTCTTGGCTTCCGTTATCACCTCTTCTTGGGCAGGCGCCGGTTTCCAATTATTTCTTCCCAGATAGAAGAATACAGAGATTACGATTATCAAAAAGGCGACGATCATTAATACCCCCTTTTCCTCCGGTTTCCTACGGGCTTGCTCTTCCGGTCTCTCTGGTATGGGAGATGGCTCCGCGGGCAGTTCCGGTTCCAATCCACGTTCCGGTTCAGATACCGATGACGGCTCCGGATCAAACGCTTGCTCTGGCTCAGGCAATGGTTCAGGTTCAGGTTCTAGTATCGGTTCGGGCTTCTCTTTGGGCTGAGTATTTGCCAAAGGGATTTCCTTATCCGGCATTACCTCCTCCACGGACTCGTCTTCCGTTTCCTTCTCCTCTACGGACTCATCCATGTCCGAGAAATCCACGTTCTCGTTGATCTCTGTCGTCTCAAAGATAGAGAAAGGCTTGTTTACCTGTTCCCGCAGGTCTTTATCCGGCAGGAAAGAGAATTTATAATGTTCGGGGATCAAGAAACGTTCGCCGGTATTCACGTGGATACTCTCCCGCTTCTCCACGGAGATAATCTTGAAAGTACCCAAGCCCTTTACTTTTACGATCTTATCCGTATAGACTCCTTCGGATACCACCGAGATAAAATCTCTCAAGAAGCGCTCTACCTCTCCTCTGTCCTTACCGGTACGCTCCGATAATAAACCGGCTAAATCTTGTATATTCAGCCGGTTATTCATGATCTCCCAATTCCTTTAAACGGTTCTTCACGGTCGTTCCGGGTTTGAATACGGGAACTAATTTAGGGGGAACCAGATATCGCTTCCCGTTCGCGGGATTCACGGAAATACGTTCCGCTTTCTTTTTCACCTCGAACTGGCCAAAGCCTTGCAAGTAGATCGTATCGTTATCCACTAATTTCGAACTTACGACGAACTGAGCGCAGAAAGCATGTCGGAAACTTCCTTCGAAGTCCAATCCATGCGATTCGCCAATTCCGTTATAAGTTCCTTGTTTTTCATATCTAATTCCATAACAGTTCGTGCTGCTATATTAGTTATTTTTTCGTTAACCGACAAATATATTGACAGTTTTTACATCAATTCAACACTTTACCATACAGATCAAACGCTTGTGCGTCAATCACCTTTACTTGGTAAAAGCTACCCGGACTCAAGGAGTATCCTTGGAAATCAATATTTCCGGATCTACCTCGGGCGAGTCGTATTGCGTACGTCCCACGTAGAAATCCTCCTCCTCCCGGTCTACGATCACTCGGAAGGTCTGCCTACTTTCGAGGCGTTCACGTCGGCGGAGATGCTTCTTGCACACGCATCAAGTAATCCAGTCGGTCTTGCTTCACCTCCTGCGGGATCTCGTCTTTATAATGCTGATAAGCATAGGTACCCTCCTCATGGCTATAAGCGAAAGCGCCCATACGCTCGAAACGGATATCTTTCACGAAGCGGATCAACTCCTCGAAATCATGCTCCGTCTCGCCGGGATGACCCACCATCAAGGTGGTGCGTAGATGGATGCCCGGCACTTCCCGGCGCATACGCTCCAGCAGCTCATACGTCTCGGCCTTCGTGATATTGCGGCGCATCATCCTCAACATCGGGTCGCTGATATGCTGGAGGGCGATGTCCATATACTTGCAAACGTTATCACGCTCACGCATCACCGGCAACAGGTCATAGGGGAAATGAGACGGATACCCGTAATGCAAACGAATCCACTCCACGCCCGGGATGTCGGATACCCGCTCCACCAGTTCCGGCAAGGCCATTCGCTTATAGCGATCGAGGCCATAAAACGTAAGATCTTGGGCGATCATCTGGAATTCTTTTACGCCTTGCGCCACCAAGCCACGAACCTCGTCTACGATCTCGTCCATCGGACGGGATTGATAAGCCCCGGTTATGATCGGGATCGAGCAGTAAGAACAAGTACGGTTGCATCCCTCCCCGATCTTCACGTAAGCGTAGTGCCTCGGGGTGGTGAGCACACGCTCGGTAGCCAGCTCTTGATGGTACGACTTGCCCAGATCGGAGATCAACTCCTTCCAATTGAATTTCCCGTAGAAACGATCTACCTCGGAAGTTCCTTCTCCAGATCTTTCAAGAAACGTTCCGACAAGCAGCCCATCACGAAGAGCTTCCCGATCCGTCCTTTTTGTTTTTGTTCGCCCAGTTCTAAGATCATATTGATAGATTCCTCTTGGGCGTCGCCGATGAAACCACAGGTATTCACTACCACGATCTCGCCATTGATCTTATGGGGATCATGCTCTACCGTATAGCCATTGGCAACGAATTGGCGCATAAGTTGCTCCGAGTCCACTAGGTTTTTCGAACACCCCAGCGTAATAATATCTACTTTATTTTTTCTCATTCTCCAAATAACGAATTGACAAACTCACGTTTGCGGAATACTTGCAAATCCTCCATCCCCTCGCCGAGTCCGATATATTTCACGGGGATACGGAAATGGTCGGAGATACCGATCACGACCCCCCCTTGGCTGTACCGTCCAGTTTGGTCACGGCCAAGCGTTCACCTCGGTGGCGGCGGTAAATTGTTTCGCTTGCTCGAAAGCGTTCTGCCCGGTAGAGCCGTCCAATACCAACAAGATCTCGTGGGGAGCGTCCGGGATCACCTTCTTCATCACGTTCTTGATCTTGGTAAGCTCGTTCATCAAGTTGATCTTGTTATGCAGACGTCCGGCGGTATCGATAATCACCACGTCGGCATCGTTCGCCTTGGCGGAGCTCAGCGTATCGAAAGCCACGGAAGCGGGGTCCGAGCCCATGTTCTGCTTCACGATAGGTACGCCTACCCGCTCGCTCCAGATCACCAACTGCTCCACGGCGGCGGCACGGAACGTATCGGCGGCGCCAGATAGACCTTCTTGCCGGCTTTCTTGACTGGTAAGCCAGCTTACCGATCGTGGTCGTCTTACCCACCCCGTTCACGCCTACAACCATGATCACGTAGGGTTTCTTGCCCTCCGGAAGCGCGAATCCCTCGGCATCCTCCGTATTGTTCTCTGTCAGCAAGCTAGCGATCTCGTCACGCAGCAGGGTGGTCAATTCTTGGGTGGTGACATACTTGTCACGGGCCACACGCTTCTCGATACGGTCGATGATTTTCAACGTGGTATCTACACCGACATCCGAGGTAATCAGTACTTCCTCCAAATTATCCAACACATCGTCGTCCACCTTACTCTTACCGGCGATCGCTTGGTAATCTTGGAGAAAACACTTTCTTTTGTCTTCGATAGACCTTTATCCAAGGTTTCCTTCTTGTCTTTACTGAAAAAGCTAAAAATACCCATATTTATTTTGTTTCTGTTTTTATTTACTTCAAATCACACTTATCAAGTAGTTTCCGGATCTCCTTAACGGACATAGACTCAATCTCGCTCTTATCATACATCGTCACAAGATAAATTGTTCCTTCATCAACGCTGACAAGTACCGTAAAAGTTATCACCTGAGCTCCCCCTCTCTTGCCCTGTAATTTCGAGTGGATGGACATCCGGACCTTACGAAGGGCGGTAATGCCTCAATCTTATAACTCATTCAATAGATCCTCCAATGGGCGAGAAGTTATTTTTCCCGCCTTCAAGTCTTTTACGCTCTGGAAAGCCTCTTCCAGCACCTCCCGCTCGCTTCGCTTGGCAGGCGAGAAGGTCTTCTCTTTTAAGTTCCGCAAGAGCGATAAAGCCTTACGCATAAGCTCCTCATTATCCAAGATACTCATGGCTTCCTCCATGTATGTATATTTCAACTCATTCGCTGTCATGGTCATATTCCTCCCTTTGCTTGTTTTTAATCCATCCTGTTCTTATAATCCTCATAGCCGAACGTACGGTACATCACCAGCTGGTTATCCTTGCTCCAAAGGGCCAAGGAAGGGTGCGGTATGCCGTTGAACATATTCGTCTTCACGATCGTGTAGTGGATCATATCCTCGAAAATCAGCTTGTCGCCGATCGCCAAAGGCTTATCGAACGACCAATCCCCCATATAATCACCACTCAAACAACTATTTCCCCCGATCCGTAGGTAGGTTTCCCCTCCACGGCATCCGTAGCGAAACGGATAGCCGGTTTGTAGGGCATCTCCAAGCAATCCGGCATATGGCAGGTGAACGAGGCATCGATAATCGCGTCTTGATACCGTGGTTCTCCACGATATCCACCACGGTTGTCAGCAAGAACCCGGTCTGCCAAGCGAAGGCGCTACCCGGCTCCATGATCAACTCCAAGTTCGGATATCTCTCCTTAAAGCCTTTCAGTAAAGCGATTAAATGCTCCACGTCGTAATCCTTACGGGTCATCAAATGACCACCTCCCATATTCAGCCACTTGACGTGAGGCAGGAAACGGCCAAAACGCCTCTCCACCTCGGCCAGCGTCCGCTCCAGATCATAGGAAGTGGACTCGCACAAGGTATGGAAGTGCAGCCCCTCGATACCCTCCGGCAACGTGTCTCCCAGCAAGTCGCCGGTCACCCCCATCCGGGAACCCGGGGCACAAGGATTATACAAGTCCGTCTCCACGTCCGAGTATTCCGGATTGATCCGCAACCCACAAGACACCCGGTTACCATCCGCCCGCACCATCGGATAAAAACGATGGAACTGAGAGAGCGAGTTGAACGTGACATGACTACTGTATCTCAAGATCAACGGGAAATCAGCCTCCGTATAAGCCGGGGAATAGGTATGCGCCGGACTTCCCATTTCCTCGAAGGCCAATTGGGCCTCAAATTTAGAACTTGCTGTCGAAAAAGGAATGTACTCACGTACGATCGGGAACGCTTTCCATAAAGCGAAAGCCTTAAAAGCCAATATGATATTCACTCCCGCACGTTCTTTTACGCTCTTGATCAAGGACAGGTTGTTTCTTAGTAAATTCTCCTCCATCACATAGCAAGGCGAGGGTATCTTGTTGATGTCTATCATGCTGTATCTCAATATTTCATAATAAATATGCAAATATAGCGAAAACATTCGGAGAAAGCAAGGTTTCCGCTCCGAAAAAGCAATAAAAATACAACTATATTTTTCATTTAAAGACTATTGTGTTTAGCCACGAACACTATTGTGTTTGGCGGCGAACATTATTGTATTCAACCGTGAACACTATTGTGTGTTTTAAAGGAAAAAAACGGCGACGTGACGTCGCCTCTTCTTTTTTTCTTATCTTTCCTAATATACTTATATATAGTAGTGCGAAACGCAGTGCGAAAAAGCGATACCTTTTTCATTCAATCAACTAAAAACCAACACCTTGGTCATTCGAAACGTAGTGCGAAATGCGGTGCGAAATACGATACGGCTCGTAGCATGCCCAGACATGCCATAAGCTAACCGTCAATCATTCAACACAGTAAGTTTAGCGAACTTCAAAAGTAACTGCTTTTGCCCGAAATGATCGAAGGCCACCGTAGCCTTCGCGTTACCACCCTCTCCTTCTATCGAGACAATCTCACCTTCCCCAAAACGATCATGGCGAACCTTGGAACCCACATGTAACCCCGATAGATCCGTGGCTGGAGCCGCCGAAAAGGACGATTCCATCGTGTTTTTTAGCTTCGTAAGATGCCCTTGACGCTGTGCCGCTTGCTTCACCGGAGACACGAAATCATCCTCAACCGCCCTTGGTTGCCGGAATGGAGAGGCAAAAGCCGGGCGCCCGTAGCGTTCACGGGCCGAGGCGAATGCATCTGAAACGCCGGCATCCGAAGGCATATCCAGATACTTAGCGTCTATATCCTTCAAGAAACGGCTGGGCGTACACATATCCGTCTTCCCGTTACGATAGCGGCTCTTCGCATAGCTCAATACGCAATTTTGCTCCGCACGGGTAATCGCCACGTAGAACAAACGACGCTCCTCCTCTACCGCTCTCGGGTTATCTTTCGATAGGGACGAGGGGAATAGGTCTTCCTCCAAGCCTACCACGAAAACATTCGTGAATTCCAATCCCTTGGCGGCATGCACGGTCATCATCGTGACCTTATCGGAGTTTTCCTCTTTATCGTTATCTTGATCGGTGAGCAAGGATACCTCCGCCAAGAAGTCGGACATAGCGACTTGCTCCATGCCCTCCTCACGCCGGATCTCGCAAAACTCAGCGATACCTTTCAGCAACTCCTGCAAGTTCTCTTGCTTGCTCACGCCCTCTACGGAACGGTCTTGAAACAGGTCGGAAACGATGCCGCTACGCTTCACCACCAAGGTAGCCAATTCCTCTGCGGAGAGTTTTTTATTCTCTTCAATGAAAACTTCAATCAAACTACGGAAATCGCTCAGTTTCTTAGCTGCACCGTTATTTATCGGTAGCGAATATTCTAAGGGGGCTTGAAGCACGGTCCATAGACTTACCCCGTATTCGGTAGCGGCACCGACAAGCTTACCTACCGTCGTATCCCCGATTCCCCGGGTGGGATAATTGATGATTCGCTTCAAGGCCTCCTCGTCGTGCGGGTTCACGATCAGGCGGAAGTAAGAGATCACGTCCTTGATCTCTTTCCGCTGGTAAAAAGACAAACCGCCGTAAATCTTGTAAGGGATGCCCCGCTTTCGCAACGCCTCTTCCAAGATACGGGACTGGGCGTTGGTACGATACAAGATAGCGAAATCAGCATACGAGAATTTCCCTAATATCCCGTGCATCTCGTTGATTCGGGCGGCTACGGTGTAGCCCTCCTCATAATCGGAGTACGAGGTGAAAACACTCACCTTGCTGCCCGCCTCCTTCTCGGAATAGACCGTTTTGGGTATCTGACGTGTATTCTTGTCGATCAAACTATTGGCGGCGTTCACGATATTCTGGGTGGAACGGTAATTCCGTTCCAGCTTGAAGATACGGCAACCGGTATAAAGATTCTTGAATTGCAGGATATTATCTATATTAGCGCCTCGGAAGGAATAGATGCTCTGGCGTCATCCCCTACCACGCAGATATGGCCGTGTCTCTCGCAAAGCCGTTGCACGATCAAGTGTTGGGCGAAGTTCGTATCTTGATACTCATCCACCAATACATACCGGAAGAAGTTCCGGTATTTCTCCAAGACGGCCGGATGATCCCGAAACAGGATATTGGTTTGCAGCAACAGGTCGTCGAAGTCCATCGCTCCCGCTTGCAGGCAACGGCTCTGGTAACGTTTGTAGATTTCCCGGAGCAAGGGGACCTTGGCGTTCATATCGCTTTCCACGAGCTCTTTATTTTGCTCGTAGGCCGTATAAGTTATCAAGGAGTTCTTCGCATTGGAGATCCGGCTCTGCACCATTCCTAGGCGGTACACCTTATCGTCCAATTGCATTTCCTTGATGATGGATTTCAGTAAGCTCTTGGAATCAGCGGCGTCATAAATCGTGAAATTGGAAGGATAACCGATATGCTCCGCCTCGTTCCGTAAAATACGGGAGAAGATGGAATGGAACGTTCCCATCCATAGCCGACGGGCCGTTTGCTCACCGGTGATGGCCGCTATACGCTCTTTCATCTCCCGGGCCGCCTTATTGGTAAAGGTCAGCGCAAGATACTATAGGGAGGCAATCCCAATTGCAATAAATAAGCGATCTTATAGGTCAGTACCCTTGTCTTACCGGAGCCAGCCCCGGCCACGACCAAGGATGGCCCCTCATTGTAAACCACCGCTTCCCGCTGGCTCTCATTCAGTTGATTCAAATACTCTTCCACATTCATCCGTTTTAGGGATACAAAATTAGGGAAAATAAGCGATTCTACATAAAAAAGTTGGAAGGGTCGTCGATAATATCTACATTTGCCCGTATACGATTTGTAGTATTTTATTTAGCGTCCAACAGATCATCATTCCTTATGCTCCTCCCCGCCTTCTTCACGCTCGCTTTTAAATCACCGATCCGATAGCTGATAGCGATGCCGAAACCACGGCTAAACATACGCTCGGTCTGCCGGATATGAAAGTCCGGATATCGCTCGTTAATCTGTATCGTCTTATGATCTCCCAGAAAATCTTGCGCCCGGAGCGTACAAGTCAATTTATCCTTCAAGAAGCTCTTTACCACACTCAAGCCGTAAAAATAAAAGCCGTACGAGTCCATCCCCACATTCGGCTCGGAGCGCACGTATCCACCCGACAGGACAAAACGCCACCCGTACTTAAACTTCTGCGAGAAATCGACAAAAGCAGAACCACAAAAGCCGGAATTACGCACATCCGTATCGTAAACCTCATTCCCCTCCTGCGCCCGTAAATCCAGATAATGAAACATGCCGTTCAGCGACACGCTTGTCCGGGGCGAAGGATTATAGCTTAGATAAAGATTTCCTCCCGCTGCTTTCACGTCCATGAGATTATCATACGTACTATTCACCACATTCGCCGAATCAATGAACAGATACTCATCAATCACCCCTTTTCCCAAGGTGCAGAGCACGGAAGCCTGCACATTCAATTTCGTTCCGTAATAACTGTATGATGCCGAAAGACGATGATGTTTCTCCGATACCAATCCCGGATTTCCATACGAGATAGAGGTCCCAGACACGAACACCGTAGGATTCAAATAGCTGATATTCGGGCGACGTAAACGTAAGTTGTAAGCCAAGCGAAACAAATTCCGGTCGTCCAAGCGGAAAGCGGAGGTCCAAGAAGGAACCCAATCCGTTACACGATAATTAAAATCCTTGCCTTCGCCTTGTTTATAAGTCACGTCCTGCCAAGTATGTTCCATACGAATGCCCGGGTTCAAGCTCCATTTACCATACTTAAATCCATATCCCGCATAGGCGGAGCTATATTCTGCACATGCCGATATTCCACCAAAGGTTGTAAATCAGCTGGTAACCAGACACCCTCACCCAACTCCTTTACCTCCGAAGTAGCGTGGCTCGTACTGTTACGCCGAATCAGCTTCAAACCGCCCTCGATGGAATGCGTACTTGTAAAAGGATTCACGTAATCAAGCTGGGCCGTATGCTCATGGGTGCGGGCATGACTGATTTGCCGGGTATAATCGGCCTCCAGTTGGGGTAACGAGACATTGCCCATCTTGTCCTTATCATGAAACACGCTATAAATATCGTTCGGGATATAATCGTACTGATAGGAAAGCGTTAGCATCTCTTCCTTATTTCGTTTGAATAAACGCTGATAATCCGCTTTTAAGGAGGCACTACCCCATTCGTTCTTCTTACTCATATCCTCGTTATAAGCATAGATTTCTTCCCCCTCTTTATCAAACCTGCTATAATGGCTATTCCAAATAGAGTTGCTGTTTCCGATATTCAAGTTTCCGGACAAGGAGATCAAATTCAATGTATCGATCTCGAAACTGCCTTCCAGACTTCCATAATGGGCCGGATATTTCACGTCTACGTCCGAGAGCATCCGGAGCTTCGCACCGTCTCCCGACTGGGTACGGAGATAATCCGACTCGCTCTCGGACGATTGTTGACTAAACGTATAATTCCGGAAAGCGATAATCGGCCATATTTCAGCGTAGCGAAACCACCGGCACTCTTAAACAAGTTCATCACCGTAGTGTTTATACTCGCGTTATATCCCTCGAACTCCGCTCCTTTCGTCACGATATTCAAGATTCCGCTGACACCCTCCGCATCGTAACGGGCACCGGGATCTGTTATCACCTCCACTTTCTTGATCATGCTGGCGGGGATACTACGCAAGACCTCCTTGGGATTATTAGAGAACATATTCGAGGGACGCCCGTTCATATAAATCTTAAAACTGGATTGTCCGTTTACCTTCACGTTATCCTCGCCATCCACGGTCACTAGAGGGACTTTCCGCAACATCTCCAGCAAGGTATAGGTTCGGGAATCCGGGTCCTCGGCGATACTGTAAGTCGTCTTATCCGCCTCTGCCCTTATCAAGGGTTTCACGGCGACAATGTTTATCTCGGGCAAGTCCTCGTTCAAATACAATGAATCGGGAGAGACGAGTTGGGCAGTCAACGTCGAGTTCCAGTTTCCCACAAGCCCTATCAAGGCCATCATCATCAGAAATCTTTTCATATCCGTATCTTATTTGATTTGTTTTCGGGCAAAAGTAGAGGCTACAGACAACAACAACGTAAATAATCGCCGGATAAGTAGCTGATATTTCCATGACATTTCCATGACATTTCCATGACATCCGGTCATTTAGCAGGATTTATGTCTATTTCATCCCGAATCCTATCGAAAAGGATACTTTCCTTCTATAATATTTAGTACCTTCGAGCGTTCTTTTTATGTTAATTCTAATCTAGCGAATAATGAATACACGACTATCGGCCAATCTATCCGTTTTGGGTACCTCCTTAATGCTGATCCTCTCGTTCAGCTTCGGTTTCCATAGTTATACGGAAGCCAAGAAAACGATCGTGACAGACTTGAATCAAGCGTTGCAACAAACGATCCTGCAAAACTCCCACCTATGGATGAGCCAAGATTCCATACGCACCTATGCCAATCTATCCAAGCTTTTCGGCAATCCGGTATCCATAGAAAGTTATAACAAGGACTTTTCCGACGCATTGAGTTATACGCCCGACAAGAAGAAAACGGGAATCGTAATCCACGTACTCAATAAAGATCCTCAAACCGAAAACGCTCCCGCTAATACCAACAAGAAACTCAACGAATATTATATCGCCAGCGATACGATTATCTGGGCTTCATCCATAGCGAACAGCCCCAATACTGCCCCGGATCATATCGGATCTCATTCCAAGGGTACGCCAATTGCTCCACCCTTGCGGTTATCGGGCTATCGGACAAATCTTTGCCCGGCCTATTCCTCGGGCTTGCCTTTTTATCCGCTACCCTGCCTCTATTGCTCAAACGCTATAGAAAGGAACTGATAACGCCTCAATCTATCCATCCGGAAAAGATCATCTCTTTCGGTAATTTGAACCTTTCTTGTGAAACCGCCTCCTTCTATAAGGAGAATGAGGAGAAACTAAAACTCACCCTCAGCAATATGCCTTGATGGAGATGTTTTTCCTATCGCCTACGCATATCTTGAACCGCTCGGATATCTGCGAGAGCTTATGGCCGGGAAAGATCAACGCCGACGAGACCTTGAACACCTTGATCCGAAGACTACGGCCTTTAGTGGAGGAAAACAGTAACCTAAAGATCACGACAGACAGAGGACGAGCTTATGCGCTTGAAATAAAAAAGAGCGACCATCTCTGATCGCTCTTTCCTTTTTATCTAGATAGAATTAATATCTTCCACCATCCCGGTTAGAACCATAACCGCCACCTCTGTTAGAGCCATAGCCACCGCCTCTGTTGGAACCGTAGCCGCCACCTCTGTTGTTATTGAAACGACCACCTCTGTCGCCTCTATCCTCTCTAGGTCTGG
>ENA-OQCK01000694-OQCK01000694.1-human-gut-metagenome-genome-assembly--contig:-NODE-694-length-16068-cov-3.629697_pt1 | contig 16068 bp, 22 predicted proteins | sample MGYA00242498_ERZ504578 | MGnify/ENA primary metagenome ERZ504578 (study PRJEB26092, sample SAMD00036229) | human gut metagenome | host: Homo sapiens | study: EMG produced TPA metagenomics assembly of...
ACTTCCCGTGAAACGGGGACACCAGGTCCGTTCATGCTGTCGGCAGACAACCTCCTGAACCGTGAGTACAAGGAATACACCAACCGCTCGCGTTACTATGCGCATGATATAGGACGTGATGTGCGTTGCGGTGTAAACTGGATTTTTTAATTTATAAGAACTATAATCAACACTAATAAATAAAAAGAAAAATGAGAACAATTGCATGTAAAACCGTGTGGGCACTTCTGATAGGAGTGTCCCTTGTCCTGTCGCTGAACTCTTGCAGTAAGGATCCTGTAATACCAGAAGACGAGACGAAGAACAAACTGCATGAGGACCCGGCAAAAATGACCGTCCGCCTCGTTGAATGCCACCTGCACGCTGACTGGAACGAGATACAGAAGCCGGAGGTCCCCACCAAAATCCGGAATCCCCGGCCAGGTATATGAAACGTGTCCAGGAGATCACTTATGAACTGAAGACCGGCAGTGGATGGACCTTGCTGAAGGAAGCCAGGGCAAGTTTTACGTTCAGAAAAACGGCGAATATAAAAATGGAAACAACTTTACCCCGGCCCCGGTTTACCTGATGTTTATCTATTACTACAATTCCAAAGGAGAGTTGATGAACGGCCAGTTTGTAGAGAACGGGCAGGAGAATATCCACCAGCATTTCTTCACCCCGGAGAACGTGAGACCTACCTTTGACGGGAAACCAGAAGCTGACGACAATGATCCGGATGCACTGGTGGATTATCTCTACGTGGATACCACGCCCTGGGACAAGACCAAACATGACAACGAGGCGGAAATTACGGGAGGCACTAACCCGGTAGGATTAAAAGGAGTTATCCGGTTCCTGAAGGACCGCAAGGAGTTTGATCTGAAACTCCGCCTGTATCACGGCTACAATTCTAAAAGGAACCCGCAGACAAACGGCTTTGACCCGTTCTACAAGCCCTCCGGGGTATTGATCCAGCGTGGAACATGGGATATTAACCTGAGCATCCCGGTAGTGGTGTTTTGGAGCCGCGAGGAGTTTGTTGATGTGGACCCGGAGGCAGATGTGAACCTGATCGGGGAGGATAGCCTGGATGAAGACAGCAACCGCACGCTACACTCCATCATGAAAACCTTCAATCTTACATGGAAGGAGGCGCTTGAGGAGTTCATCTCCTATACCTACCAGACGGGGGATGTGGAAGCTGGATCCATATGGCTTTGATCATCTCGCGTAGGATGGAATTCTCTCTTTATTAATCTACAGGCGGCAGGTGGGGCCGCCTTTTTTCTCTTGTGCAGCGAAAAATCCCATCTGCCATGTTTAATCCCCGTGGTTTACTTGGGGATGTATTGGGACATGCTTTACCATCTCACCCTGTTCCATTTTTTCATGTTTGGCAAGTTGAAAAAAATCCTATACATACAAGACGTACCGTTCCCTTACCGACGGGTCTGGAACCGACTTCCCGTCTTTCGTGCAATTTTCCCGCTTGGTTACTGAACTTTTTTGGTCTTTTTTCCGATTTGATGCATATAAGTTTATGCTTCCTTTCCAGGAAACAAGGAAGCGTCAAATGTCTAACTAATAAAAAACTTATGGCAACAGTTAAAACAGTATTGGTAAAAGGAAGGAGCAACCGGTCCGGCAAATTCCCGTTAGTCGTGCAGGTTCTTCACAAGCGAAGGAAAAAGGTTGTTTATACAGGATTCAGTATCTCGGATACCCTGTTTGATCCCGTAAAAGGGAGGGTTATCGACGGCGGGGAAAACACCCTGGAGTCGATTCGGAGGATTAACCACAGGTGCGAAAGTATCTCAAGGGTACTGTTAAAGTGTATTTCAATGATAGAGAAGAAATCCCGGGAATACGAAATAGAGGACGTGTTCAGGACTTACGGCGTGTTAACCCGCGAAGCCGGTTTTTATTTCTATTTTTCACGGAAAATCCGGGAACTTCGTGAAAGCGGTCATGAGGAACAGCCCGGGCATACGCCTCCAGCCTGCGTTCCATGCAGAGGTACCTGGGAAAAAAGGATTTTCCTTTCATAAAACTCTCTTCCCGGATCATTTCCGACTACCAGGGGAAACTGCTCGCTTCGGGTATATGCGATAACACCATTGGTTTTTATCTGCATAATATCAAGGCTCTTTTCAGGAAGGGATGTCGGGAGATGGGTCTGGAACTGCCTTGCCCATTTCGCGATATAAGCATTAAAACGAAAAAAACTCTCAAACGCTCCCTTGATCCGGTTGTGATTAAAACACTATCCGCAATTGAACTGGAAAAGGACAGCCCGTTATCTCTTGCCCGGGACATTTTCATGTTCAGCTTTTACACGCGTGGAATGTCATTCGTCGATATTGCATTGCTAAAAAAGAGGCATGTTTTCCCGGGTGAAATCTGTTACAGGCGTCACAAGACCGATCAATTGATGCGGGTAGGTATAAACAAGGAGATCAGTCGTATCCTGGAAAGATACAAGAATGTACCGGGAGAATATATCTTCCCGTTGTTTCCGGCAGAACGGGATCCGTACGCTGGTTATAGAAACGCCTACCATAGGATTCGTTACTCCCTGGGAAAGATTTCCCGGGTCATTGGTTTGGAATTCCCGCTGAGACTTCACGCGGCCCGTCATTCATGGGCCACGATAGCCAAGGTGAACGGTGCCTCGGTTCATGTTATTGGTGAGTGTCTGGGGCATACGTCGGAAAAAACGACCCGAATCTATCTGAAAGAACTGGATCATTCCGCACTGGATGCGGTTAATAATCAAGTGGCTGACTTCATTTTAGCGGTGGATGATTGACCGGGCCCGACCGCGAAAGATATCAGCTCAAATTCTTCAGTTCCCGTCTGGACGATGGACGGCGGTTAACCATTCCCAAAGAGGCTTTTACCACCGATAATTTAACCATTCCCGGATGTTTCTGTAAATCCCGCCTTGGTGCACGTGGCGGGATTATACAGGAAAAAAGGAACACCTTTATTTAGCTAATTTATCTTATACCGTCTTCAATTGAAAGATGGCTACGAGAGGGATTTACATGTTATGGTATCTACGTTTTGGACCGGCGTCTGTTGGGTAAACAAATGATTTAATGGAGTAATAATATTTTTCTACATTAGTTAAATTCTATTATCTAAGATATTTTTTTACTTTAATTATAGTATATTATCACAATATACGTATATTTGTTCTGTTTCTTCACTCTCTCCCGTAGAGAGTGGAAAATCAAAAAAACTTACAGCATGTGTTAAAAATAGCGTAATCCTTTTTTTTATTTGGATTACGCTGCAAATTTAAAGACAATAATTTTGTTGGCCGTTTCCGTTTTGGCTCTATTATTTATCAATTTCTTATCTCCCCATTCAGAGATTGTTTAACCGCCTTTTATCTGCTGTCTTAACTCTCTGGGAGAACATCCCAGACATCTTTTGCAAAATCTGGAGAAGTGTGCAAGAGAGGAAAACTCCAGTTCATTGGCAATGGTTCCCAACGGCAGGTCTGTAACTGAAAGTTTGTATTTGATTTCTCCCAACAACTGTTTCTGCATCCATTCGGCTGGAGCCTCTCCAAACTCCGCGGAAAACTGTCTTTTGAAGGCGGAAAGGGAGATATCACAGGCCGATGCGAGTTCTTTTACGGTCCTGCAACTTTTGTAATTGTTCAAGACCTTATTTTTGAAGTCTTGCGAACGGCCTATAATCATATAGAAAAAATTCGCAAGTTCCTGTCTGGAATAGTAAAAGCGAATGTTCCAGAAAAGTTCCTTGAGTTTTATTTCGTGAAAATGGATACAGTTCGCTCCATCTTCCAGATAACACACCAGTAGTTCAAGAAATTTGCATAACCGATCCCTGATTTCAAGAGGTTCCATACGATATTCGACAATTTCCCTCAGGTGGTATAACTCTGAAAAGGAAGCCCTTTGACAGGGCCATACTCCCCCCTCGAACAGGCAGCCACGACTTCACATTTTTCCAGTGATTGGGTGTTAAACAGGCTGTCACGGCAAAAAAAGACCATCTCTCCTGATGAAACAGTGAACTGAAAACCGTTGCAGGAGAATTGCAGACTTCCCTTGAGTACGAACAGGATACAATCTTTTAACAATTCCTCCTCGTGGTTCAATCCTTCGTCAAATTTATAATACCGGAATCCCTCCTGCATAGATTTTGAGTAATTATAACAAGACGTGTGCTCGTTCAAATAAAAAAGTTCCATTGTTTCTGTTTTTGTTGCCTAATGAAAATATTAGTAATCTTATTTTCAGTTAGTTATATGATAAAATCTGTCCCTGTTTCATCTTTTATTTCTTTTTAGTATCTATAACCGCTTTCCAGAGCGGATTTTGAAAAATTTTCCACTCTCTACGGGAGAGAGTGGAAAATAAGAAAGTCATCGAATAAAGGTTTACATTATGCGAATGAGTCATGAGATATTCAACATGGAATGGTCCAACAGGGATTCGATTTACCTGCATACTCGGGACGGTGTCCTCTATTCGGCTTTCGCCGGATCGGCTGAAAGACTTTTAAGTCTCGTGGGCGGGTTGCGTCCCTGCAGGTCCTTCTGGTGTGGGCAGGAGTTTCCGGCCGTCCACTCTATACGTGCAAGAAAGATTCTGGAGACTTTTCCGGGAAGCTGCATTTTTATTAATGATTATCACATAAGGATAACTTTGGCTTGTCCTCTTATAAAATAAAGTAACGAAACAATGAATAACAGTATGATGAAACCGTTTTTTCTTCTGGTGTTTTTGCTTTGTTCGGCTGGTGCCTTCTCTCAAAAGGTTGCCTTGAAGAACAATCTGGCCTACGATCCTTGAAAACTCCCAACCTCTCCTTGGAGTTCTCCATGGGGCGTAAATGGACCCTTGACACACAGGTGGGTATGAATTTCTTTTTCTACACGCGGGACGCCACGTCTTCCCGGTACAAGGCAAAGAAGTTCAGTCACTGGCTTGTCCAGCCGGAGCTCCGTTATTGGACCTGTGACGTTTTCAACGGCTGGTTCTTCGGGTTGCATGCCCACGGCGGCCAGATGAATATCGGAGGTGTCGATGTCCCCTTCGTGCTTCAGAAAGGGGACGGAAACATGAAGGACCACCGTTACGAGGGTTATTTCTGGGGAGGCGGGTTGAGCGCCGGTTACCAGTGGGTGCTTTCCAACCGTTTCAATATCGAGGCCTCCTTGGGTATCGGTTACGTGCACGCCCGTTATGACAAGTACAGGTGTACCACCTGCGGGCAGAAGCTGGGCAAGGGGGATGCGGACTACATAGGTCCCACCAGGGCCGCCATTTCAATTATTTACATGTTGAAATAACTCCCTGAATCCGGGGACACAATTTTTTATTCTATCATGCTAAAAATGTATATCAATGAAACCTTACCATATTAACAAGAAGCAAATCCTTATCATGGGCTGCCTGGGAATGTTTCCCTTGTTTTCTTCCGCCCAGGACATTTTATCAACGTCAGGTACCTCGCGTTGGGATTATTCAAACAGCCGTGTGGAGCGTGAACCGGGTAGAGATGCGTTGGATATTACTTTCAGTGTCTTCCCTCTGGCAGGGCTTGGAAGCCAGGAAGTCACTTACCTGTTCCCCGTCTATGTCTCGGCTGACGGGCGTGACAGCGTCCGCCTCGAACCGGTCTGCGTGGCCGGCAAGAGAAGATATAAGGTGATCAAGCGTCGAAAGGCGTTGGGCAACCTGAAACCCGGTAACCCCGGATCCGGCGAGGTCCGTTCCGCCAAGGTGCTGGAAAGTTCGGGCCTGACTGTGAAAAGGAGCGTCCCTTTTGAACGGTGGATGGCTGACGGGCGTCTCGTTGTCAGGGAGGTGTCGTACGGCTGTGCCGAGTGCGGCACGAACGAGAGCGAGGATATTGCCTTTCAGGCCGGTATCCCCCTCTTCGGGGAAAAGGATTATGCTTACAGTTTCATCGAACCGGAAAAGGTCATGATCAAATGCTACAAGGATTCCTTCGACTGTAAGGTGGTCTTTCCTGTTGCACGCCACGACCTGCAGGAAGATTTTGCAGGCAATGCTCAGGAGCTTGACAGGCTGAAGAAGTTTCTCTCGGAGAACCTGAATATTCAAGGAACGTCACTCAAGGAGGTACATATAAAAGGCTATGCCTCTCCCGAGGGGAGCTTCGATTACAACAGGTCCCTCGCGCAACGACGCACCCAAACCCTTTCAGATTATATTTCGCGTCAATACCCCGCCTTGAAAAATGCACCGGTTTATCGTACCGAGGGTATCGGGGAGGACTGGGAGGGGCTTAAATCGATGGTCAGCGGCTCCACCCTCGTCAACAGGGACGAAATTCTTTTTATCATCGGACATAACGAGCGTGACACGGAACGCGAGGAGGCCATCCGTGCCTTGGATGACGGCAGGAGCTATCGCCTCCTCCTCGAAGAGTTCTACCCGGGACTGCGGCGCACGACTTTCAGTCTCAGTTTTGACGTGAGACCTTACACGGTGGAGGAACTTCCCGAAATTTTTGAAACGAAACCCGAGTGTCTCAGTCAGCACGAGATGTACCAGCTGGCCGGACTGTACGCTTCCCGGGGGATGTCTCCCCTTCCGGTGTACGAGAGGGCCTACGGGCAGTTCCCGGATGACGCCGTGGCAATCCTGAATTACGCCAACGCCCTGTTGAAATACGGGCAGGATGCGGACGGCGCGTTGCGGGTGTTGGAACCGGTAACGAATGACAGCCGTGCTTTCTTTCCCATGGCCGTTGCCTATAACATGAAAGGTGACTGGAGGAAGGCGGAAGAATTGATCAAGAAAGCCGGTATGGCCCAGGGCAAACAAAAACTCTCAGGGGAGCCCGGGGACGGTGGAAACAATCAGCAGATAGAGATGTAACTCAGACATAGTTATATATAGTATTAGTAATCTTAATTTAAAAACAATTCGAATTATGAAAGTAATGAAGTATTTTGCAGTGGCCTCGTTGGCGTTGTTCGCTGCATGTAACAACGAAGAGAATCCGGTAGCGCCGGAGAGTGGCAACCAACCGGTTGATGTGGTGATGTCAGTGGCATTACCCGGTCCGGGCACACGTGCCGCCATGGGCGAATTGCAGAACACCGCCAACGACCAGGATGCGGCATCGGTTGAAAAACTGCATGTGTACTTGGTGGCTGGGGAAGACATTGTCCTGTCGAAGGAATTTACAAAAGATACTGATGATTTTACCAAGCTGACTTCGGCTACTGCCGTGGGTGCAGAGGCAACGACGGGAGGTTATAAATTCCTTGACGTGGACAATGGCGTGACAAAGGCACTTGTTATCGCTAACCCTCAGGGAGCGTTGGTTGACGGTGAGGGAAAGACTGTTGCTGAAATCAGCAAACAACAGCTGAAAGCCCAAATTAATGAAGTGATTTATGCCGGTTCTGAAACACTTACCACTGTTGGCGCCGAGCCTTATGGCGTCAATCCTCAGGAAGACAAACGTACCGTGAAGAAGGCCGAGCTCACCTTGACCGCCAGCATGAACCGCTTCCAGGTGACCGGTACCAAGTTTGTCAAGGTTATCTGGAAAGACGGGAAAAAGACCGAGGCTGAACAATGGTGCACGACTTGGCTGGCCAAGGATGAAAATAAGGGAAAGAGCAGTGCCGAAGCGTGGGCCGCTTTCAAGGCTGATGCCGCAGCTTCAACGGCCAGACATGGGACGCAAGTCCGACATTGCCCAACAGGCCAGCCTGAGTCAATGGCTGCAGGTTGTCGAAGTGACCACTGCAAACCAAGGTATCCTGATGAACCGTTTCAGCAGAACGCTCTCTGTTCCTCAACTTACAGTGGAAGAAGAGGCAAACTGGTTCTGGGCCAAGACCTACGCCGGAGACCGCTATAAATTCGAAGACGGCACGTTCAAACCCGACGGTAACACGGACTTGTCGGAAGTGGCCTCCTATTTCAATGCAGCGGGTTTCGATTTCGCACAGGGGCAAAGGCCGCAGCGTTTAACTTCTTCGTGAACGGCATTACGGGTTACGGTAAGGAAAACAACGCTCCAAAACTTGCTTTCGTTTTCAAGACAGGTGACGACGGCGTATCCGCCGACAGACGTTTTGTCGTTATATCCGGTTACGCGAAGGCAGAAGGTGAAACTGCAGGCACGACGGATCTGGAAGCCGGCAAGGCGGTTACCTGATCAATCTGGATCTCGCTGCGCTGAACGGGGGCCAGGGTATCCTCGTGGATGTTGACCCGAGCATTCCTGAAGGTGTGACTCCCGAACCGGGCGGACAGGGGGATTTGGAGGACGAGAACGTGAACGTCATCGTCCGTGTCGAGGTGCAGCCTTGGACCGCTGTGAACGTATTCCCCATCCTTGACTGATACAGATAGAGAGTAATAGCCGCTTGCCGGAGCGCTTTCCCGTATCGGCTGACAGGCCGGTACCGGAATCCGCCCCGCACTCTCGGGGAGGGGAAAGTTTGTCCCCTCCTTTTTTATTACCTGCGGGAGGGAAACGTGTCCTCTCTTTCGGGAAAATTACAGTATTGATTTATAATAATTAGTGTAAAGTATGAACATAAGAAACATACCGACCTGGCTGGGCCTGTTGGCCGCTTTATACCTCGTGACCGCATGTGACCGGGTGTATGACGACCTGAGCGGCTGCCTTGGCAACACGATCGTCTTCTCCTACCTGGCCGATGACAACCGGGAACATCTGCAGGAATACGTGGATGACATTGACGTCTTCATCTTTGACGTCGGGAACGGGGCCTTGGTGGAGAAACACCACCTGGAGGGAGAACAGCTGCTTTCACCGCTGGAGGTCAGGCTCCCGGAAGGTGATTATAAAGTAGTGGCCGTGGGCAACGCGTTGAACGAGACGGTTATCGGGATGGTGCTTACGGTGAAGCGTCGGTTTCCCGGCCCGAACTGGCGGAAAAGGACGGACCGGCGGCCGGCACGTTTGACAGGCTATACCTTGGGGAAACCACCATCACGTCGAAGGTCATGAACGACTCCCGTGACGTGGTAAGACTTTATTCCCAGCACGTGAAAATCCATGCGGTAGTCCTTCCCGACGACGATGAGAACGCCGGGACCTGGTACGAACAGAACAAGGGGACGGGCTTCCACCTGACGATGGAAACGCTCTCAGCCCGTTTCTCCTTTTCCGGGCAGCGTTCCGGAGAAACATCCTTCGACCTTCCGTTTTACACGGGAGGAAAAAACGACCGTTTCGTGCTTGATTTCAATACCCTGCGCTTCAAGGACGGGGACCCGCTGACGATCCGTCTTATGCAGGGAGATAAGGTTCTCTGCACGGTAGATGTCGCGGAATATATCGCTCTGTATCCCGACCAGATACGGATAACGGGGCGGCAGGAAGCGGTGCTTCCACTGTTCTTCCGCCAGAATCCCCGTTCTCTGACAGTAAGTGTAAAACCCTGGGAAGCCGTTGACGTGGTTCCCATAACCGATTGATGAATATTATGCTGAAAGATACTAAATATACTCGCACGGTAAGGGCCTTGAGGAACTTTGTGATGACGGTGTTGCCGCTCTTTTTCCTTGCCCTGACAGGATGCCGGAACGAAGAAGATATCCCGGAACGCTTTCCGGAGAGGATGACGTGACCGTCAGGCTGAACCTGTCAACCCGTGGCGTAACAGCCGGGGGAAGTGAGATGCTGGACCTTTATTCCTCCGATCCGGCCAACTGGTATAAAACCGGCACACTGTTTCCCCAAGCCCCCGCACAGCCCAGAATAGCACTTATGGTTTTCAACAAGGAGCAGAACCGGTATGTGTACAGTCGCCTGCTTCCTTTCAGTTCGGGCAACGCGGAGGGGGAATATCAAACCAAGATACGCATCCCCAAAGGCGAGAGTGAATTCTATGCTTTCTATGCCCCCAACCAGACAGGAAAGGACCTGCCCTATTATACGCCGGAGGAATCCTGCAGAACGCGGTTCCATGGGACTTCCTCGGGGAAGGCATGGAGGAGGTGGACAGGGAGGATATTGTCGAAGCCGCATTCCCTGCCATCATCAGGGAGCAGGATGATGCAGTCTCGGCATTCCGGTGGACAACCCGTATGATGGTGTGACTCCTTCCCCGTCGGATGAGAAGATTATAGATTGGACAACAACTTCCAATATCTCTTGGGATGACGCTCCCGGAATATCCAACAGGTTGCATATGGGCATGCTTTCGGGAAAGCTGTCCACGGCCGTCCAGCCCGCTTCCGGGGAGCAGGTGCAGGATATCACAATCCCGCTGTTCCGTGATTTCTCCCGTGTCAGGATATACATCGCAAGCATTGCCCCCTTTGAGCAGATCATTTATAATTATAAAAGGATTGCCTTTTTGAACTTTCCGGTACTGATGTCTCCCTCTTTCAGGGAGAATGACTCGGACGGCGGCCAGCTTGCAGGATCCACCCCGGGAGCGGGAAAGAACACGGAGCATACGGGCACGTATTCCTATGGAATAAAAAATGAAGCGCAACTGACCATCTACGAGGCCCCCCTCAATGCCGGCGGAGAGATTGACTATACGAAAATGGACGCCCAAAAATACGAGCAGTTCTTCCTTCCCCAGTACCTGGCCCCGTATATTCCGGAAGCCAATTCCTGGCAGGAAGGACACCCTCACCCGAAGATACAGCTGACAGTGGAGTATTATACAGGAGGAGACATCTCACAGACCAGGACAAGGACCTTTTTGCTTGACATTGGCGAGGAAGTTCTCCCGGGGTGTATTCCGGCCCCATTTACCCGAACCGATTATAAGGTATTCATGGTCTTGCCGGAAGCCGCGGACAGAGAGATTATCTACCGGGTCGAATCCTGGGAGCGGAAGGATGTGGAGTTCCCTCCTTTTCAGTGATGTTCACGATTTTGTCATTATAAATTTTTATTATATATGAAAGCATATAGGCTGAAAATAACTTGTTTCATTCTTTTGTTACTGCCCGTTCTTACCTGCTGTACGGACGAGGAGCTGCTTCGGGGCAGCGGTGTCCCGGAAGGCGTGCCCACGACGGTAGATATCAGCGTGGGTACGGCAGCCAACAGGGCCAAGACACGTTCGGGCCTGCCGGAAGGCGAGGAGAGAAAGATATACGACCTTTACCTGTGGGTTTTCGATTCCCGCGGCGGCGTGGAGTTCTCCCGGGAGTATCCCCGTGCGGAGCTTTATCAGGCCGCTGCTGCCTTGGAAACGGCAACCGGCGAGAAGGACACGGATGCACCTACGAGCATGGGATTGCTGAAAAACATCCCCATTACCTCGGGAGAGAAGACGCTGGTCCTGCTGGCGAACTATAAATCGGATGGTGACGGGCTGTTTCAGGTAGAGCCCGGGATCCTGGCTGGCGTGTCGTCCCTTTCGGACATTCAGAGGGTCAAGGCGGAGATGACCGCCCGTACCTGTTCCGACCGAACGGGAACCTGCTGATGTCAGTTACCAAGACGGAGGAGATCAGTCCCGACACCAGGCGCCTCGAGGTCTCCCTGAAACGTGCGGAGGCGAAAATCACGATCAACCTGAAAACCGGGGAGGGGCTCACGTTCGTGCCCGGGACATGGAGAGTCGGTAACGTGCCGGCTTCGACCTTTGTCACCGAGCATGTCAAGGGCAGTGACGCCGGGGCTCCCTGGGATGCCGGCGGGATGGAGATGGATTCGTACTGGTTGTCCGAATTATTCCAGTTCGAGGGCGACGCTACTACTACTACTACGTTTTACCTTCGGAGAACCGGAAATTGGCAAAAAAATGATAACTCCCGCCTCTCCCGGTTACAATGCGGAGAGGAAGGGGTATAACCTGCGGCAGAAACAAGTGAAGTCTCCCGTTCCCGATGCTACGGAGAAGCCGAACGTGCAGAACGGAGCTACAGAATACGCTCCGGATCTGGCTCCCTACATCGAGTTCACGGGTGAGTTACGCCAGGATATGACAACCGGTGAAGTCTCAACGGAGCGTTTCGGGAGGGTGACCTACCGCGTTTATCTGGGATACACGGCGGAGAATGATCCGGTCAACGATTATGATATAGAACGTAACGTGCACTATACCTATAACGTGACGATCAAGGGGATGAACGACCTGGTAGTGGAGGCGATGTCCGACAAGGACCGGGAAGAGGAGCCCGCTCCCGGGGTGGAAGGCCTTGTATATGACGCTCACCGCTCCTTCAGTTTTGACTGCCATTATGAACAGGGCCTGATGCGTTTCAACAAGGACGAGCTTGCCATCTTCAATCCGGATGGCAGTTTGAAGGACGACGCGATGATCTCCTTTGCCATACGCACCCCGTTCTGTGACAAGATAGTCTCTTACACGAGGGCGGAGCTGGAACAGCTGGAGGATAACCGATACGTTCCTTCAGGGGAGAAGAAGGCAGACACTGGTTGGCTCGCGTTCTTCATCCACCCGAGCACCCTGTCTGACAATGGAAACGAAACCATGGAATATTACTCCAACACGGGGGTGCATCTGCTTTCGCTGGAACAGTTTCTTTACCGACTTGTCAAAGAGCCCGATTATGTATTTAATGCCTCCACGGGGCTTTGCAAGGTGACGGTTTACGCCAACGAGTATTTCTACGAGCGGAACCCCATGCAGGATGGCGCCCCCGAGGACAAGAACTTGTGGAAAACCTTTGCCAACGCCCCGGATCGGACTTTCGACCTGCTGGTGAACACGTCGCATGAAATCTCCCCCGACGGCAGTCACGTTATCACCAGGCTGTCGTTTCCATCCGTCAGATGTCCATCAAGACGGTGTTTACGGAGGGACCCGAAGGCATGCGTGTCTGGGGGGTGGAAAACGTGAACGAGACACCGGACCTGGACTTTATGGTGAAGGCTCCGGGAGAACCGGATGCTTTTTATAATAAATATACATCCAACGGCTGGTCGAATACCTGGAAGGTGATGGCAAGGTCGGGCGACTTCAGTCAAGAGGTCATGATTGACCCGATGAGAAGAAGTAAACAAGACCAGTTATGGCAGGTCATGACGAAGGTGGACAACGCGAAGCTGACTCTCAGCAGAGACCATTATAATTTGGCAGCCAAGAATTACCACGCCGAATATGCCTGTTTCACCCCGTTTTTACGGAACCGGGATGATAACCGTGATGGCCGGATGCAGGCCGCCGAGATGAAGTGGTATATTCCTTCGGTGAGCGAGAGCGGTATGCTTATCGTGGGGGAACGGGCGTTGCCGTTACATTCCAGGCTGCACGGGCACGCCCCCTCGAACAACGCCACAGCATTTTATATGTCAAGAGCCTTTATGGCAAGTACAAACCTTTCTTTATACTCTTCCAACCCCTATATTTGTATCTTGGAGTCCCGCAGCGTGACTCCCATCGCAAACTTTGATTATTACAAGGGAGGGAACTCACCCGGGGACCGCACCCCCTACTCGGAAGTGAGGTTGATCAGGGATCTGGGGATGCTGGAGTCTGGGGAAGAAAGCTATCACATCGAGGAGTTGGGCAGGGAACTGAACAAGTCTCTTGTCAATAACAGGACGAAAGAGGAATATCTGGTCTTTAGGGCAGATAACCTGCCATACAGCATGACGCGTGGAGTAAGAGCCATTTACGAGTTGCCCGCGCATGATGAGGACTCCCAGAGCAACACCATTTACAAGAACGGGTTTGAGGTGGCCAAGTATATCGCCAATAACATAGATAAGCCCAAGGATTTGAATAATCCTGACAGGAAGAGCGAGTATTACTTACAGGATTGGAGCACGCTGATGGCGGACATCGAACAGGGAAACAGCCCGTGCGCCTATTATTACCAGGAGGCGGACAAGAGCGACCTGGGAACCTGGCGGGTGCCCAACGAGGTGGAATTGATCATCATGTGCGGGAGCCTGTTCGACTGGCATGACCTGAGAAAAAGGAGGTTTACGAATTCGGTAATGACCTTCCTTCTCTGGGAGTAGTAGAGTCTGAAGTTCTCCATTCTCGGACGGGATTTTCCAAGCGTAGCATGAACGGGGCAAGATCGTTCAGTGCCGGCTACCAGATGTATCTCCATGGTTATCTCCGATGGGTCACGACCGTGGATACCCAGTGGGCGAGTGACAATGACAGGCTTGTGAATAACAGGAAGGGATACGTGCGTTGCGTGAGGGACCTTGAATAGTCTGGTCCCGGGGATTGGGGAAGGAATTTCCCAGTTTTGCAGGTGTGACCGGAGGAAGCCGTATCATGGCTTTTCTCCGGTCTTTTCGATATGAGGAAAAGTTTTTTCATCGTAAAGGGCCGAAAGGAAAACCTGCGATCGAATCAAGCGAGGCATAAAAATAAATCGGGTAGCGTGAAGGTACTCACGTGCCCCATAATTAAGGAATAACATGATAGAAACGTACTTTAACAACTTGATGCAGGAGGTCGAACGTAAGATGGGCATTGAATCTTCCGTATGGAGGGAGAGCAAGTGATACGGACTTGTCAGGAGATGGTTTCTTTTTTGAGGGAGCGATCCCGTGAGTTGAAGGACTATGTCCTGAACCACCCATTCTCCAACGTGGAAGAGGAAATCTGCTTTTTCAAGTATTACAAGCCTGCCCTGACGGGACGCCTGCTGTATTATTACCGGGTATACCAGATCGAGAGCGGTTGTTCATGTTGCCCGGAGATTGCCCGGATGCATTACCGCAAGGCTATGAAAGAATACCAGCGGAAACTGGAACGATACCTTCCCTTTTACCAGTATTACCGGAGAGGGGCGACTTACCGGGACCATTACTATTTCCGCCGTGCCAAAAAGGAGCTGAGCCCGGAAAGCGGAAGTTTTATGCTGGAGGAGGATTCGGTGATGTCAACCGGTTATGACTTGTTGGCCGCAAGACTGATAGCGGCGGAAATGTTACTTGGTTATCTGAACCGGAAAGTGCTGCTGGCAATGGAGGGGGCGTATGCCGTGCAGGAAAAGGAGCACCATTGGACGGACCGGAAGGCGGCTGCCGTGGAACTGATATATGGCATTTGGGCGATGGGTAGCGTGGATAACGGGAGGGTGAGCATTGTCGAGCTCGTGATGCTGTTCGAACAAATGTTCCATATTGACCCGGGAGACGTGTACCACACGTTTATCTCCATGCGTAACCGGAAGAACAGCCGGACAGCTTACCTTGATCAAATGAAGGAACGTTTGTTGAAACGAATGGACGAAACGGACGGATAACCTTTTGTAAAACAAGGAAGAGACTGGCAGGTTCATAGCAAGTTGCCAAATCACCTTTCCCGATACGCCATTTGGTGAAAATACAGTATATAGCCACCGTAGAGAGCCCGAATAAGGTTCCGCGGCGTTTTTTTATGGAAAAGTGTAATATGTTTATGGATACATTTTTTGATATTTTTTATTTACACAAAAAAACAATATTCCGCCTTCCAATGCGGCATCATTCGACAGCTTCCTTACCATCAAGAAAAATTATGCAATGCTCGTACGTTTTGAAACCGTAACTTAGTCACAAAGCAGACTAAAAGGAAGTGAGGAATAGCGCTACCATCCAACTAAAGAAGTCATAGCAGCGAAGATGATTCATCACTCCGTCTTGTTCATGTTTGTGCCCTATCAAATTTGTCGATGTTTTTTCAATTGCTCGGCTTGTTTATTGAGCAAGTTGCTTATTTCACTCTCCTGCTTGTCCCTGCATCAGCATATAGGGTATTTCATACTGTTGTCCTGTTAATATTGCCATGCATTCAGTTTAAGAGTATGAAAGCGTAACAGAGAAGCAACATTGCAGGAAGGAGCAATACCAAACCTTTGCTTGATTGAAATTAGGTAACGGGCTGTTACGCCGATAAGCTCAGCGATGCAGAATATTGTCATTAAGATAGTTGTTATTTGCCCCCCTGAAATATTATTTTTCGACAATACTTATTTATTTTATAAAAGAAATAATTGGTAAATGATAGATCTAAATGATAATTGGATTTCATTACAAATTGCTTTTATTTGCAAATAATTTGCTATTTTATTAATATTATGAGAACATTTTATTTAGGGATGGCTGGTGGAAAAGTTTTGTCTCGTGCCTGTTTTTCAC
>ENA-OQCK01000695-OQCK01000695.1-human-gut-metagenome-genome-assembly--contig:-NODE-695-length-16055-cov-3.505399_pt1 | contig 16055 bp, 13 predicted proteins | sample MGYA00242498_ERZ504578 | MGnify/ENA primary metagenome ERZ504578 (study PRJEB26092, sample SAMD00036229) | human gut metagenome | host: Homo sapiens | study: EMG produced TPA metagenomics assembly of...
GTACATCGATCGATGCTCATACGTAGCTGTACATCGATCGATGCTCAGGACGTACGTAGCTGTACATCGATCGATGCTCAGACGTACGTAGCTGTACATCGATCGATGCTCAGACGTATATAATCCTTTGTGCTTATGGAAAAAGAATCAGAATCTAGGGAGAGACATACTGATGCCTCATCAAATTTTAGAAAACAAGAAATAAACACTATTTTTAAACCTCAAATTTAATTTTATGAAACGAAGAGGATTAATTTTTAATTCGCGACCTGACAAGGCAGCAATGTTTGCGTTAGGGTTAATGCTGGGACTTTGTCCTGTCTCACAGGCGTGGGCCGATACGAATATAACTGACAGTCAAGTAGTGGCACAGGCTCAGAAGAAAGTGAAGGGGCAAGTGATTGATGCTACGGGCGAGCCGTTGATTGGCGTGAATATAAGTGTGATAGCGGTACGGAAGGAACTATTACGGATATTGATGGAAATTATGCGATTAACGTACCTGCCGGAGCCAAACTGAAATTCAGCTATATCGGATATAAGGACCAGATTATAGATGTAGCTGCGCAAACGGTGATTAATGTAAAATTGCAGGAAGACAGCGAAGTGCTGGACGAAGTTGTGGTAGTAGGATATGGTTCGCAGAAGAAAGAAACATTGACCGGTGCCGTAACGGTAGTATCTGATAAAATGCTGACAAACAAAGGATCAATGTCCAGTCCCGTACAAGCTTGCAAGGACAAGTTCCGGGGGTAATCATTACCCGTTCTTCCGGTGCTCCGGGCGATGAAAGCTGGGGTATGAAACTGCGTGGTGCTGTATCTGCCAATTCTACTGACCCGTTGGTTATCATTGATGGGGTGGAGTATGAGAGTGTGAATGAACTTCGTCTGTTAAACTCGGCAGATATCGAGTCTATCAATTTTTTGAAAGATGCCTCTGCTGCTATTTATGGTTCGAAAGCAGCCGGAGGTGTTGTTCTGGTAACTACAAAGCAGGCGAAAGAAGGGAAAGCAAAGATAGAATATAGTGGTTCTTATACACATAAGTTTGTAGGGTTGCAACCTAAGATGATGAGTATTGACCAATGGAGTGATGCTATTATTGCAGCTCGTACGAATGATGGTAAAGGTGCTGATGACCAGTGGATCCAGTATGCTAAGTTGGCGAAAGCTTATAAAGGAGGATATATTGATTTGTCCGTTAACCCCAATCCAATAACGGCGTTCGGGGATGTAGACGACTATGTATTCATGGATACTAACTGGCAGGATGTTTTATTTGGAAATGCAGGTTCCACGCAACATAACCTAAGCGTTTCAGGAGGAAATGATAAATCTCTGTATCGTTTGTCAGTGGGATATATGTATGATGATAGTACATTGAAATGGGGTAATAATAGCAATAAACGTTTCAATCTTCGTCTGACTAACACGGTAAAACTTACCGATGACTTTACAATTGAATCCGTGATTGCGTATAATCGTCAGGACCAGGTTTCTCCTACTATGATTGGCAGTGTGCTGACCTCCAGTTATCCGCAGCCGGGACTTCCGTCTTCTACAATGGATGGTAAACCTTATCACTGGGGAGGAAACTATACTCCCAACTGGTATGCTGAATTAGGTGGAGATAATAATTTGAAGGTTTCCGGTATCAATATCAGTGAGAATCTGAAATATAAGCTCACTTCTTATTTGGACGCAGTGGTTAATCTGGGATATAATACTTCTACTGCTACTCGCGATGCAGTGAAAAATAGTATTACCTGGTACACTTATGACGGGACGCTTAGTACAGCGAAACCCAATGCGATCTATAATCCGAATCAGGCATCGACCGAATATTCCAAATCATTTGCGCGTACGGACTACTATTCTGTTTCCGGTTATTTGAATTTTCATCAGACATTTGCGGAAAAGCATACGGTGAGTGCGATGTTAGGTGCCCAGTACAATCTGAAGGAATATGATTATACAGTTGTGACGGCAAAGGACGTACAGAGTTCGCTGGAAATACTTAACGGCTCGGGGGATATTTTTTTAAAGAACTCTGCCAAAACTTCTTCGCCTGACAAATGGCAAGAAGCGATGATGTCTTATTTCGGACGTTTCAATTATAACTATTTGTCGAAATATCTATTGGAAGTTAACTTGCGTTATGACGGATCATCCAAGTTCCTTCCGGAAAACCGTTGGGATTTCTTTTATGGCTTTTCCGGTGGTTGGCGTCTTACTGAAGAGAATTTTATGAAGAATGTGAAATTCTTGAACGAACTGAAACTCAGGCTTTCGTATGGTGTGGTAGGTAATCAGTCCGGGATATCTCGTTATGATGGCAGACAACTTTATAACTTCAATTCTGTGAACGGAGCTTATCTGGGTGACGGCAGAGTATCTTACGTAAAGAGTAACGGTGAAATTGCTACTACGGGGCGTAGTTGGGAACGGATCCATAATTATAACTTGGGTGTGGATTTCCAACTATTTAATAGCCGCCTTCAAGGTACTGTGGAACTGTTTATGAAGAAAAACAATAATATGTTGATTGCTGTAACTTATCCGGGCATTTTGGGTGACAAGGCACCTGCTTCCAATAGCGGTAAGTTTGAAGCGAAAGGTTATGAAGGCACTTTGACATGGTCGGACAAAATCGGGAAAGTAAATTACCACATTGGCGGTACGTTTACATACGCGGATAATAATTGGTAGACTACGGAGGAGTAACAGTTTTCAAATCCGGATTTATAGACAAGCAACAAGGATATTCCCTAAATTCAGTGTTTGGATTGAAGTACTGCGGAAAGATTCAGACAGAGGAACAATTGCGTAAATATAAATATCAATACTACAACGGAAACGGGATTGGTATTCCGAGCGATATTCGTTTGGGAGATAATATGTATGAAGATGTGAATGGGGATGGCGTACTAGATGAAAAGGATTATGTGTATCTGGGTTCTGATGATCCGAAAATCTCTTATTCATTCAATTTGGGGCTGGAATGGAACAACTTTGACTTCTCCGCAGTCTTTCAGGGAGTTGCCAAACGTACCATTTTCCGCGACAGTAGCAATGATAATTACCGTATCCCGATGAAAGCCGCTCATTTAAATTCGACTACACAGTCGGTCGGGGATGTATGGAGCCCTGAAAATAGAGGCGGGCGTTATCCGACATATACGAATATAAACTCTATAAACGATTATAACTACCAGTGTTCGTCCTGGTCGGTAGAAAATGGTAATTATTTGCGCTTGAAAAGTGTGACATTGGGATATAACTTCCCGACTTCGCTTCTGAACAAGATAAGAGTGATTAGCAGGATGCGTGTCTATGTGTCGGGCAATGACTTGTGGGAAGTTAGTAAAATTAACGACGGATGGGATCCGGAAGCTTCCCGTAAAGTTTCAGGAAACGGTCGTTTTCCCTTCAATCGTACTTGTACCGTAGGATTAGATTTAACCTTTTAATAGTTAGAATATGAAGATTATAAATATAATAAAAGCAATATTGCTGCTGTCAGTGGTGATAACTCTTCCTTCTTGTCTGGATCTTGATCCTAAGGCTCAGTTGGCAGATGCGAATTTGTGGCAGACTCCGAATGATTATAAATTATATGCCAATCAATTTTATGAATGGCCGCGTGATTTTGCTGCTGCTCTTTTCGATGGGCCGCATAGTGACACGCGTTCGGACCTGATCACATCTAGTGACTACAATGAATATAGTAAAGGAGTCAATACGATTCCTGTATCGGATGGTAATTATACAGGAGCCTATACTAAAATCCGTTATGCTAATATCTTATTACAGAATGCGGAGAATTATGCCAATCTGAATGATATAGCGCGCTATGTAGCAGAAGCTAAGTTTTTCCGTGCCTATGAGTATTTTGACTTGTTACAGCTTTTCGGAGATGCGATTATTGTGACCAAACCGGTTGATATAGACGCTGCAGAAATGAATGCGGCTCGTAATGACCGTTCGGAAGTAGCCGATCTTATTATCAGAGATTTGCAGGAAGCTATTCCTGATCTGCCGAGAGAAAGTGAGATTTCTACTGCCGATAAAGGGCGTGTTTCTAAAGGTGCGGCTCAAGCATTTCTGTCGCGTGTGGCATTGTATGAAGGGACTTGGCAGAAGTTCAGATCGGGCGACGTAACACGGGTTAATGATTTGCTGGATATTGCGGCAAGTGCTGCCTGGGATGTGATTGACAGCAAGCAATATGAAATCTTTAAACCGGAAGAGTTGGGAACGACAGCTTACAAATATCTGTTCATTCTGGAAAACGCGCAATCCAATCCGGCTAATATTACAAAGGCCAAGAATCTAGAGTACATTTTCTCTCGTCGTCATGATGAAGTGATTGCTCCGATTGGAAAGAATATAACGAAAGCTTGCTTTGCCAATGTCCAGTGGATTACGCGTAAGTTGGCCGAAATGTATTTGGGTGCGGACGGACTTCCTATTCATAATCCGAATTCTACAGTAGGAGTGAACTATTCTTCTCCTCAACAGGAATATGCCAAACGCGATAATCGTATGAACAACACATTGATGATTCCCGGAAATAGATATTGGAATAATAACGCGCCCCATACTACCTGGACGGATGCAGATAAGGCGGCTTTTGACAATAAACCATTCTATCCTACTAGCGGCAGCGGATATCATAATCAGAAATGGGCTACTGAGCGTGATGTGAAAGATACGTATGAAGGATATGATTTCCCGGTTATCCGCTATGCGGAGGTATTGCTGAATTATACGGAGGCTGTGTACGAGAGATATGCTGCTACCGATGGAAGCATTACGGATGAGTCTAAGGTGGATGCGGCCTTGAAATATTTGAATGAAGTTCGTAAACGGGTAAATCCGGATATGCCGGATTTGACAGTCTCGTTTGCCGCAACAAAAGGATTAAGTCTGCGGGAAGAGATTCGTCGTGAACGTACGGTGGAACTTTTCAATGAAGGTTTCCGTATAGACGATTTGAAACGTTGGAAGACGGCTGAAGTGGAAATGCCTAAAAATATGTTGGGAGTGAAATGGAGTACAACGGGTGATTGGAGTACATGGGCCACTGCCTGGAAACCTTCATACTCTACGGATACAGATGATGCCGGTATTGCGGGATGCCTGATGATTGAAACGGATCGTGTTTGGGAAAATAAGAACTATCTTTATCCGATTCCATCCGATCAGAAGCAATTGAATCCCAACATCGGTCAGAATCCGGGATGGTAACGTATTTATAAACCGAAGATTATAAAGAATATAATTATGAGATATACATTATTTAGTTTGGCTTTTCTTACGGCTATCTGTTTTACTGCATGTGATGATAGTAAAGAGTATGGAGACGGACTGGAGGAGAAGACCTTGATTTCAGAGATTACATTGGCTAACGTAGAAAATGGAAAACTGACTTTGGCTGCGTCTGTGGACTATATGGACTCTTTGATACAGTGTAAGATTGTACCGGAACAGCCGACCAACAGGAAGGTAAGCTGGTCTTCGTCAGATGAAAATGTGGCTACGGTAACACAAGACGGACTTGTACATGCGGTGAGTGCAGGCAAGGCGAATATTGTTGTGACTCCTGAAATTGGATTCGGAGCAAGCACCTTTTTTGAATTGACGGTAGTACCGGAGTTTATTCCGATTGCGGATTTTGAGTTTACGGATGATGATAAGAAGGATTTGTATGTTTCCGAAGAGAGGAGTTTGCACCCCACTCTGTTGCCGGCAGGACACACTTATTCTATGGTGACTTGGAAGAGTAGTGATGAATCTATTGCTACTGTGACAAAAGAAGGTGTAGTGAGAGGTGTTAACGGAGGTACGAGTACAACGGGAAAGACTGTCACTATTACTGCTATTTCTTTAGATAGGGGAGGTTACGAGGAATCCTTTGATTTGAAGATTATACCGATTATATATGTTGAAAGTCTGACATTTGGTGAGCAGGAGGATTTATTGCCGGGCGAAAGTGCTAAACTGAACTTTACAACCGTTCCGGTGGATGCGACTATAGCTTCTTTAAAGTGGTCCAGTAGTAATACGGATGTTATAGAGGTGAATGATCAGGGTGTGGTAACCGCCAAAGCTTATGGAGAAGCTACCATTACCGCCACTACGACAACTGAAGTTTCGTATACAACTACGGTTAAAGTACCTTATGCTTGATGAAATATTCATTTGATACCTCATTGTCTCCTTGGTATTTGAAGCAGGCGGATGGGTATACTTCATCTGCCGAGTTTAAAGCAGGAGGAGCAGTTGTGAAAATGGTTCCTAATCCTTCAAAGGGAAATTCTTGCCGTGCGGACCTTGTATTGACGTCAAATGGCAGTTATAAAGATAAGGTCTATTTGAATGTTGGGGTATATCCTTATCTGGCCATAAAAATGATCCGACCTTATGGAGCTGGTAAATTGCAAGGTAACATTAAACTTGATACACAGTATGGTGCCTATTTGGAGAATAGTGGCAGCGGAAGTAATAAATATACAATATTAGACGGTGCTGAAACTCCGGGAAGTCCGGAAGTATATTATTATGATCTGCAAAGAGAAAATGCTGTTGGAAATGGATCGAATAAACCTTTCCATACTTTCTCTAAAACAGAACCGGAAGAAATAAAGACACTCCAATTTGTAATGGCGGACTTCAAAGAAGCTAACGGCTCAAATACGGAATATACAGTATATTGGGTACGGACTTTCAAAACTATTGAGGATTTAAAAGCTTTCGTTGAAAATGAAAACACTAATAATTAATAAAGACTATGAGAACTAGAAATATATTCATCCTGTTTACGATGCTTGCGCTCCATTTGAGCGCATGCACCGACATCGAAGATGGTACTACCGATATTGATTCGTGGCCTGCTATTAATGAGTATACCCTTGCTCATCCCTGTATGCTGCATACTGCAGCCGATTTATCTTATGTTGCATCAAAGTTGACCGTAGCTCCTTGGAGTGAAGGATATGATAAATTGAAGAACTCCGGATATTCCTATGCGGGATATGTTCCTACGCCGCAGGAGGTATTGGGACGTATGGACCAGGGGAACTGGGCCAGCAAGTTTCCGGAATGGTGGAATAACTATACTTATTTCTATAAAGACGCTGCCGCTGCTTATCAGCTGGCACTTCGTTGGAAACTGGAAGGTGACGTTGCTTGCGGGCAAACAGCCGTTAAGATATTGAATGCCTGGGCTGAAACTTGCAAAGGATTGGTTCGTGTCAAGAGTTTGGCAAATGATAGAACCTATGACGCGAATGGTGAAATAGCCGATCCGAACGAATATCTTATTTCTATTAATGTCCACCAAATGGCTAATGCTGCCGAAATTATGCGTACGGATGAGACGCTCTTCACAAAAGCTCAATTGTCGGCGTTCCAGACAATGATGAAGAATGTATTTTATCCTGCCGCTTCTGATTTTCTGGCTCATAAGGAAGCATGCAAACAGCATAGCTGGCTTAACTGGGATTTAGCTCAGATGACATCGATTCTCTCTATCGGCATTCTTTGTGATGATCAGGACAAAATCAATGAGGCTATTTTGTATTTTAAGTATGGAGTAGGCAATGGTAGTATAGACAACGCTGTTCCTTTTCTTCATCAGGATCCGGATGGACACGGAGTATTGGGCCAAGGACAGGAATCCGGCCGTGACCAGGGGCACGCTACACTTTGTATTGCTTTGATGGGTGCTTTCTGCCAAATGGCATATAATATCGGCGAGGACCTTTTTGCTTATCAGGATAATAAAGTACTTGCTATGGCAGAATACACGGCTAAGTATAATCTATGGAAAGACTTTGATGATCGGTCTTCTACCTCCAATGAGAAATTTGTGTATAGCAAAGAGGGATTCCCTTATAGTTTTTACGAGAACTGTAGTTGGCAATGTCCTGCGCTTTCTTCCAAAGAAGAAAATGATAAGTCGAGAGGAGAGATTCGTCCTTGTTGGGCACTGATCTACTATCATTATAAAACAAAAGGGATAGAAGCTTATTATACTAAAAAGTTTATGGATGGTATGGGTGTAGAAGGTGGCGGTGGTCATTACGGTTCTACTAGCGGCGGATTCGACCAACTGGGATTCGGGACTTTGATGTATACGAAAGAATAATAGGAAGCTTTATAGAAAAAAATAGTGGAGGGGATTAGGTATTTACTTAATCCCCTTCGTATATATAAGCAAATAGATTGTTTGAAATGAAAGTTATTAGATTCGGTTTTTCGGTTGGTTAGTCTTTTTATAAAGGTAGAAAGAATTTGTTTTTAGGAATAACGATTGAATTTAGAATGAAATTGATTAGTAAGGTATATGCGTAAAAAGATTCTGTTTTTGGCAGGGATGATGGCTTGCTGCACATGGGCGGGCGCACAAGAAATTTCTAAGACCTGGGTGGCTGATAAGGGAAATGGTACTTATCAGAACCCGGTTCTTCATGCTGATTATTCCGATCCGGATGTGTGTGCAGTCGGAGATGATTTTTATATGACGGCATCCAGTTTTAATTGCATTCCCGGCATTCCTATCCTCACTCCGGAGATTTGGTGAATTGGTCGTTGGTGAACTATGCGTTGCCGGTGCAGGAACCGAAAGAATTTTTCGATAAGGCCCAACATGGTAAAGGGGTATGGGCGCCGTCTATCCGTTTCCATAACGGAGAGTTTTATATCTACTGGGGCGATCCGGACTATGGGATTTACATGATAAAGACGAAAGACCCGAAAGGCAAATGGAGTAACCCCGTATTAGGTGAAAGACGAAGATGATTGATGCTACTCCCTTGTGGATGAAGACGGGAAAGTATATCTGATATATGCCTATGCCGGAAGCCGTAGTGGGGTGAACAGTATTCTTGTGATTTCAGAATTGAATGAAGAAGGAACGGAAGTCGTTTCTGATCCGGTAATGGTATTCGATGGTAACGACGGAAAGAATCATACGGTAGAAGGTCCGAAACTCTATAAACGGAACGGATACTATTATATTTTTGCTCCGGCAGGTGGTGTGGCTAACGGTTGGCAGTTGGTGCTTCGCTCGAAGAACATCTATGGACCTTATGAGTCGAAAATTGTAATGGTACAAGGGCAGACGAATATAACGGTCCTCATCAAGGCGGTTGGGTAGATACTAATACGGGTGAGTCTTGGTTTATTCATTTTCAGGATAAGGGAGCTTACGGACGTGTGATTCACTTGAATCCGATGAACTGGGTAAATGACTGGCCGGTAATCGGAGCGGATAAAGACAAGGACGGTTGCGGTGAACCTGTGACTACTTATAAGAAGCCGAATGTAGGAAAGACTTATCCGATAATCACTCCACCGGAGAGTGATGAGTTCAATACCGGCATTTAGGGTTACAGTGGCAATGGCACGCTAATAAGCAAGATACTTATGGATTCACTACCGATTTGGGATATCTTCGCCTGTATGCGGCAGTCTCTCGAAAGAATTTGTGAACTTCTGGGAGGTGCCGAATCTGTTGATGCAGAAGTTTCCGGCCGAAGAATTTACAGCTACCACTAAGTTGACGTTTACCGCCAAGCAGAATGGTGAACAAGCCGGACTCATTGTAATGGGATGGGATTACAGTTATCTTTCGATTCGCAAGGCGGGGGATAAATTTATTCTGCAACAGGCTGTTTGTAAAGATGCGGAACGGCAGAATCCCGAACAGGTAAAAGAGTTGGCAAGTATACCGGTAGAATATCTGAAGATGCCCGGTGTAGCAGATAATGAATGGAAAACAGTTTATTTGCGAGTAAAAGTCCGTAGAGGTGCTGTCTGTACATTTGCTTATAGTCTGGACGGAAAGAAATATACGACGCTAGGAGAGGCTTTCACTGCCCGTCAAGGCAAGTGGATAGGAGCTAAAGTCGGTATATTCTGTGTGACTCCTAACGAAGGAAATCGTGGTTGGGCGGATATAGACTGGTTCCGGATGACTAAGTAATTGATAGATAACTGACAAAGAGAAATAAAGATTAAGAATTAATACGAAGATAGTAAGATTAAGATGAAAAAGTTGGTAGTAGGTTTGGCTGTGATGTTAGGGTTCTGTATGTGTGCTCATCAGCCTTCCGGTACATTAGATGTGAATAAGGCATTGGATTACTGTGCAGAGCAGACACAACGTACGCTTGCGGAGCTGAAAACAGATTCCGGAATCGATTATACGATGATGCCGCGTAATATCATGGCCGATGAGCAACATTGGAACTGTCGTAAAGCGACGAAAGAAGAATGGTGTGCGGGATTTTGGCCGGGAGTGCTGTGGTATGATTATGAATATACGCAAGATAAGCATATTAAGGAAGAAGCGGAGAAGTTTACGAACTCTCTGGAGTTTCTTTCCAAGATTCCGGCTTTCGATCATGATTTGGGATTCCTTGTTTTTTGCAGTTATGGAAACGGTTATCGGCTAACCAAGAATCCGGCATATAAACAAGTAATTCTGGATACTGCCGACACACTGGCTACTTTATTCAATCCGGTAGTAGGAACAATACTTTCATGGCCTCGTGAAGTAGAACCTCGTAACTGGCCGCACAATACAATCATGGACAATATGATCAACCTCGAAATGCTTTTTTGGGCGGCAAAGAACGGCGGCAATCCCTACTTATATGATGTAGCGGTAGCACATGCCGACAAGACCATGAAATGCCACTTTCGTCCCGACTATACTTCGTATCACGTTGCTGTATATGATACAATTACAGGTAATCTGATTAAAGGTGTCACTCACCAGGGATATGCCGACAGTACTATGTGGGCGCGTGGGCAAGCATGGGCGATTTATGGATACACAGTAGTCTATCGAGAAACGAAAGACCCTAAATATCTTGACTTTGCGCAGAAAGTGACGGATGTCTATTTGGAAAGACTTCCTGAAGACAAAGTACCTACTGGGATTTCGACGATCCGGGAATACCGGACGCTCCCCGTGATGCTTCAGCAGCAGCAGTTGTAGCTTCCGCCTTGCTCGAACTGTCCACTTATCTTCCGAATGGAAAAGGAAAATATTATAAAGACGCTGCAATCGAAATGTTGGCAAGTCTAAGTTCCCGCCACTATCAGAGTGGCAAAAGTAAACCTTCATTCTTATTGCATAGTGTAGGACATTGGCCGAATCATTCGGAAATAGATGCGTCTATTATTTATGCAGACTACTATTATATCGAAGCATTGCTAAGATAAAACGTTTGCGGGAAGGACAAACAGTACAAGGATAAATATTTATACCAGTCTGTTGCGGAAAGTAACGATACGAATATAATATTACAAGGTAAAAAAAGAAATGCTCTGCAAAGAACGTTCAGTCTCGCAGAGCATTTTTACTGGTTAGGGGTTAGGTTCTTTTATTATTGTTTCACCTTGATGATGTCATAGTTCAGATCGCTGACAGCTTCCTGTAAGCTATCGTTTACCAGACGAAGGGTGGTGTCGTTCACAATTACAAAATACATGGGAGCTTCACCGTTTTTCGGAGTTAACTTCACAGCCGTAACAGGTTTTTTGTTCACTACCTTGTGTACGGTTTGCTGTTTTCCGTTTGAGGTAAACGTCTTGTTTTGGCCCTGACCTTCAGCATCAAGGTAAGTCATATCCAGTGTATACGTAGTATCTACGCCGTCGGTTGCAGCGTTCAGGGTCAGTACATAGTCAATACCCGGACCGTCGGCAGCAGGAAGAGTACCTTCGTAAACTTCTGTCAGTTCGGTAATCGGAGTCATGGCAATGGCCAGACTGTCTGCTTCTGCCTCTGCGGTTTTGTTGGCTTTTGATTGGCAAGATGCCAAAGCAGCTACGACGGCTGCTAACATAATTACTTTTTTCATCGTTAAGTGCTTTAAGTTAATATAAATATAGTGAGCTATCGCTCGTTTTTGTCATAAATCTATTCCTCCTCGTCCCGTTTGATGACCAGCAGTTTGTCTACTCGTCCGCGGTCCATGTCCACTACTTCGAATTGCAGATTCTTGTAAGTGAAGATGTCTCCGGCTTTCGGGATACGGCCTATCAAGAACATTGCCAGTCCGCCTAGCGTGGTGAAGTCTTCCGATTCCAGGTCTTCATAGGATAAGATTCCCATTTCCTCCATGAAGTCGTCGATGTTCATTGAAGCTTCCACCAACATCGAACCGTCCTGCCTTGTGACGATTTCTTCTTCTTCCGTTTCGTCCTCTTCGAGGATGTCTCCAAAGATACTTTCGGTCAGGTCGTGCAGTGTGATAATACCTTCTGTGCTACCATACTCGTTAACAACAACTCCGAACTTGTTTTTGTTCTTCTTAAATAGCTCTAAAACTTTATTTGCATACAAACTTTCCGGAATAAAGAGAGGCGGACGGGCTATTTCACGCAGGTTGAACTCCTTCTGATTGCCCATTGTCAGGATAATATCTTTGACGGACACCACACCGATTATCTCATCTTTCCGTTCGTCCACCAACAGATACTTGCTGTAATGTTCTTCTTCGATAGTCTTCATCACCTTCTCCCGCGTATCGTCAGGATGAAGTATCACAACATCTCTGCGGTGCGTCATCAATTCATTGGCACGTTTGTCCGAGAAGCGGAATACATCGCGTATCATTTCCGTCTCTTCCTTGTCGATCACCCCTTGTTCCGAACTTTGGTGCAGAATCATTTTGATTTCCTCCTGTGTCATGGGGCGTTCTTCGCTTTTCAGTCCGATCAGTTTATTCAGCAGGCGGGTGGAGATACTGAGTAACCATACGAAAGGATAAGAGATTTTTGTCAGCAGAATCATTATCGGGCTGAATAAGATTGCATATCTTTCCGGATTGCTGAGAGCTATGGACTTAGGTACCAGTTCCCCGATGATAAGAGAAAGATAAGTGATCACTGCCACGGTAGTAATCATAGCCAGATTGCGCGCATAGGCTTCCGCTCCCGGAATAAGAGAGAACAGAGGAACAAGGTCGTCGGCAATGGCAACTCCACCATAAGCACCGGACACAATACCGATAAGTGTAATACCGATTTGGATAGTAGATAAAAACTTTTCCGGTTCTTCTAATTGCTTTAATACTCCTCGGGCAGATTTGTTACCTTTGGCTACAAGAGTTTCAAGACGTGCTTTGCTGGAAGATACCAGCGCGATTTCGTACATGGCAAAAATGCCATTCAGTACGAGTAAGAAAAGTATAATAAGAAATTCCATAAATGGATTAAAATGGTTATAGCCTCGAAATTACATGAAATCACGACACTATGCAAATCTATGTAATATATTAATGAAAATTTAATAATCGTGTTGTCTTTTTGGATATTGGAAGTGAGAAAGGGAATGCAGAGGTGAAGCCGCCTCTGTATTCCCTTTCTTATATAAGATAAAGCGAGAGATACTCCTTATTTTTTATAGCTGTCTGCTTTGGCTTTGGCGCGTTCGATGCGTTTGGCGGTATCCGGGTGAGAGGAGAACATTCTCTGTACATAAGAAGATTTCGGAGCGTCTTTTGCCAGTTCAGCCAGTTTGGTCAATGCGTTGGCCATGGCATAAGGGTCGATGTTGTTTTTTACACAGAACTCAACACCGTATTCGTCTGCTTCGTTTTCCTGCTTTTGTGAATACTGTGCGCCGGCAAGAGCTTCTGCCATTGCTCCCAGTTCAGAGTCAGTCAGTTTGGCAACTTTGTTGCTGGCTGCACCTGCTGCATTCTTCACTGCCGAGCGAAGGTAGGCATTTTTCATCGCGTCTTTAGAGTCAGTGTGTACAACGTGACCGATTTCATGTCCTACTACTGCCATTACTTCTTCGTCAGTCATCACATCCATTAGTCCGGCGCAGATACGTACACTGCCGTCTCCACAGGCAAAAGCATTCACGTCTACAACTTCATAAACACCGAAGTTCAGTTTCAACCCGTCCATTTCTTTGATGTGGCCGGTCAACTTCTCCAGACGTTTGCCGTATTCAGTGTCAGGTTTTGTCAGTGGATTGTGTGCATCCATCCAGACCATGTATTCCTTACTCATGTTGGCGATGTCCGCGTCTGATAAAGTAACTGCCGATACTACGTCTTTTCCAGCTTGCAGGGCTTTCCCTACATTAAACTTCTTTCCGAATTGTGCCGAAGCTGTCATTCCCATACCCAAAACAATAGGGCAATCATAGCAATTTGTCTTTTCATTCTCGTTTCAATTAATGTTTCAAACTATGGTTAATATTCAAATGTGATTCCCAGTGTCGGAAGTAATGTTCCGCTTGATTGTTTAATGCGCTTCATCCTGTATCGTTGCGCAGCGGCGGGAGCTTCCGGGTTCTCGATGATGCCGGTACTCATAAGCACATCCTGCTGTTTCAGCTTGCTGACTGTGATGTTCTGCAAATCGAGATAAAATCCCAGCATACAATGTTTCAGATAAAACGTTTTGTCCACGCGTACATCCACCTGCGCAAAAGCGGGGAGACGCTCTTTGTTATATTTCGAGTAATCGTAATATGCTTTTCCCTGTGCATCCCATGCTGATACCAAAGACGACTTGGTTTCGTCATAAGGAGTGTACGGAGCACCGCCGATGCAGCTTACCTTCATGCCGAAACTCCATTGATGCGGAAGATTATACGTTCCCCGCAGACTGAATATATAGCGGTTGTCCCACGCGGAGGCGATGTATTCGCTTTCTTTATCGTTGCGATATTCACTCTTGAACAAGGTAAAGGAAGAAGCCAGATTCAGTTTCTTGGCAATAAGCCACTTCACCAAAATCTCCGCACCGTAGGAGCGCCCTTGTGCAGTGGAAGTAAGTAACTCATTACCGACTACTCCATAATCATTTCCTTTGCAGTTAAGAGGAATCCCGTCCGCTACGGAAAGAGGGATCTTATCATAATCTTTGTAGAATCCTTCTACGGATGCTTCGAAGGTATCTCCCTTTCGCCAACTGATTCCCAGACTTCCTTCACTCACTTTCATGTAACGGAGGTTGTATTTATTAGCGAAGTCCCGTTATTATTCTTAAAACCGAGAGCCGTGTAGGCAGGGAGTTGATAATACAGTCCCGCATTTCCGCTTGCAAACCAATGATCGGCTAGTTGATAGGAGAGTGACAGGCGGGGAGAAAGCTGGTCGGAAAGGTTCTTCATTGTCGATGAATAATCACTGGCGTCGGCCCGCAGACCTAGAGAGGCAGTGAAGCGGTCGTCCATTGAAGTGTAATTGATCGTTCCGAAAAGTCCCCAGCGCAAGATTCCTAAATACGTGTGATAATCAAAAGTTTGCGGCTGGTTAGTGTACACCCGTTGAAAGGTAGTGTTGGTATATTGGCTGTAATCCAGATTGATGCGAGATTGATTTTCCAATTACGGAAAGTAGTGCTGTTCTCGAGACGGAGTTTCGTTTCCTGTTCGGTGGAACGGAGGCGGAGCATTAAGTTATCCGGATGGCTTTCATCGTTCCGGCGATATTTCGTATTACGGTTGTTCAGATAACTATGGCTGACTACTGCCGATTGCACGTGTGCACCTGCATAATGACGATAGACTGCCCCCACAGTAAATGTCTCCTGTTTTATCTTAGGCAGATAACTCAGGATATATTCATTGTCTTCACTGTCAGCTTTCGTATTCAGCCGCATATTATCAATTCCGCCCAGTCCTAATACCGTCAGTTCATTCTGCTCGTTAAACCGGGTTTTCAGTTTGAATTGTGCATCGGTAAAGGTTGGCAGGAAAGGCAAATCGAGCATATCAAACAGGAATTGCAGATAAGACTGGCGCACGGAAACCAAGTAGGAAGTCTTCTTGCCTATATGTCCGTTGGAAGCCAAAGAAACTTCGGAAGCTCCCAGTGTAGCTTCAATGAATTGCGTTCCATATCTCCGTCGCGCAACTTGAAGTCGAGTACGGAACTAAGTGCATTTCCCTTATCCGCAGGGAAAGCGCCGGTATAGAAATTTACTTCCCGTATCAGGTCGGCGTTGAGGATTCCTACCGGACGCCGGATGCGCCTTGCGTACTGAAGTGGTTGATGTTGGGGATTTCCA
>ENA-OQCK01000697-OQCK01000697.1-human-gut-metagenome-genome-assembly--contig:-NODE-697-length-15989-cov-8.314399_pt1 | contig 15989 bp, 13 predicted proteins | sample MGYA00242498_ERZ504578 | MGnify/ENA primary metagenome ERZ504578 (study PRJEB26092, sample SAMD00036229) | human gut metagenome | host: Homo sapiens | study: EMG produced TPA metagenomics assembly of...
ATGGATATGGTTTCTATCGGACCGGATTTGGAATATCCGCACTCACCGGACGAGCGAGTGAATATTCATTCCGTACAGAAGATCTGGGAGTTTATTACAGCTACATTGGAGAGAATCTAAGGATCTCTTTCCTTATAGATATTAAACAAGCCCTCCAGCCTTTATTCTTCTAACCATTCGGTTAGCGAGAATAGGCTGGAGGTTTATTTTTATAGTTTCTCTATATCCTCAAGGGAGAGCCCAGTGTATTTTTGGATAATTGAGTGGGATAATCCATCCGCTTTCATGTTGCGGGCCGTAGATTCTTTCCCTTTCAATATCCCTTTCTCCTCTGCGTAATCGATCGTATTCTTATAATCCCAGTATCGTTTCAGAGCCTCGTCGTATTGTATGCGTTCTTCCTTGCTGAGGTTTGCCACGTCGGCTACTTCCAGCAACTTATCGAAGACCGCCTTTTTCGCCTTGAACGGCATTCTCTCTAAAGTGTCCATATGCTTCAATAAATAAATCCAACGTTCAAAATAATTCTCGCACTCGTCCGGTTCTCTCCGAAGAACAATTGGTTCAGGAAATCGATTAGTAACTCCTTGTGTACCTCCTGCCCGAATATCCGGTGAAAGCCGAAATCGGTGAAGGGATTGATAAATTTCCCCATAGTGTTTATAGGTTTTAGTGATTAATATGAAAGGGATGGTTTTTTTTCCCATCTCTTGCGGTAAATATACACTTTTTACACACAACACGTACGTCTTTTTGAAAAAACATGTACGTGTTTCCGGAAAAAGACGTACGTGTTTTTGAAGGTCATAATGTTACCGTTATATCTAGGACCTTGAAAGAATCAGATGTCGTGAAAACGGTTGTTGTCTTGACTTTTTGATTGATATAAGGCTTGAATCGTGACAATCCCTTTTTGCTGGCATCGTGAAATAGGGGGAAGGGGGAGACGATAATCAGGGTTTTTCATGGAAAAGTATGGCTTTTTACGCACGATATACGGTAAAAGCCTGCGCATATAGTCGCGTTGGGTAACGCCTATACTGTCGTTGGGCATTATAAACAGTCACGAATAGGGTTGGCGGTAGTTGTGAATGGGCATTGTAACCCTGTTAGAACCCAGTCGTAACCCCATGAAATAGCCAAAAGAAGTCAATAGATATGAATTACGATGAATTAATTTCGCTAGAACGGAAGGCGGTTTTTGGGCATTGTTCTGCTAATGAGTGGATTACTGATTTTTTCTTGCGTATTTGGCGATGAGTTGTACGTTGGCTAGAAAAATCGATTCTTGGGAGGTTCTGTTTACAATTTGTCAAAATGTCAAAAGGGAAAGCTTTTAATAGATGTTAGACTGAGTGGGGAATATTTATTATATGTACGTGCGTACATTGATATTTATAAGGTATAAAATGAATAGTTTAAACCTTCGTTTAAATCTTGCGTTTTTTAGATCTTCGGAAGGGTGTTCGTAAGAGGAAGCGACTGGTTTGTCAGTGATAGGCTATCGTGTTGATAAGAAAGCTAGTAAGGAGGTAAAAAAATAATAGGTAAGGGTTGCAAGTGTCAAAGAAACTCGTACCTTTGCAAATGCAATATTTAAACGAAGGTTTAAGCTAGCCGTTTTTACGGTGAATTGAATGCTTTCGAATGATTTAATAGCTTGATTATCTTAATAAACACTAGTATTAATATTAATTTCAGTATTATGAACAAAAAGTTTTCTACTCTTTTGGTAGGGTTAGCTTTAACTACGGCTTTCTCTGCAAATGCGGCGGATCCTGTTGACAAACAACTGCATCAGTTGAAAGTTGGCGATAAGTATTTGTCCGTGACAAAATCCAAAGTCAATACGTCTGCGGATAGTTTGATCCTTGTATCTGAAGATAAAGTGGGTGAGGACGTAATGAAAGATTCTTACAAGAAATCTTTATGGAAGTTGACGAAAGGAAACACTGATAACACTCAAGATCTGGTATGGACGTTGACAAACTGGGCTACCGGTAATGTGCTGAGCTTGGATCTTACTAAATCAACTACAACTTTCGCTGAAGGTAAGCAGTCTAAATGGTTGATCGCTGATAATGGCAATATTAAGGCTATCAGTGGCGGTAAGGTGTATGCCCTTTATACGGAGGACGTAAAAGACAAAGACGGTAATGTTGTAGGTGAAGCCTTGAAGATCGGTAAGGATAAGACTTTCGCTGATTTCGTTTATACGCAGCCTGCGGTAAAGGAGGCTTTATCTGTTAGCGAGATCAATGGTTTGTATGGAACTTCTTCCGTATTCGATTTCGAGAAGGATTTGAATGGTAACCCGATTGACGGTGTTGCTATTAATGCTGTCTCTATTAAGGATGAGACAAATGGATTCGTAAATATCCGTCTGAACAACGGTAAGTATTTAGTTGTAGACTCCGCTAAATGGACAAACTCTGTAAATAACAACTCTTATTGGAAGTTGACAACAGACGCTTTGCCTACAGCGTTTGCGGATGAAGATGAGAAATCTACGGATTTAGCGGATGTGGCATTGTTAGAAAATGGTCGTTCCGCAGACTTCTATGCGTTCAAGATTAAATTGAATATCGCTGAAGGCTATAAGATGACTATCTATCCGAAAGCAGTTCCTGTCTATAAGAATTCGAATGAGGAAAATGGAAAGCAAACAGCTTTCTCTTATGGTACAGAGACTACTTCCCGTGCTTTAGTTTACGGTAAATTCGCTGATAGCAAAGAGGTGTTAGCTGCGACTTCAACTGTTGCTAGCAATGATAAGTTGCAAGATGCTGTCGCTACGTTTGGTGTAGTTGAGGCTCCGGATGCTTTGGATACAGATTATACTTATTATGTACAGTTCTACAATAAGAAGAAAGTATCTACAGAGACTGGAAATTGGATTGCTGATGCGAACTACAATAAATATGTATATACGGCTTGTGATGAAAGCAAGGCTTATGCGAAGGCTTCTGTAGAGGCTCCGGCTTATATGTGGTATTTAGATGAAACAACGGGTGAGTTGAAGAATATGATAGTTACTACTGAATCATATGAAGGATTCATCACATTGATCAACGAGGAGAATGGTGTTTACGCATTCGGTACGGATACGCTTAAATTGACAAAAGGTCCGAAGGTAAAGGATGCTCAGAAGATGGGTTATAAGGTTGTCACTAAGGCTGACGAGGTAAACGGTGCGTTGTCTTTCCGTTTGGTTTCTCTTTTGGCTGATGACTTGTATATGGTCTCTAAAGATGGCGTGATGTATGTGGCTAATAGCGAATTGACCGACGCTCAGAAACTGAAAGTTGTCGCTACTGAGACTCCGAATGAGGACGGTGAAATCGAATATGCTACGGTTGGTAACAATGTCGTTAAACCGGTTTATAACATTACGGATCGTTTAGGCAAGAAAGTACTTGTCTTGAAAAATGAGAAGTTCGTCTTGGTAGACAAGGACAGCGAGGGCGTTGCTCCATTGGCTGTTTCTTTCTTGTCTATGGGCAAGAATAACCAATATAAGATTGTTTATAATGACAACAACGCTATCACGCAAACGCCGCTTCCGGTATCTTAGCCGAGACAACTCTTTGCGATAATCAGAATGTAATCTTCGAGTTCGCTACGCAAGAAGCTCCTGCTTATGGCGCTCCTGCTATCGGTCACGTACAGATCTCCACGATGGAGGATGATAACAAGGTGATCGCTAACCAGAAAGATGGTTTCGCGGCATTGAAGGCTGAGGGTCAATCCATCTTGAAGAGCGATGTTTATACTCAAGATACGTTGACTATGTGGTTGGATACAGCTTGTGTGACATTCGATGAGACTATGCCGTTGTATTATATCTCTACGAAGACATTCAACGCAGAGGCTGAGACTCGCAACTTCTTGATTAACCCGGCTAATATTTCTGCCGCTATTAATAAGAATAATGAGGATCCGGATGCGACAGAGATCGAGGATATCTATGATTATGCTTCTGTAGCAGGTGAAAATACTTATCGTGCTGCATTTGTGGCAGCTTCTGTATGTGGTCTTGACTCTATCGCTATCGATGGTGATACGATCGGTTTGATGCAATTGAATCCGGCAGCTATTGCCTTCGAGGTAGCCGCAGAGATTAGCGATGAGGCTTATCGCATCGTTTCTAAGTTGCATGCCGTAAATGATGAGTATGACGCGGAAGATGAAGAATCTCTTCCTTACGAGGAAACTGCGGAGACTCTTTATTTGGCTCAATTGAACAACGTATTGTTCTGGACAGCAGATCAAGCCAAGGCTGAGATCTTCGTAATCAACCGCGCTTCCACTCCGACAGCTAACGAGGGTATCGAGGCTGAGTCTACAGTTAATGTAATCGCTGGTAACGGTACTGTAACCGTACAGGGTGCTGCTGGTCAGACTGTAACAATCGCTACTGTTCTTGGTAAGGTAGTCGCTAACGAGGTAGTTGCTTCCGACAACGCTACGATCGCCGCTCCGGCTGGTGTAGTATTCGTAACCGTTAACGGTGAGACTACGAAAGTGGTTGTTAAATAAGCACTATTGATATAAAATGCGAAAAGCATTTGAAGAAGATATATAATTCTAAAATTCCCGTGCGGAGATTCGTCTTCAAGTAAACCGTGAGGTTGAACATGCGGGGATATTAATACTAAAGTAAAAAATTAAAGCTCTCCGTCAGTATTTCCGTGAGGCAAGAAAGCGGAAAAAGAATAAGCCCCGGTCGGTTTCTCGATCGGGGCTTTTTTGGTGAATCTTTTTAATTTTGTACTTTTGTAGGCTTGCACGAATGTTATACATGAATAGGAGAATTAGACAATGGCCAGCGATGATATAAAACAGGCATGGAAAGTGCCGGAACCTACGTTAAGGAGGTTGCCGTGGTATCTTGCGTTCGTAAAGTTGATGAAAGGGAAAGGGGAAGCGTTTATCTCATCTACCCAGATCGCTAAGGAGATTAATGTAGATCCTAGTCAGGTCGCTAAAGACCTCTCTTTTGTGAATATCTCCGGGAAGACGAGAGTGGGATACGATATTAATGCGTTGGTTGACGTACTGGAGGATTTCCTCGGTTTTACATCCCAGCATAAGGCATTTCTGTTTGGGGTAGGGAGTCTGGGCGCTTCTTTGTTGCATGACACCGGACTGAGCCAATATGGTTTGGAGATCGTGGCGGGCTTTGATGTCCGTGAGGACTTGGACGGGAGCGTGATCAATGGCATTCCCGTTTTTCATATGGATGATTTTCCTGCCAAGCAGAAAGAATATGGCGCGACGATCGGGGTGATCACCGTGCCGGTGGAGAAAGCGCAGGAGGTGACAGACCGGATTATCGAGGAGGAATCAAGGCTCTTTGGAATTTTACCCCGTTCCGTATACGGTGCCGGAACATATCGTAGTCCAGAACACTTCTATGTATGCGCATTTAGCTGTTATGTTTAATCGATTGAACTCAATGAATCACTAAAATATGAAGATTATCGCCGTTGGAATGAACTATGCCGCTCACAATAAAGAGCTGCATCATTCGTTAGAATTATCAGAGCCTACTATTTTTATGAAGTCGGACTCCTCTTTGTTGAAAGATGGGAAACCGTTTTTTATTCCGGATTTTTCATCGGAAGTTCATTATGAGACGGAGATCGTGGTACGGATAGACCGTTTGGGGAAGAATATAGCCGAGCGTTTCGCTCATCGTTATTACAATGAGGTTACGGTTGGTATTGATTTCACGGCACGGGATTTGCAGAATAAATTGCGTGCGCAAGGATTACCGTGGGAGATTAGTAAGGCGTTTGATAATTCGGCTGTGATCGGGACCTTTATTCCGCTGGAGCAAGCGGGGGATGTAAACCGGCTTCCATTCCATCTGGATATCAATGGCTCGAAGGTACAGGAAGGCAATACCTCGAATATGCTGTTTTCGGTAGATAAGATTATTGCGTATGTAAGTCGCTTCTTTACGCTGAAAATAGGCGATTTGATTTATACCGGAACACCTGCTGGCGTAGGTCCCGTGAAGATCGACGATCATCTGGAGGGATATCTTGGCGAGCGGAAGCTTCTGGATTTTTATGTGAGATGAGAAGATTAATATATATATTCATTATAGGTTTATTACTTTGCTCATATACATGGGCGGATGGTAGCGTTATGCTTCTAACTCCCTGTTATCGGAAGGGAAATGGGTGAAGATCCGGGTGGATAAGACCGGAATCTACAAATTATCCTATGCGGATTTGAAGAATATGGGTTTCTCGGACCCATCGAAAGTCTCTGTCCATGGCTATGGAGGATGGCCCTTGGATGAGGATTTCAGTAAGGAATATATCGATGATGTCCCTTCTACACCGGTTTGGCGTGGGAGTGATTACCTGTTATTCTATGGGAAAGGGCCGGTTAAATGGGAGTATGACTCGTCGAGCCAGACATTCGTGCATACGAATAATCCTTATTCATTGTATGGCTATTATTTTGTGACCGATGCCACTCCGACGAATGATATGACTTCCGTGGCTCAAGCGAGTGGTGCTTCCGCTCGGATTACGACTTATGATGATTATCTATTGCATGAGCAAGAGTTAGTCTCCGTAAACCAATCTGGCCGGGAGTTTTTTGGAGAGGACTTTAGTGGGGCACGTCCTCGTACAATTTCTACCTTTTCTTCTATCCCCGGGATTACGGATGCGGATGGTAAGGTGACCATGCGTTTTATCTCAAGAATTAACTCTGGCTCCGGTACGGCTTCTTTAAGTATCAATGACTCCGAATTGTTGGATATAACCATACCTTCTATCCAAACAGTAAGTTCGAATGTCAGATCGTATACAAAGGCGATTCCCGGGACAACCACCGCGTTATGGAAGGGATCAAAAAGTGAGAAAAATAACGTAGTGGTTTCCTATAGTTCAAGTGGACATACGAATGTACGTTTGGACTATATCCGTATGCAATTTGTCCGTACGTTGCGCCTTATGGGGCTTCTACTTTTTTCAGAAGCTTGACTTCTGTAGGAAATGCGTCTCGCTTTGTTATTAGCGAGGCGAATTCGAATACCTTGGTGTTTGATGTGACCGATGCGTTGAATGTGAAGAGAGTGGAAGCCGATCTGAATGGTTCTGAACTTTCATTTACAATACCAGCGGGTAGATTGAGGGAGTTTGTGTTGGTTCAAACCAATCAAACATTTCCTTCTCCGGAAGTCGTGGGAGAAGTCGCTTCCTCGAATCTGCATGGTTTGGAACAGAGGGATATGATTATTATATCGGCCCCGTCTTTGGTTCAGCAGGCGGAGCGTTTGGCGGTTGCGCACCGTGAGAAAGATGGCTTGACTGTTGAAGTCGTAACTCCAGAGGCGATTTATAATGAGTTCTCTAGTGGAACTCCAGATGCGACGGCATATCGTCGTTTGATGAAGATGTTTTACGATCGTAGTTCTTCTTTGGGTAATCCTCCAAAATATTTATTGCTTTTTGGAGACGGGATCTATGATAATCGGGGGATAAGCGGTGAGGTTCAAGGTGTTTCGCGGAGTAATATGCTCCTGACTTTCCAGTCTCAAGAGTCATTGAATGTCTACTCTTATGCGACAGATGATTATTTTGCGTTTTTAGAGGATAATTCCGGCAGTAATTTTAGCGAGATAAGATGTGTCTGGGTGTCGGGCGCTTTCCAATCCGTACAGTAACGGAGGCGACTCAGATGGTGGATAAGACGATTTCTTATATGGAGAACAAGGATTCGGGTAGTTGGAAGAATAACGTGACATTCGTGGCGGATGATGGAAATAATGAGGATAGCTTCACAACGAATCATATGAAGCAGGCAGATCAGCTTGCTGAGGCCATTGAAGAGATGCAACCCGGTTTTCTAGTTAATAAAGTGTATTTCGATGCTTATAAGCGTAGCAGCCTCGGGACTTATCCGGATGTGCATAATGAGATTGAGAAACTATTAAAAAGTGGTCAGTTGTTGATTAATTATACGGGGCATGGCAGTACGACCCATTGGGCGGACGAAAGCGTATGGACACAAACCGATATCAATAATTCCAGTTATAAGCATCTGCCGGTGTGGGTGACGGCTACCTGCGACTTTACCCGTTTTGACGATGTGAAAACTTCTGCGGGTGAATCTGTTTTCTTGAATCCTACCAGTGGGGGTATCGCTTTGTTTACGACGACCCGTGTCGTGTTCTCCGGTAATAATGCGAACTTAAATAAGGCGCTCATCGATAACCTGTTCCAAGAAGACGCGAATAGCCGTTATACGCTTGGAGAGGCGATGATGTATACGAAGCGTCAACTCAATGACTCAAATAAATTGAACTTTATCTTAATCGGAGACCCGGCGTTAAAGTTCGCGTATCCAGAGTATAAGGCTCGGGTGACGGCTGTGAATGGAGAAGCTGTTTCTGATGAGCCTTTTGAGTTTAAGGCGTTATTCCGGATTACGGTAGAGGGTGAAATCTTGAATCCGTCAGGTTCTTTTGCCGCGGATTTCACGGGCGTATTAAGCTCGACCATATTTGATAGCCAAAGTTCCATTACGACTTTAGGGAATAGCTCTGAGAAATTCACTTATCTCGATTATCCGAATACGATTTATATAGGTAGAGACTCGGTTCGAAATGGAAAGTTCAGCTTTACTTTTATGGTCCCGAAGGATATCTCTTATTCCAATAAGAAAGGTAAATTAAACCTATATGCGTCTTCCGAGACAAAAGAGGCGCAGGGTTCTTTCTTTGATTTTATCGTGGGGGGGACTTCGGATACGGCGGAGACTGATACGATCGGTCCCGAGATCCGGCAGATCTATTTGAATGATTCCAGTTTTGTTTCGGGCGATAAGGTAAACACGACTCCTTATTTTGTAGCGAAGCTGTGGGATAAGAGCGGCGTGAATATAACCGGCAGTAGCGTAGGGCATGATATGATGTTGACGATTGATAGTATGCCCTCTATGAGCTATAACTTAAATAGTTATTATGCGTTGCTACCAGATCGTGAGAACGAAGGACTTGTCCAGTTCTCCATCCCCGAGCTGGAGCCGGGAATGCATACGGCCGAGTTTAAGGTGTGGGATATCTTAAATAACTCCACGACCTATACCTTTACTTTTGAGGTGGCGGAAGGTTGAAACCTAATCTGATCGAGATGTATGCCACCCCGAATCCGGCACGGGATCAAGTGGAATTCTTTCTGCATCACAATCGTCCGGAGTCGAACTTAAAGGTGACGGTTATGGTTTATGATATGACCGGTAAGTTCCTATGGAGTACCGAGAAGAGCGGTTCCTCCGAGTTGTTTAAGGCTTATGTCGTAACTTGGAACTTGACGGATAACGGTGGAAGGCGGTTGCGCCCGGGAGTTTATCTGTATCGGGCGGCGATTAGTACGAATAACTCGAAAGAGGCGACGAAAGCGAATAAATTAATCATTCTCGCACAATAAAGTATCGGGTAATTAGTTTATAATAAGCATGGGGGTATGTTTATTACCCTCTAGGAATGATAAATGTAAATGTATTTTTAGAATAGAATATATGGTAAGAGTTTCAAGATTCAGTCTGTTACTAGCGGTTTTCAGCTTTTTGACGGCATTTACGGCTTTATATGCCCAAGGAGGCGCAGACGATGTTAAACATAAATTCGCCCCGATTAATACGGCGATACCGTCTTTGTCTATTGCGCCCGATGCTCGCGGAGGTGCTATGGGTGATAACGGTGTGGCTACTACGCCGGATGTGAATTCCCAATACTGGAACCCGGCTAAGTATGCTTTTAGTTATAGTAAGGCCGGAGTCGCTTTATCCTATACGCCTTGGTTACGTAAATTGGTGAATGATGTGGCTTTAGCATATCTGGCCGGTTATTATAAATTAGGCGATAGCGATATGCAGGCGATCGGAGCTTCCTTGCGTTATTTCTCTTTAGGAGAAGTACAGGAAAGCCGGGATGGAGGAATGGGTAATCAGCTCATATTGAATCCTTATGAGATGGCTTTTGATGTAAGTTATAGCCGTAAATTATCGGATGTGTTCTCTATGGCGGTCGCCTTGCGCTATATTCGTTCGGACATGGGTGCCTCGTCGGACGCAGATATGGTTCCGGATAACGCTTTTGCCGCCGATATCGCCGGTTATCTGGAGAAATACGTGATCTTAGGGAATAGCGAGTGCCTGTGGAGCTTTGGTTTTAATGTCTCCAATATCGGTACGAAGGTCTCTTACGACGGCGGAAATACCAACCAATTCTTGCCTACGATGTTAAAGGTTGGAACCGGTTTGCTGTATCCGATCGATGATTATAACCAAATCGGTATCTATGTGGATTTGAGTAAATATTTAGTTCCTACCGAACCTATTCAAGAAGGTACGACTCCCGAGGATGAGGCTGCTTATAAGGAAAAACATGATGAATATAACAATATGTCCCCGATCACGGGTATTTTCAAATCATTCGGAGACTCGCCGAATGGCTTCAAGGGCGAGTTAGAGGAGATTATGGCCTCTATCGGTCTGGAGTATAATTACAATCAGCAGTTCTTTGTTCGTGGCGGTTATTACTATGAGAATAAATATCAGGGAAACCGTCAGTATTTCTCGGTCGGTGCCGGTTTCCGCATGAGTGTTTTCCAGTTGGATGCCGCTTATCTGATCAGTACAGTGCAGAGTAACCCGTTGGACCAGACATTGCGCTTCTCCTTGTCGTTCGATATGGATGGAATCAAGAACCTTTTCAGATAAATGGGTATGAAGATACGTGTAGGTTTTGGTTATGACGTCCACGCCTTGGTGCCGGACCGGGAATTATGGCTGGGCGGGATTAAGATCGAGCATACGTTGGGCCTATTGGGACATAGCGATGCGGACGTGCTGATCCATGCGATCTGTGACGCTTTATTGGGAGCGGCCAATATGCGGGATATCGGTTATCATTCCCGGATACGGCCGGTGAATATAAGAATATCGATAGTAAGATCTTGCTCCGGGATACCATGAGGCTTTTAAGAGACGCGGGCTATGAGTTGGGTAATATCGATGCCACCGTAGCCGCCGAGCGCCCTAAATTGAATCCCCATATCCCTCTGATGAAGAAAACGCTGGCCGAGGTCATGAACGTGGACGAGGAGGATATCTCTATCAAGGCTACGACCACGGAGAAGCTGGGCTTCACCGGACGGCAGGAAGGGATCTCGGCTTACGCTACGGTCTTGATACAGCGCATGGGATCGTAAACCAGAAAGTACTCCCTTTTCCTTCTTCCGAGTCTACGCCGATCTTCCCGTGAAGATTCTCTAGGATCGTTTGGCAAATGGATAGCCCGAGTCCAGTTCCTTGGATAAAGGAATCGAATTTGGCGAAACGCTCGAATACGTGCGGGAGGTTCTTCCGCTCAATACCTTTTCCGGTATCTTTTACGTAAAAGTATAATCCATCTTCCCTCTCCTTGTATCCCATGCGGATAGACCCTTGGAACGTGAACTTACAGGCGTTCGTGAGGAAGTTGGTGATCACTTGGGTCAAGCGATTCTTCTCGGAATAGATAACACAATCCTGTTCGGGTATCTCGCAATAGAGAGTGACACCGTCTTTCACCCTGCTTTGGAAGGTCTGGTATAAGCTCCGGAATAGCGTGGATACGTTGAACTCGGAATAGATGAAATCCATTTGCCCGGCCTCGATCTTCGATAGATCCAGAATATCGTTCACGAGTTGAAGGAGAAGTTCGTTGTTCGTCTCGATGATCTCGCAAAATTCTTTTGTCTCCTCGGAGGGGTTTGTTTGGGCGAGCAGGTTCGAGAACCCTACGATAGCGTTCAGCGGGGTACGTATCTCGTGGCTCATGTTCGCTAGGAAGGCTGATTTCAGCCGGTTGGATTCCTCTACCTTCGCTTTGTCCCTCAATTCCTGCTCCATCAGCTTGCGTTGATGGATCAGGGCAGTTCCCCCGATCAGTAGATAGGTTTACCGACGGGATCGGTCTTGCCGGTGATGGCGTAAATTTCTATCCATATATAGTTTTCCCCCGTATCGTCTAGGTAGCGGATTTCCTCATCTACCGGTTGGCCCTCGCCGGAGGCAAGTGCTTCCATCTTATCACGGAGCCGGTCTAGGTCATCCGGGTACACGCCGCTATAGAACTCATCGGGCGACATCTTGAATATCCCGTTTACGCCTTTGTCACGGGCGGATCTTTGGGTGAGGTAGACATTATTGCACTCTATGATCCCGGCTCTTACGTCCCACGTCCATGTCATCATGTTGCTGGCTTTCAAGACGAGTTGATATTTCTGGTTTAAGTCCTGCGCTTGGCGTGCGATTCGTAGTTCCTTGTCTTTGCCCTTTTGCTTTTGGATAAAGAGGTGTACCCGTAATATCCCTATCGTTATCAATAACACCAGAATGACGAGTAGGCTTATGATATGGACCTTGTATTTCTGAAAGAAACCGGGAGGCTCTTGGAAATAAGTGGCGTTTGGGGGATATAAGCCGGGATCGATTTGGTGAAGCAATAGGTGTTGGTAATTCAGGTAAGTCTTCGGGGTTCCCGAAGTCAGGGTAGAGATTTCTTTGCTATCTTTTCCCGAGAGGATCATTTCGATCGTGTTGGCCGTCACCTGCGCGTAATCCTCCGGAGAAACATAATATCCCCCGGCGAAATTCCCGTTTTTTGTTTGTACGTCTTGCAAGGTAAAGACGGGGGGAACTGAGAAGCTGTTAATCATTTTCTGGACGTTATCGACTAGGTAACGATTCTCGTTGTCCTTCTGGGTCCTGTACCATGAGTAATAAAGGACGCCGGTCTTATTGTCGAAAGAGGCCAGCCTGTCCAATAAGTTCTCGGTGGAAATGGAAGTCGTAGACAGCGGCTCGAATTGGATGCCCGGGAAATCTTTCTGTAGCACGGCCTCCACATCCGCTTTCGTTTGCTGACTTATATAACGATGGTCGAAAATAAAGGCCAGCTTGGTTAATCCCGGTTGTAGCTTTTTGATTAGCTCGATCGTCTGCTTGATATAGACTGAGTATTTTATAAAAGTGGCGTTATAGCCTTTTACTACGTCCGTGATGGGGGGTAAGGTCTCGAGCGCGTTGGTATCCAGATCTATCAGATATTCTTCTTTCGGGTACATATTATCTCTGGCATAGCAGATGATAGAGGGAACATCTTTCCATTCCTTGTCAAACAACGGGCGGGTGATAAGCCAAGAGGGATCTCCTATGCATACGACTAAGGTGGGTGGCACAGGTACTCTCTCTAGGATCATTTTTCTCTTCTCTTGAAAACCTTCCATCGTGCGGATTCCGGGGATCTGTAAGGGAATCGCCTTTACGGTAAACCCTTCCTTCCCGAATTTATTTTCTATATCAAGATAGGTCTGTTTCGTCCAGCTTTCCTCGAAGTTGATGGAGTGCAGTACGACTATAGACGGTTTCTCGCCGGAGCCTCGTGCGCTCATGTTCAAGTGGACCGTTAGTATAATAAAAATAAAAAGAATGATATTTCTCATGGTCGTTAATTCTAAGCGATGTATGTAGCGAACGTGATTCTGGCAGCAAATGTAGTGATTCCGCTTTATTAAGCAAGAGGTTTGCCTGAAAATAAAGGTTTTATATGTAGTAAAATGGTAATAGTTCCATCTTGATAGGATAGCCTTTTCGCCCTTGTTTGCCTATTCGGAGATTAATACGTAGCTTTGAGCCAATAAAGTGGTATTTTTATGAAGAATAATGATTGGAAAGATCGATTAGGCGTGATGTACTCCACGAATCCCGATTTTCAATATAATACGGGAGATACGGAGGAGGAAGATACGTTGCCGAAGGAGAAACAAGCTTTGCGTATTTCCTTGGACAAACGGAACCGGGGAGGGAAGATGGTTACCTTGATCACCGGGTTCCGGGGCACTTCCGAGGATCTGACCGCCTTGGGGAAACTCTTGAAAGTGAAATGCGGCGTAGGCGGCTCCGCGAAGGACGGGGAGATAATCATCCAAGGGGACCTGCGTGCCAAGGTGTTGGATATCCTCCGGAAAGAGGGCTACTCGAAAAGCCGTACGATCTAATCCCCGATCGCTATGCTAACAATCTATAGGGCTTCCGCCGGGGCGGGCAAGACGCATAAGCTGACAGGGGAGTACCTGATGTTACTCTTCTCACAGCCGGGCGCTTACCGCCGGATCTTGGCCGTGACGTTTACGAATAAGGCGACGGATGAGATGAAAACCCGTATCGTCCAAGAACTTTATCACCTCGCTTCCGGCCGTGCGTCCGATTATATCCAGCTACTCTCTTCCGCCTATTCTTTGACGGAGCGGCAGGTGAGGGAGCAGGCCCGGAAGATTCTGGTCGCTATCCTGCACGATTACTCCGCCTTTAATATCAGTACGATCGACCGCTTTTTCCAGCAAACGATGCGTGCCTTTACCCGCGAGATCGGCTTGCAAGGCGGCTATGGTATCGAGATGGACCAAGAACTGGTCTTGACCGAGGCGATCGATAACCTGCTGGCCGATCTGGAGAAGCCGGAGAGCAAGGATTTGCTAGGTTGGTTGCTGCGTTTCGCCGAGGACAAGATCGAGGATGGTGGCGGCTGGAGCTTGCGGAAGGATATCATGTCGCTCAGCCGGGAGGTCTTTAAGGAGAGTTATAAGGCATTTAGCGAGGAGGTCGGTAAAGATATTGCGGATAAGCAGGCCCTAGATGCCTATAAGAATGAGCTATACGCCATTATCCGCTCCGTAGAGGCGGAGGCGAAACGTTTAGGAGAGGAGGGAGTGGCGTTGCTGAAACAGTTCGCCTTGCAGCCCTCGGATTTTAAGGGGGGAAGCCGTTCCCCGTTTTTCTATTTCGAGAAGTTGGCGAGAGGTGAGATGAAAGAGCCGACAGCCACGTTCCAAGCTTTGCCGGATAATCCGGATGCCTATACGACCAAGACGACTCCACCGGGCCTCCGGCAGATCATCGGGTGTGTGTATGAGGAAGGCTGAATGCCTGCGCAAAGAATATCGTATCCCTGTTCGCCAACCTGACGGCCTATAACACGGCCCGGGAGATCGTGCGTTATTATTATACGTTAGGGATCTTAACCGATATCTCCCGGCAAATCGCCTCTTACCGGGAAGAAAAGAATGTCATGCTGATCGCCGATACGACCGAGTTGCTGAATAAGGTCATCAGTGGCAGCGACGCCCCCTTTATCTACGAGAAGACGGGTACGCACGTAGATCATTATATGATCGATGAGTTCCAAGATACCAGCGGCATGCAGTGGAATAATTTCCGGCCCTTGGTGGAGGAGAGTCTGGCGAATGGTAGGGCGAACTTGATCGTTGGCGATGTAAAGCAAAGTATTTATCGTTTCCGTAACTCGGATTGGAAGCTATTGGACGAGCAAGTCCGCAGGGATTTCGAGGAGGAACAGGTCCGTGAGGAAACCCTGATGGATAATTGGCGAAGCTGCCGCCATATCGTGGAGTTTAATAACGCGTTCTTCACCGCCGCTCCGGCGATCCTGCAAGATCTATATAATGAAGCGTTGAAAACCTCCTCATTAAGCGAGGAAGAACGCACGGCCTTTTTCACGAAGATCATGACCGCTTATGATAAGAGCATTCAGCGTGTCCCTCCCCCTTTCCGGAAGAAGGACGGACATGTACGGATCAATTTCTTGTCCGGCGATGAGGAGAAGGACTGGAAGCAAGAGGCGATGGAGCGATTGCCGGCTACCTTGGAGCGTTTGCAGGATAACGGTTACGCGCTAAAAGACATCGCCATACTCGTGCGTACCAATCAAGAAGGCGCTTTAGTGGCTGATACGTTGCTAGCCTATAAGGAAGAGCATCCGTCCGACCGGTACAATTACGATATCATCTCCGATGATGCCCTGTTCGTGGGTAGTTCTCCGGCGGTCCGTTTCCTGATCGCCGTATTGCGCTATTTGCGAAATCCGGAGGACCGGACGAACAGGAAATTGGCGATGT
>ENA-OQCK01000698-OQCK01000698.1-human-gut-metagenome-genome-assembly--contig:-NODE-698-length-15971-cov-3.142073_pt1 | contig 15971 bp, 18 predicted proteins | sample MGYA00242498_ERZ504578 | MGnify/ENA primary metagenome ERZ504578 (study PRJEB26092, sample SAMD00036229) | human gut metagenome | host: Homo sapiens | study: EMG produced TPA metagenomics assembly of...
GTATCGGACTGATGCTTGTATGGAAGCTAGTCCAGCCTGCATAAAGGAAAGATTAATCTGTCAAGCATCGAAAACCAGGGATCGGTTATCAAAATAACATTCCCTAAAGACAGCAAGCGCTTCCGGAAAGCACATCTGGCAACTCCGAGCAAACAGCGTATAGAAAATACGATTGATAACGTTCCGCCTCCATCACCTGAAATTTACGAAAATGCACAAAAGAAAGAGACCATTAATCATCGTCGCATCTTGATTGTGGAAGATAATGATGAGTTGCGCAACTATCTGTCGCAAACGTTATCCGAGGAGTATTTCGTACAGGTTTGCTCCAATGGAAAAGAAGCATTGACGATATTCCCGAGTACAAACCAGAGCTGGTTATTTCAGACATTATGATGCCTGAAATGCGGGGGATGAATTATGCCAAGCTATCAAGAATAATATCGAAACCTCCCACATTCCTGTTATCCTGCTGACTGCTTTGAATAATGAGAAAGATATTCTCTCGGGACTTCAGATTGGTGCGGATGAATACGTTGTGAAGCCATTCAATATTGGTATATTGAAAGCTAATGTTGCCAATCTGCTGGCTAACCGTGCACTATTGCGCAGCAAATTCGCAAATTTAGATCTGAATGATGAGGAAAATGATGAAGACTGCATCAACTGTTCGCAAGACATTGACTGGAAATTCATAGCAAACGTCAAAAAGAACGTGGAAGATAACATTGACAATCCTGCTCTCACGGTAGATGTATTATGCAGCCTGATGGGAATGAGTCGCACAAGTTTTTACAATAAATTAAGGGCATTAACCGATCAGGCACCGGGAGATTATATCCGGCTGATTCGTCTGAAACGTGCCGTACAATTACTAAAAGAAGACACACATAGCATAACAGAAATTGCAGAAATGACGGGATTCAGTGACGCCAAGTACTTCCGCGAAGTGTTTAAGAAGCATTTTAATGTGAGCCCCAGTCAGTATGGCAAAGAGAAAAAAACAGCTAGTAAGGAAGGAGGAGAAAAGAAAGAATGAACATTTATTTCGAAGCATTTGGAATCTTTTTTAAAATAGGCGCCTTTACCATTGGAGGAGGGTATGCAATGGTGCCACTGATTGAAAATGAAATTGTCACCAAGGCGAAAATGGATTGCGCAGGAAGATTTTATCGACCTGCTGGCTATCTCCCAATCTGCTCCGGGCATTTTGGCAGTCAATATTTCTATCTTTATAGGATACAAGTTGCGTGGTATCCGAGGAAGTATTATCACAGCATTAGGAACAATTTTGCCTTCCTTCATCATTATATTGGCGATTGCTCTATTTTTCCATAGTTTTAAAGACAACCCGATTGTGGAACGCATCTTCAAAGGAATCCGACCGGCGGTAGTGGCACTTATTGCCGCCCCGACTTTCACAATGGGCCGGTCCGCTAAAATCAACCGCCACAACCTGTGGATTCCTGTTGTTTCGGCACTGCTGATCTGGCTATTGGGGTTCTCGCCTATCTGGATTATTATTGCTGCGGGAGTGGGAGGCTTCCTCTGGGGAAAATTTAGAAAAGTAGAAAGTTGAGAATGGAGAGTCGAGAGTTATCGTTCCCTGTTCATTATTCAAGATTCATGGTAAAAAATTAAAAAGAGATGATCTATCTTCAGTTATTCTATACGTTTTTTAAGATCGGGCTCTTTGGATTTGGAGGAGGTTATGCGATGCTCTCCATGATTCAAGGGGAAGTAGTAACCCGTTATGATTGGGTGAGCTCGCAGGAGTTCACGGATATTGTTGCAATCAGCCAAATGACACCGGGACCTATCGGGATTAATGCGGCTACGTACGTCGGATTCACCTCTACGGGGAGTGTCGTGGGATCGGTCATTGCTACCTTTGCTGTAGTCCTCCCCTCCTTCATCTTGATGCTGACCATTAGCAAATTCTTCCTGAAATATCAGAAACATCCGGTAGTAGAATCCATATTTAGCGGACTGCGTCCCGCAGTTGTCGGCCTGTTGGCTTCCGCCGCACTGGTATTGATGAATGTAGAAAATTTCGGTTCACCGACAACTGACACTTACTCATTCGTTATCAGTATTATCATCTTTCTAGTCGCTTTCATCGGAACCAGAAAATATAAAGCTAATCCTATATTAATGATTATAGCCTGCGGCATTGCAGGACTATTGCTTTATTAATTGCTGGGGTGGTAGGACGGATACACAATAATTGAAAATAAACGACTTATTGTATTTCCTACCACCTCCCCCTACGGGGACTCCTCCTTCCCGAAGGAGGAGAATTGAAGATACTACTGAATTGTTAGTCAGCCTCTTTTTCTATTCTTCACTTATTACAGTTTTACTTTTATCACAGTTTTACTTTCTTGCTAACCGACTTCGATTCATTATGAAGACGGTCTAACGCAGTCACCACATAGCGGTACTTTGTTTTTCCTGTTTCGTATGGAAGTTTGTAGAAAGGATTACGGGTGATAGCAACAATATGTGAAGGGTCGTCAAGATTCACCTTTTCTTTTCTGCCAAAACGATAGACCACATATTGCACAGCCTTATCCATTTCCGTTTCAGCTTTCGGAGCAGTCCAGAAAAGCACATAGCCGTCTTCAGTCCATATTTTCTTCATCTTGCGCACCTTGTCCGGAGCCTTATCATCCATAAAGTCGAATACGGGGATTAATGCCGGATATTTGTGATATTCCGAAACCAGCGCATCGCGATATCTTCCCTGATTTTCAACAACAGCTGCCGCATACCATTGACAGCTACCGCCAATCGTCTGATAAGCACGCTGTAAAGCCATTTTCCGGGGAAGCTGATTCATAGAAGGATTCTGCGGGTCAGCGTGCTGAATCGTATTTGTCACTGACTGGCCGATAAATAACGGACGGTTCTCCGAATGCGTAGCCCACCACTTCACCAATGTCTCATAGTCGGCCGCCTTATGACCGATTTCCCAGTAAATCTGCGGAATATTATAATCAATCCAGCCTTCACGCGCCCAGAGCAGAACATCAGCATACAGATCGTCATAATTCTGCAAGCCATTGGTATTACTTCCCAACGGGTCACTTTTCTGATTACGATAGATTCCGAACGGACTGATTCCGAACTTTACCCACGGCTTCACCCCCCGAATGGTTTCGTGCAATTTCTTAATCAACACATTCACATTACTACGTCTCCAGTCCGCCTTGTTAGTAAAGCCTCCGCCATAACGGGCAAAACTTGCGTTATCGGGAAAATCGACTCCCTTAATAGGATAAGGATAGAAATAGTCATCCATGTGGATAGCGTCCACATCATAGCGGGACACAATATCCGTCACGATTTTACAGATATATTCACGACTCTCGGGAAGTGCCGGGTCGAAGTACAATTGGTCTCCATAAGTAACAAACCATTCCGGATGCTGATTATATATATGTTCCGGCGCCAACTGGTTCTTCAGGGAGGTTTTCACCCGATAAGGATTAATCCAGGCATGAAACTCCATATTCCGTTTCCGGCATTCCTCAATCATGAACTGCATCGGGTCCCACATAGGCGAAGGCATTTGTCCTTGTGTCCCTGTCAGAAAACGGCTCCACGGTTCATGTTGCGAAGCATACAACGCATCCGCTTCGGGACGCACTTGAAAGATAATCGCATTAATACCCGCCCCTTGAAGCGAGTTCAACTGGCTAATCAGTGTTTGTTTCAGTCGTTCTGTGGGAACACCGCGAAACTGTCCGTTGACAGCCTGTATCCATGCAGCACGAAACTCACGTTTGGGATATTTGTCGCCCGTCGGCACCTGTGCCCTCACTCCCACAGCCAGAAGAAGAGCCAAAAGTAAAAGATAGTTTTTCAGCTTCATAATATTCTTAAATCGTAATAATGTGACGCAAAGATAATACAAACTCCCGATAAATTCGCTAACTTTGCCGACTACCATAAAACAAGGAGCATTTTATGTCAGAAAATAACTATATTTCGATCAAAGGCGCACGAGTAAACAACCTAAAAAACATCGATGTAGATATTCCACGCAACAAACTTGTTGTCATCACCGGATTATCAGGTTCAGGAAAATCATCTCTCGCTTTTGACACCCTCTACGCAGAAGGACAACGCCGCTACGTAGAAAGCCTAAGTAGCTACGCACGCCAGTTTCTCGGACGAATGAGCAAACCGGAATGCGATTTTATCAAAGGCATTCCGCCTGCGATTGCCATAGAACAGAAAGTAAACAGCCGCAATCCCCGTTCCACCGTAGGAACTTCCACAGAAATTTATGAATATCTCCGTTTGCTGTACTCCCGTGTAGGGAGAACATACAGCCCTGTAAGCGGACAGGAAGTGAAGAAACATTCGACGGAAGACATCATCAACTGTATGTTATCACACCCGGAAGGGACAAGATACACCGTACTGACCCCTATCCACCTGCGTGAAGACCGCAGCCTGCAACAGCAACTGGAAATAGACCTCAAACAGGGATTCAACCGTATCGAAGTGAACGGTGAGATGAAACGTATTGATGAATACAAGCCCGTAGCAGGCGACGAAGTTTATCTGCTGGTAGACCGTATGGCAGTAGCCGACACCAAAGATGCTATCAGCCGCCTCACCGACTCTGCCGAAACAGCCATGTACGAAGGCGACGGAACCTGTATGCTACGCTTTTACCTGCCGGACGGAACAACACAACTGTTCTCCTTCAGCACAAAGTTCGAAGCAGACGGTATCACTTTTGAAGAACCCAATGACCAGATGTTTTCATTCAACTCCCCGATCGGTGCCTGCCCCACCTGTGAGGGCTTCGGCAAAGTTATCGGTATAGATGAGCATTTGGTGGTTCCCGACCGTTCTTTATCTGTTTATGAAGGAGCGATCGTATGTTGCGCGGTGAAAAAATGGGAGAATGGAAAGAAGAGCTGATCCACAATGCGGAGAAATTCGACTTCCCGATTTTCACTCCTTATTATGAACTGACGGACAAACAGCGCCGGTTGCTTTGGGAAGGAAACCAATATTTCCACGGTATTAATGACTTCTTCAAGATGCTTGAAGAAAATCAATATAAGATACAATATCGTGTGATGCTTGCCCGGTATCGCGGAAAAACACTTTGCCCGAAATGCCACGGTACCCGTCTGAAACCGGAAGCCGGCTATGTACGCGTAGGCGGAAAGAATATTTCCGAACTGGTAGACCTGCCTATTTCCGAATTAAAGCAGTTCTTCGATCACTTGGAACTGAACGAGCACGACAGTAATGTAGCCCGCCGGATTCTGATGGAAATAAACAGCCGTATCCGTTTCCTGATTGATGTAGGTCTGGGGTATCTGACACTGAACCGGCTCAGTAACTCCTGTCGGGTGGAGAAAGCCAGCGTATCAATCTGGCGACATCACTGGGAAGCAGTCTTGTAGGTAGCCTCTATATCCTCGACGAACCCAGTATCGGTCTGCACAGCCGTGACACCGACCGCCTGATTAATGTGCTGCGCCAACTGCAACAACTCGGTAACACGGTAGTAGTTGTAGAACATGACGAGGAAATCATTCGTGCGGCAGATTATATTATTGACATCGGTCCCAACGCCGGACGTCTGGAGGAGAAGTCGTCTATCAGGGTGACATGAAAGACTCAAAAAAGGAAGCAACAGTTATACCGTCCGCTATCTTTTGGGAGAAGAAGAAATTCCCGTCCCCCAACATCGCCGTCCGTGGAATAATTATATTGAACTGAAAGGTGCACGCGAGAATAACCTGAAAGGAGTAGACGTCCGCTTCCCGCTGAATGTAATGACAGTGGTTACCGGCGTTTCCGGTTCCGGGAAAAGCACGCTGGTACGTGATATTTTCTTCCGAGCATTGAAGCGTGAGTTGGACGAATGCAGTGACCGTCCGGGAGAATTTTCATCTATCGGAGGCAGTCTGCGCGACTTACGGAATGTAGAATTTGTAGACCAGAATCCGATCGGCAAATCATCCCGTTCCAATCCCGTGACATATATCAAGGCTTATGACGAAATCCGCAAGCTATGGTCGGAGCAGCCACTCGCCAAACAAATGGATATACCGCCGGTTTCTTCAGTTTCAACAGTGAAGGCGGACGTTGCGAAGAATGTAAGGGTGAAGGCACCATTACCGTAGAAATGCAGTTCATGGCAGACCTCGTTCTGGAATGTGAATCCTGCCACGGGAAACGTTTCAAATCCGACACACTGGAAGTGAAATTCCACGACAAGAACATCTTTGATGTACTGGAAATGACCGTGAACCAGGCGATTGAATTCTTCAATGAACACGGACAGAAGAAAATTGTAAAAAAGCTACTCCCGTTGCAGGATGTAGGACTCGGGTATATCAAACTAGGCCAATCTTCTTCCACTCTTTCCGGTGGTGAGAACCAGCGTGTGAAACTAGCATTCTATCTGAGTCAGGAGAAAGCCGACCCGACTCTGTTTATCTTTGACGAACCGACAACAGGTTTACATTTCCACGACATCCGTAAACTTCTGGATGCTTTTGACGCCTTGATCCGCCGTGGACATAGCATCGTAATCATCGAGCATAATATGGATGTTATCAAATGTGCCGATTATGTGATTGACCTCGGCCCGGAAGGTGGAGATAAAGGTGGGAACATTGTAGCGGTAGGTACTCCGGAAGAAGTAGCCGCTTGCGGAGCAAGCTATACGGGTCAGTTCCTGAAAGAAAAGCTGAAATAAGTCAAGAGTCAGAAATGGAGAGTTGAGAGATGTTTTGCAGCAAATATAGCGCAATAACTCTCCACTCTCCATTCTCAAATTATTTAAAAGTAGAATCCGAATCCTACTTTAATGCCGAAACGTGAATTATCGGAGTCATCAAAACGCCATTTATAATAAACAGCCGGTTCGATAGTTACTGTCCGCGACAGGAAATAAGCATATCCGGCTTCGATACCCAATCCCCAATCGTTGTTATGACCGCCACCTTTATAACGTCTGCGTTCCCAATCGAGGCCACCACCGATATAAACACCTGTAGTATTAAAATAACAACGTGCTCCCGTACCTAATGTATATATATCTACCGGTTGTGACCAGTCAGCTCCTGCATTTACCATTAATGCAAAACCGTCTGCCAGAAATGTACCGGCTTGCGCGCCGATCCCAAATTTAGCATCATCATTTTTACTGTAAGAAAAGTCCAACCCTGTAACGGAAGGATTTAGAATCATAGTTCCTTTCTCAAATTGTGCCTGTGCAGCTATTGATGCCAACAGCAGACAAATAGCTAAAGCTAATTTCTTCATAAACTTACTTTTTTAAGTGAATAGATTGTTCGTCTTTTTTACGGCGTTCACGCATCTGTTCCTTTTTGCGGAGGACAAGCCAAAGAAGCAGGACAATGACATAAGAACCGCCACCGTCAGATACTTTTCCGTCTGGCTCACTTCCGTATTGCGGGGTAACAGATAAGCCGCCGTCACGGATACATAAATAAGGAATGCAAGTGCAACTCCCGTTGATCTTTTTATTTTCTTCATTCTGATAATTTTCTTGTTTTCTGCTTGCTCAGCCAGACAAAGAACCACACAATAGCAACCACCACACATCCTACACCGATGTAATAAGAGATTGCGTGCGACAGTCCCAAACCTTCAGGAGCAATACATATATAAGTAGAACACACACTTGTCATAAACAAGGCAGGTATCAAAGTAATGACATACGGTTTCTTGGATACCGCCAGATAAACCGTTATTGCCCAGAGGGTAAACACAGCCAATGTCTGGTTGGCCCAGGCAAAATAACGCCAGATCATATTAAATCCGTTCGCATCACGCAGGCTATACAGAAGTAAACCGATAGCCGCCACGAACATCGGAATACAGATGTATAAACGACGACGCATACTCTTTTGTTCCAAGCCCAGGAAATCCGCCACAATCAGACGGGCAGAACGGAAAGCCGTATCGCCCGAAGTAATCGGAGCAGCAATCACTCCCAAGATAGCAAGCACACCCCCGATTGTTCCCAGCCACTCTTTTGTGATTGCATCTACTATGACGGAAGCATTACTCTCTTCCATCCCATTCTCATGGAAAAAGTAAGTAGCGGCGGCAGCCCAAATCAGTGCAACGATGCCTTCGGTTATCATTGCACCGTAGAACACCGGACGCCCATGACGTTCCGAAGTCATGCAACGAGCCATTAAAGGACTTTGTGTAGCATGGAAACCGGAAATTGCACCACAGGCAATACTCACAAACATTATCGGAAAGATAGGAAGTTCACTCGCCTCCGGGTTCGTATTTTGCAGTCCGTCCCACAGTTCCGGCAAAGCGGGATGATTCACATAAAGCATGACGAGAATCCCCACAGCCATAAACAACAAGGCAATTGCAAACAACGGATATATCTTACCTATAATCTTATCTACAGGCAACAATGTAGCCAAAATATAATACGCAAACACAACGATAATCCAGAACGTAGCATCCAGACTTTCCGGCGTCAGCTTCGCCAGCAATCCCGCAGGACCGGCCACAAAAACCGAACCGACCAAAATCATCAGGATAACGGTGAAACCTCTCATTATCTGTTTCGTCGTAAGTCCCAAATAGCGTCCGATAATTTCCGGCAAACTCTCGCCCTCATGACGCAAGGAAAGCATTCCGGCAAAATAATCGTGCACCGCCCCGGCAAAAATACTTCCCAACACAATCCATAAATAAGAAGAACTACCGAATTTCGCTCCCATTATTGCACCGAATATCGGACCTAGTCCGGCAATATTAAGGAACTGAATCATAAAAATCTTCCAGGTCGGCAATGGAATATAGTCTACTCCATCAGCTTGGTCAGAGCCGGTGTTTTACGGTCGTCGGGACCAAAGACGCGTTCCATCAAACGTCCATACGTAAAATAGCTACTATCAACGCCAGTAGGCATAGAGTAAATGTTATCATAGTGTGTCGTTTTTTTAGCTTGGCAAATGTAACATAATCTCACGAAACAGCCCAACATTACCGACACTTTTACTAACTTTGCAGGGATTTAAAACAAAAAATAAAGAATATGCGCCTATCTATTCTCATTCTTTCACTTTTGTTTCCTTTCCTCTCCGTGGCAGCGCAGCCCAAACATGAAGTCCGCGCCGCATGGCTCACAGCGTTGTATGGTCTCGACTGGCCCCGCACACGTGCTGTCAGTCCTCAAAGTATCCGCAAGCAAAAGGAAGAATTGGTGGATATCCTCGATAAACTGAAGCTGCCAATTTCAATACTGTCCTGTTTCAGACACGCACACGCGGGGATGTGTTATATCCTTCGTCTATCGAACCTTTCAATTCTATCCTGACAGGGAAATCCGGCGGAAATCCCGGTTATGATCGCTCGCTTTTGCCATTGAAGAATGCCACAAGCGGGGTATGGAATGCCACGCCTGGATGGTAACTATTCCGTTGGGAAACAGGAAACACGTTGCCTCGCTCGGCAACCGGTCCGTCACCAAGCGGATGAAAGATATTTGCGTACCTTACAAGAACGAATATTTCCTTAATCCTGGACATCCGGGAACTAAAGAATATTTGATGAAACTGGTACGGGAAGTCGTGAGCCATTATGATATAGACGGGGTACATTTCGATTATCTGCGTTATCCGGAGAATGCCCCTCTCTTTCCCGACAAATATGATTTCCGCCGATACGGGAAAGGGCGTACACTGGACCAATGGCGGCGGGATAATATTTCTGAAATTGTACGTTATATATATAAAGGCGTAAAAGCAATGAAGCCTTGGGTGAAGCTCAGCGCCAGTCCGGTTGGGAAATACCGGGACACTTCGCGTTATCCTTCCCGTGGGTGGAACGCTTTCTTCACTGTTTATCAAGACCCGCAAGGCTGGCTTGGCGAAGGTATTATGGACCAGATATATCCAATGATGTATTTTCAGGGAAACAGTTTCTATCCTTTTGCCCTTGACTGGCAGGAGCAAAGCAACGGACGACAAGTTATTCCGGGGCTCGGCATCTATTTCCTTCATCCCGACGAAGGTAAATGGACACGGGACGAGATAGACCGTCAAATAAACTTCATCCGGAATCATAAAATGGCGGGTGAAGGCACTACCGGGTAAAATATCTCATGGAGAACACTCAAGGCATCTATGATGAACTAATCGAGAACTTCTACGCATACCCGGCTTTACAGCCACCGATGCCTGGTTGGACAATGTTCCGCCCACAGCTCCGTCCGAACTGAAAGTAAGGACTATCGACAGTGGATATACGGAATTGAAATGGCAGGCCGCTACCGACAATGATCCACGTAATAATCCGATGTACATTATTTATGCATCGAATGAATATCCGGTAGACACCAGTCGGCCGGAAAATATCGTTGCACAGAATATCAGAGAGACAAGTTATATCTACGCCCCTATCCTGCCTTGGAATGCCAAAAAACATTTTGCCGTTACAGCCGTAGACCGTTACGGGAATGAAAGTACAGCAGCACAAAAATAACTCCCCCCCCTACCCAGGAGCAAAGAGCCGGATTAAATACTACATAAGGCATAAGAATGCACGTTTTACAGTAAGATAACCCGTATTTTGCAGCTTAATAATCCGGTTGGAGTATCAGTCTTTTTATAGCCCACAGACGCAGGCTGTACAGCCACGCATGCAAACCGTACAGCACACGTATGGAGGCTGTACGTCACACAGCTGTGGGCTATAATTTAACGCCTTTCAAAGCGGATTATTAAGCCATGATAATCGGATTTATGCGGGTCCATTACAATAAAAACAAGCCAGCTTACGCGACCTTTATCCAGTTGTCTTATCTATGACAGATACCCTGTTTTTTGCAGTAAAAGTATGATAGATACCCCCTAATAGAAGGCATCTATCATACTTATTTCTCTGATAATTAGAAGAATATTGAAATCAATGATAGATATGACAGACATTTATTTCATTATGTAATAAGTAAAAACATGGATAAAAATCAAAGAGGAATAACAACTTTATGTTCCCTCTGATTTCTGAAAATAACAAGCTCTGCCTTTTTACTTGTATCCACGTGCTTCAACGCCTCCTCCATATCATCCAAATTATTGACCGGCTTTCCATTTACACTAAGAATAACATCATTCGAAGCAATAAAATCTCGGACTTGATTACTACCTAAGACATCTACAGAAACGACATAAACTCCCCGTTCCGTATCCATACCCGTAGCAGAACGTTCCTCCAATGTATCCAGATTCTTAAACGTTACCCCTTTCCAAAACATCGTTTTAGTATCCGTTGCATGACCTGCCACAAGCGGAACGGGCATCACAGGACTTGCAGCCAACCGTTTCAAACGAGAAGACAGCACTCCGAAATTATTCATCGGAAAATTACGGAATCCTCCTTTGGTTACGACTTCAGAATCGTCAGCTACATTAAAATTACCTTTCGCAGCATTTATAAACTTGACTGTGGTTACTATAGAATGAGCATCCCCACCAAGTTGGCGAGCTGCAAGATACGCCAAACTGTCTGCAAATATGTTATAATCTACCTCTCTGCCCCAACCACGCACACTTATAGGTTTATATTTGGTCATTACAATGTTACGTGAAAAGACATCTCCGCTATTTTTAAACCACAAATGCGGGTGAAGCGTATTATTGACGATAATATTATTCTCAACAGTCCGATAAAACCCTTCACGCAATTTAATGCCGCCATTCAAACAAAGATTATTGTAAATCTGGTAATTACTGGAACCATCGTCCAAATCTATATCCCATCCTCTATCACAACGCAAACGATTATGGCGGATAATGATAGGTTCGACCACGTCTGCCAAAATCAACGCAGGCTTTTCATTCGTTATTTGCGTCATTATATTATAATTCGGATGCCAGAAACGGTCACGCCCCCAGGAGTTGATAGTTCCATGATCACCTGTTTCCTTCACGGTATTAAAAATGTCATTGTATTCGATAATATGTCCTCCCCATGTGCCTTCGCTGATATTAATTCCGGCACGGGGAGTATTGTAAATACTGTTATGACTTACCGTTATGTTGCGGCACATGGAAAGCTCCACTCCGGTAATCTGCTTTTCAAACAAACCGATTGTACATATCAAGTTATCAGAGACCTCGCAATAAGCAGGATGATTGTCATTCTGAGGCCCTTTCGTATAATCCATTTTATCCAAAGGAACAAATTTCCCATACCTAAAACTCGGCGAACGTACTCCCGCCACATCCCCGACGAAGCAAATGGCACTGGCTCCGATAGAAGTCAGATAAGAACCGGTCACTGCCGAATAGCGATTATATTTATCAAAAAAGACACCATTCCCTCCTACGTTATGGATATAACAATCACGCAGAGCACATTTTTCCGTTCCCCTGAAAACAACGGTTCCTCCCCGATATATTGTCCAGTCCGAGCGGAGCAGAGCTCATACTGTTCCATAAAGGTCCGTATCGTTTGTGTCAGCTCAATTCCTTGAATCGTTATGTTCTTCACCGGCTCGGATGAAGTTCCCGCAAACTCAATCAAGTTTTTAAGTTGCGGGGTCTCAAACGTCAGTTCGTTTATTTTTCATCAGGTAAAGGATAATAATACAACCAGCCTTCTTTTTTATCATAGTACCATTCTCCCGGAGCATCCAATTCTTCAAAGATATTCTCCACCATCCTGTTTTCATTATGGATTCCCATAGGACGGTTGTTCTGCCAACCACCTTCCAGCTGTAACTCTCCCTTTTCATTTTTGCCTGTAATACGATAATGAAAATCACCCCAATCATGTTTATGCATGGCATGAAGGTATCCCCCTTCCGGGCATTTCCATTTTTTTACTCGTTCCGGGGCTGTTGCCAAAGCAGATGTGCCGTTAAAACGAACAGCTTTTTCATCATAATTAGGGTAACGTGCCATAGATTTCAATTCTCCATTTACGAAAAGCATATCCATAACCGGACTTCCTTTCACTACAGCCCGCATGATACCGTTTTTATATTTCTCCCATTTCAAGTCCAGTACAATCCCACTCGACAGTACGGTTTTCTCTCCGGGATAATTCTTTATTATCAATTCTTTCGAATCATTTCCATCATCAGAAGTCAGCATCAAGGCTTATCTAAAACATATTTCCCCTCCCGCAAGTAAATTGTAGTGCTATTTTGATCCTTTCGGGCTTTTTCGACAGCTTCGTGAATTGAATGAAAAGGAGCCGACTGACTACCATCTCCACCCGATGATGCGTGAGGGGAAACGTAGTATATTGATTGAGCATAAATACCTATAAATGGTATCATTGACAGAAAAAGAAGAAGTGTTTTTATTCTTTGTGTTTTCATATAATATAATTATTTTGACTATAAAAATATGAACAAAGATAGCTTAAATAAAATACTCTACTAACGATAAATGAAAAATTAACAATCTCAGGTAACCAATGGGATGAATCCTATATCAAAAACAACCAAGCCCACACCATTCCTTTTTCAATGAGTCGGAGCAACCAACATCCACGCCCGGTAACAGCTTCTCTTATGGACAGGCACCAAAGGTAAATAGCCGGAGCATACTTTCCCCTCCCTGATTTCCAACGGATAAGTGGCCGACATCCGTTCATGTTCCTTCAAAGCTTCCCCCTCCGAAGGATGATAATCAATTCCCGAACATCCTGCTGAATCCGGATGTACATAGCAGTCATACAGGAAGCGCGTCATGACTCCCATATTCATGCGCAGATTTATTTCTACGCAAGGATGAATCCGAAAAGCTGTTTTTTCATTTTCCGGGAACCGGCAAATCATCATATCAACTCCCAGATAACCTTTATAAACAGAGCTTACCGACTTAGAAAGCTCACACTTCAAACGACTCTCCAAGTCCGTCAAAGCCCCTAAAGGTACGTATTGTGAAAGTTTCCCCCGGATTGCCTCATTAGAGAGCAGGTAGTTTCCTTCATACATCCCACTCTTTCCGGTACGGAAAAGAGAATATCCGGCAAACGTCACTTCACCTGCCCCGTCAGAATAAAACTCCAAAGCAAAATCCTCCACCTTATTATATATGGGTTCCGCAATAACCCCTCCCTGTAAAGCAGCTACACGCGTGCACCAACCGGAGATAAAAGGAGTAAATGTACCTTTGCACCAGTTTAACCCTTTCCCACTTCCCGAAAGCGGAGCTTCAACAAACACCCTTCCCGTTCTTCCACGAAAGATTTCCATTCTTCCGGCGTTTTCAGATAATAAGATTCTCCACAGAAATGTTCATTCAACTGTAGTTCAGGAAGTAACGATACGGACTTAGAACGGTGAGAGTACTCCCGCCATACACTTATTTGTTGCATGGAAGGAAGTAGGGATTCATCCACTCCCAGTCCTGAAAGTCGTTTCCGTAAAGCCGCATCCCACCCCCAAGGACGGATATCCAATGCCGGTTCGGAAGCCAATTCCGGTTCCGTCATTAAATAGACCGGAATATCCAACAACTCCTGCATCCGCTTCAAATAATCGAGATTATAAGCAGAAGAAGCCAGCACCGCACTTCCCCGTTCCGCATACCACACAGGAAGCAAAGCCAGTTCGGAAGCCATACGCCTGGCAGAAGCCGGCGGCATATAATTCGTTTCACCACTTGCCAACGCCAAATCATGCTCCGGATTGAATATATAAAGAGTCTTTTTAGCCATACCAAATGCAATCAATGCTTTATTCTGCAAATATATACAGGAAATAAACAGAAATCTTCACAATAAAGAGAAAGTTGTATTTAAAAGCACATTTTTGCTATCTCTACTTTGCAAATCCTAAAAAAAGCACTATATTTGCCACCCGAAAAACAAAGAACTGAAATGGAATCATTCTATCGCACACACGCTTACCTTGTTGAGCACACCAATGCCCCCGTTCGCCGCGATCTTATGGACGAGATTGACTGGAGTGACCGCCTGATTGGTATCAAAGGGACACGTGGCGTAGGAAAAACCACTTTCCTTCTCCAATACGCCAAAGAGAAATTCGGAACCGACCGTTCCTGTCTGTTCATCAACATGAACAATTTCTATTTCTCGGGGCATAGCATCGTAGACTTTGCCAACGAGTTTCAGAAACGTGGCGGAAAAGTTCTGCTGATCGACCAAGTGTTTAAGCATCCCGAATGGAGCAAAGAACTCCGTATGTGCTACGACCGTTATCCGAACCTGAAAATCGTATTCACCGGTTCGTCCGTGATGCGGCTGAAAGAAGAAAACCTCGAATTGCGTGATATTGCGAAAAGCTATAATCTTCGCGGATTCTCTTTCCGCGAATTTCTGAACCTGCAAACAGGTATGAAATTCCGGGCGTACAGTCTCGAAGAGATTCTCAGTACACACGAACAGATTGCCAAAGGAGTGCTTTCCAAAGTACGTCCGCTGGATTACTTTCAGGATTACCTGCATCATGGATTCTACCCCTTCTTCCTCGAAAAGCGTAACTTTTCGGAGAATCTGCTGAAGACAATGAACATGATGGTGGAAGTAGATATCCTGCTTATCAAACAAATTGAGCTGAAATATCTTTCAAAGATAAAAAAATTACTATATTTGTTGGCTGTCGACGGTCCGAAAGCTCCAAACGTCAGCCAACTGGCAAGCGACATACAGACATCCCGCGCAACGGTGATGAATTACATCAAGTATCTGGCAGATGCACGTCTCATTAATCTGGTTTATCCGAAAGGAGAAGAATTTCCCAAAAACCGTCAAAGATTATGATGCACAACTCAAACTTGATGTATTCGATTTATCCGGTAAAGGTGGAGGAACAGGATGTACTTGAGACTTTCTTTGCCAACTCCTTATGGAAAGACCATAAAATACATAAAGGAGAACAAAAATGCCTCTTTTATGGTGGATGAAGTAATGCCGTTCAAAATTGCCCGGAAGGTACAAAATAAAAATAACCG
>ENA-OQCK01000699-OQCK01000699.1-human-gut-metagenome-genome-assembly--contig:-NODE-699-length-15951-cov-2.816481_pt1 | contig 15951 bp, 21 predicted proteins | sample MGYA00242498_ERZ504578 | MGnify/ENA primary metagenome ERZ504578 (study PRJEB26092, sample SAMD00036229) | human gut metagenome | host: Homo sapiens | study: EMG produced TPA metagenomics assembly of...
GTTTTTCAAGGGCATGGCTCCGGCCATGATAATGGCGTTTTCCAGTGCATCCTCTGTGGGCGCCCTTCCTCTTAACCTGGAATGCACGGAAAAGTTGGGGGCCAGAAAAGAGGTTGCCAGTTTTGTACTTCCGCTGGGCGCTACCATCAATATGGACGGAACCGCTATTTACCAGGGAGTGTGCGCTGTGTTTATCGCTTCCTGTTATGGAATCAACCTGACCCTGTCCCAGCAGATTGTCATTATACTGACAGCTGTTCTGGCTTCCGTGGGCACGGCCGGCGTGCCGGGCTCCGGTATGATCATGCTGGCCATGGTGCTTCAGAGCGTAGGGCTTCCTGTGGAAGGCATTGCCCTTGTGGCCGGTATCGACCGTCTGTTTGACATGGGACGTACCACGGTAAATATTACAGGAGATGCTGCCTGCGCAGTGATTGTTTCCCATCTGGAGGATAAGAGGTTAAAGAAGGCGTAAGCTGAATTTCATAAGAATAAAAGGAATGGCCGTGCTGTGATGCGATGTCTCACAGCGCGGCCATTCTTGATACATGTTATATATAATGTTTTATGCATAACCTGTTTTATACATAACCCATGAGTCCCGGAAGCCACAGCGAAAGCTGCGGTATATAGGATACCAGCATCAGCACGATAAAGATAGCGCCAAAGTAGTAGAGCAGAGGACGTATAACCTGTTCTATTTTTGTCTTTCCCACCTTTACTCCCACGAAGAGTGTAGTTCCCACCGGAGGAGTGATGGTGCCGATGCAGAGGTTGAATATCATCATGATTCCAAAGTGTATGGTATTCATGCCCAGCGCCTGGCAGATGGGAAGGAAAATAGGGGTGAAGATAAGGCAGGCAGGCGTCATGTCCATAAAGGTTCCCACAATCAGCAGCAGAATGTTGATAATAAAAAGAATCACATAGCGGTTGGTGCTGATTCCCAGCATGGCCTCCGATACAGCGGTGGGGATGCCGGTGAAGGCCATGACCCAGCTCATGATGCTGGATACTCCGATAAGGAAGATGATAATGCCTGTCATCTCTGCGCTGTCCAGGAAAATTTTAGGCAGCTCCCTCAGCTTGATGGACTTGTAGAAGAAGATGGACAAGACCATGCTGTATACCACGGCTACCACGCTGCCTCAGTGGCCGTGAAAATGCCGGAAATGATGCCGCCGATGACAACGATAATCATGAACAGGCACGGAATGGCCTGGAAGAATACCTTCACCTTCTCGGAACCGGTATAACGTTCGGTGCTGCGGTACCCTTTCTTCCTGGCAAAGAAGTAAATGACCACCATACACGCAAGTCCCCAGAGTATGCCCGGAATATAGCCTGCCATGAAAAGGGCGGCCACGGAGGTGCCTCCGCTGACCAGTGAAAAGGTAATCATTACATTGCTGGGAGGAATCAGAAGCCCGGTGGGAGCTGTGGCAATGTTGGCTGCAGCGGAAAAGTCCCTGTCATAACCTTCCTCCTCCTCGATGGGGCCGATGATGGAGCCCATGGCAGAGGCAGCAGCTGTGCCGGAACCGGAAATGGCTCCAAAGAGCATGTTGGCCACGGCGTTGGTATGAGCCAGGCGCCGGGAATGCTGCCGGTGAACAGCTTGGCAAAATTGATTAGGCGGATGGCAATGCCGCCCTTGTTCATGATGTTGCCGGCCAGGATAAAAAAGGGAATGGCCAGCAGACTGAACACGGAGATGCCGGAGAAAATTCTCTGCGCGCCCGTAAGAACGGAAGCCCCCAGGTTCAGTACCGGAAGAATGGCACAGATTGAGGATACCGCCAGGGCAATGGCGATGGGAACACCTGCTAACAGCATCACTGCCAGCAGAACGAAAATTACAAGACCACAAAATACTGCTATACTCATACCTTTGCCTCCCCTGGTTCACTGAAATCTTTGTGCAGCATATCCACTGCATTCATGACGCTGAATACCATAATCAGAAGGCCTGCAATGGGAACGATGATGTAAATCCATCCCATGGAGATGCGCAGGATGCCGTAATCTGAATCATGGTCAGCCTGGTGATGGAAATACCGCCGTATACCATGACAACAGCTGCAAAGAAGAAGCTGAGCGTGTCTATGAAAATCTCCAGATACCGGCGGGCCGGGCCGGTCAGCTTGTCTGCCATGAAGCCCATTCTCATGTGGTCCCGCTTGCCGAATACATAGGCGGAAGCCAGGAGTGACATCCAGGTAAAGGAGTAGGTGAGAAGCTCCTCGGATATGGTGCTGGGGCGGTTGAAGAAATAACGCGTTACAATTTGATAGGTGCCAACCAGGGTCATAAGGATGAACAGAAGGGTTATGACCACACCCAGTATCTTCATGATGGCTGCCCTTATCTTATGCATTGTGTCCATGATCTAAGCGCCTCCTTTCATGGAATCATTGGCTGTCTGTATATATTCGTAAAGGTCCCGAATTTTCGGGTTGTTTTCCAGCATTTTCTGGTGTAAGGGCAGTACCTTTGCCTTAAAAGCCTCCACATCCGTGTCGATGAAGGTTACATCCATATCATTGGCGGCAATTTGCTTTGCCTCCTCGATGCTCTTATCCCATTCCACTAATTCCACCTCTGTGGACAGGGCTGCCGCTTCCTTAAATACCATTAATTCCTCAGGCTTAAGCCGTTTAGAAATTTGAGATTGGCAACCAGCATGTCCGGCACCATCTGATGTTTGTTGTATGTATAATACTTTGCCACCTCGCCGTGCTTATTGTTGGTCAGGGCCAGCTCATTGTTCTCGGCGCCGTCTATAACGCCCTGCTGAATGGCAGTATACACCTCACCGAACCCCATAGGAGCAGCGGCCGCGCCAAAAGCATTGACCATGTCCACGCTGGCCGGGCTTTGCTGTACACGTATTTTCCTGCCCTTTAAATCATCCGGCGTGTTGATGGGAGTCTTGGCGTAGAAATTACGGGTTCCCGCATTGTACCAGGTCACCACCCTGAAACCGGCCTCGTCCGTGGACTTGTATATATTTTCCATATAATCCGTGTCTTCCATCACAGACCGGTAGACTTCTTCGGAGTCAAAAAGATAGGGCATGCTGAAAATCTCATAGACATCCGCAAATGTCTCCAGATTTGCCGTACCCGCAATAACAAAATCAATTGCTCCTGTCTGGGTCAGTTCGATTGCCTTCTGGGCAGATCCCAGTATTTCATTGGGGAATATCTGTACCTCATATTTGTCTCCCAGACGTTCTTCCACATATTCCTTAAATGCCAGCATTCCCAGATGCTCAGGATGGGTCTCCGACTGTGCGTGCGACACGCGGATAATTCTTTTACCTGAGGAAACCAAGCTGCATCCGGAAGCCGAAACCATGACAGCGCCGGCCACAGCTGCAATTGCAAGCCTTTTCATTAAAACACTCACCATTTCCAATCCCTCTCTTTATTTGCGTATGTCAATGTCTGCAGAACATGTAACTGGTTTTTATTATATCGACAAAATTGTGTATAATCACTGGAAAATTTTAATATTTGAGAGTAATTTATTGTCATAAAGCAGTAATTGTATTAGCAATAATTTAACGGATTTTTAACGTGATATTAACGGCACAGATAGCAGACAGACGGAATCAATGGTATAATGGGAAAAAGGAGGAGAGGAATGCGGTGCTCCTGGGAGGATATCAGATGCGGGCGTATTTTTTCTTGTAATGACTCAGCGTACACGTTATAATGGATAGAATTCTTTGACGGGTATTCTCAAACAGGGGGATGTGGTAGGAAGGCAGTAGGTGCGATAGGAGGGAGGAGGCAGGATAATATTGGATAAACAATTGAGAATAATGGTTGACAAGCAGATATTTTCCATATAAACTGACAGAGTGAGGCGAAAATGCCTTTCGGATACAGCGGGAGAACTGCCGTATTCAGACATATTACAACAGGGAGCTTGTGGGGCAGGCTGAGAGGAAGTAATCGAACTTCGACCTATTAAACCTGATTTGGATAATGCCAACGTAGGGAAATATGGAGTATGTACAAGCTTGCATGAGCCTGCATGATATGAATGGTCCATTCCTTACCGGTATGGGCCTTTTTTGTGTCTTTAAGTATATCCGGCATGACGCGGGCAAACGAACACGGTTTAATAGATTGCATGTGAAAATTACTTTTAACCACATGCGGGCTCCGGGCGAAGAGGAGGAAAACATGGATTATACCACGCAGATGGACGCGGCCAGGAAAGGTATCCTGACAGAGGAGCTGAAAAGGGTAGCGGAAAAGGAACTGTTTGAACCAGCTGAACTGATGCGGCTGGTGGCTGAGGGGAAGGCTGCCATTCCTGCCAACCGGTTGCATACTTGTCTGGAACCAAATGGAATCGGATCCAGGCTTAAGACGAAAATCAACGTAAACCTCGGCACTTCAAGGGACTGCAAGGACTTGGAAATGGAATTACAGAAGGTAAATGATGCGGTGAGGATGGGGGCGGAGTCCATCATGGACCTGAGTTCATGGGGGGATACCCGCACATTCAGAAGAAAGCTGACTGCCAGTGTCCTGCAATCATAGGCACTGTTCCCATCTATGATGCGGTGGTTTATTACCACAAACCGCTGAAGGATATTACTTCACAGGAGTGGCTGGATATCGTAAGGATGCATGCGGAGGATGGGGTGGACTTCATGACCATCCATGTGGGAATCAACCGGCAGACAGCGGAGCGCTTCAAGAAGGCGAAGCGCCTTACCAATATTGTGTCCAGGGGAGGTTCTATTATATTTGCATGGATGGAAATGACGGGAAAGGAAAATCCGTTTTATGAGCATTTTGAGGAGATACTGGATATCTGTCAGGCCTATGATGTGACACTGAGCCTGGGAGACGCCTGCCGTCCGGGATGTATTGAGGACGCATCGGATATATCCCAGATTGAGGAGCTGGTGACGCTGGGGGAGCTGACCAGAAGGGCGTGGGAAAAGAATGTGCAGGTCATCATAGAAGGACCGGGACATATGCCTTTGGACCAGATTCAGTCCAATATGAAGATACAGCAGACCATCTGCCAGGGAGCCCCTTTTATGTCCTTGGTCCTCTGGTGACAGATATTGCTCCGGGTTATGACCATATTACCGCAGCCATAGGCGGAGCCCTTGCCGCCGCCAGCGGAGCGTCCTTTTGTGCTATGTTACGCCGGCCGAACATCTGAGACTGCGGACCTGGACGATGTTAAGGAAGGCATCATGGCGTCCAAGATTGCCGCCCATGCAGCTGATATTGCAAAAGGCATAAAAGGTGCGGCACAGTGGGACCGCGAGATGAGTACGGCCCGGAAAAACCTGGATTGGGAGCGCATGTTTGAGCTGTCTATTGACCCGGAAAGAGCCAGGAAATACCGGGAATCGGCCAAACCCGAAAAGGAGGACACCTGTTCCATGTGCGGTAATTTCTGCGCTGTGAAGAACATGAACCGGATATTGGATGGAGAAATAGTGAGTATTTTGATGAGTAATGGAGTTGGAGGGAAGGAGGCCGCTGCTGGATACCGCCCTTTGCCAACAGCATTTTAATAAAACAACGGGAAGGAAAATCCGTGTTTTGGATTTTCTTCCATTAACTGTTGTGTAGCCGTAAAAAGAATTCGGCTTTGAGATTAAATTAATCCTCCAAACCGCAGGAACAGAGGAGCAAATACCAGAGACACAATCGTCATCAGCTTAATAAGAATGTTGATGGAAGGACCTGAGGTATCCTTGAAAGGATCGCCTACGGTATCGCCAACCACAGCAGCCTTGTGTGAATCACTGCCTTTGCCTCCGTGATGTCCTTCCTCGATGTACTTCTTTGCATTATCCCATGCGCCGCCGGAGTTGGACATGAAGATGGCCATTAATACGCCGGTTACCAGAGCGCCGGTCAGAAGCCCGCCCAGAGCAGAAGGTCCCAGGATGAGACCGGTTGCCAGAGGAGCCAGCACTGCCATCAGACCTGGCAGGAACATCTCCCGAGCGGCTTTGGTGGAGATGGATACGCAGGAAGCGTAGTCAGGGCGGTCCGTTCCTTTGAGAATGCCGGGTTTTCCCTGAACTGGCGGCGTACCTCCTCAATCATCTGATGGGCGGCCTTGGATACGGATTCCATGGTCATGGCGGAGAAGAGGAAAGTCAGCATTCCTCCAATGAAAAGTCCAACAATGACATGCGCGTTAAGGATGTCAATTGTGGTGAGTTTTACTGCCTCAGCGTAGGATACAAACAGGGCCAGAGCCGTAAGAGCAGCGGAGCCGATGGCAAAACCCTTGCCGATGGCAGCGGTTGTATTGCCCACAGAGTCCAGCTTGTCAGTTATATCCCTGACGTTTTTGTCCAGACCAGCCATCTCAGCGATTCCGCCTGCGTTGTCAGCGATAGGACCGTAAGCGTCAATGGCAACGGTGATTCCAGTGGTGGACAGCATGCCTACGGCTGCCAGGGCAATTCCGTAAAGGCCCATAAGCTTGTTGGAAATCAGAACACCCACACATACCAGCAGGATGGGGACCGCGGTTGACTGCATTCCCACGGCAATTCCGCTGATGATGGTGGTGGCGGAGCCTGTTTCGGACTGCCCGGCTATTTTCTTGACAAAACGATAATCGCCGGATGTATATATTTCAGTGACAGCTCCGATCAGAACGCCTACCAACAAGCCTGTAATGATGGTAAACGCAGCCATGAAATTACCGAAGAATATACGGCTGAGGACAAGGGAGCAGACCACTACCAGGCGGTTGCGCTGTACTCGCCTGTCTTTAAAGCCTTGTGCGGATCGGAACTGCCGATGCTCTTGACTAACAGGGAGCCTATGATGGCGGCAATAATGCCGCAGGCTGAGAGCATAAGCGGGAAAACGATGCCGGCTTCCTGATAAAATACAAGGCCCAGTGTCAGGGCTGAAATCAGGGAACCTACATAGGATTCAAACAGGTCAGCGCCCATACCGGCCACATCGCCTACATTGTCGCCTACGTTGTCGGCAATTACGGCAGGATTACGGGGATCATCCTCGGGGATGCCGGCCTCTACTTTGCCTACCAGTCGCGCCGACATCAGCTGCCTTGGTGTATATGCCTCCGCCCACACGGGCAAAGAGTGCGATGGAAGAAGCGCCCAGCTGAAGCCTGATAAAACGGATACGTCCCTTGTAAGTATGTAGAGGACGCCTACGCCCAGCAGGCCCAAGCCTACCACGGCCATTCCCATAACGCTTCCGCCGGAGAATGCAAGTGCCAGTGCACGGTGCATACCGGATATACGGGCAGCGTCAGCGTACGGCTGTTGGCGCGGATAGCGGCGTTCATGCCAGATAACCGGCCATGGTGGAAAAACCGCTTCCCACAAGGAAACATCCGGCTGTAATCCAGTTCCGTGTTCCAAAACCGATGACAAAGAATAACACGGCTACAAAGACGACCAGTATGCGGTACTCAGAAGCCAGAAACGCGTTGGCGCCCTCTGCGATTGCGTCGGCAATCTCACGCATCCTGTCAGTGCCTGGATCCTCCTTGACGATCTGCTGCCTTAGAATGACAGCAAACAGGAGTCCCAGCAGCCCCACTACCGGTACTAAGAATAACATTTGTTCCATAATACCCTCCTAATTATTGGTTAAGATAAGATCTTCTTAATGAGATTGTAGCAGAGTTACTGGGATTTTTCAACAAAAAATATTAGAATACCTTAAAATAATTGTAAACCAAACAGTATCTTTAAGATACTATAGCACTGTCAGGTGCCTTTCCCGCTTTTAAGTGCGTTCCTGCGGGTGCGCTGTGCACATTTTATAATACCGGTATAAGAAATAAGTCACTGGTATAAGACATAAGTCAAAGGAAGGATGGGAATTATACGGCGTTCGGAGTATGTGAAAATATTGGAGGAAGCGGCCAGTTACATTGGATACGCCGTGTCACAGGCCAAGACGGGCAGATATTCTGTGGAAACCAGGCAGCTCCTGTATGCGGAGTCTCTGATGCGTATGAACCATACCTAATACAGGGATATAGCCCAGGCCCATATCCGCACAGCCCTGGCCAATGTAATCCGCCGGATTTTTCCACCTGGCACACCTTCTTCTTTAACAGGGAAACAGGGGAGCCGGACCATGGCACCACCTGCCAGGGCTACAGGGACGGCTCTGCCTGGGCCAGAGGCCAGGCCTGGGGTATCTACGGTACAGCCATTGGATACAGGTATACCAGGGAACCGTCTTACGTCAATCTGTTCAAAGGCGTGACAGATTATTTTTTCAGGCGCCTTCCAAAGGACCTGGTACCGTTCTGGGATTTGGAATTTGGGGATGGAGATGAGGAGCCAAGGGATTCCTCGGCCGCCTCCATTGCGGCCTGCGGTCTCCTGGAGATGGCGCGTTACATGGAGCCGGGCGAGGGGGCCGGATATACCGGTATGGCAAGAAGGCTGATGAAATCCCTGGCCGTCAATTATGCTGTGAAGGATTACAGCAAGTCCAACGGCCTTGTGCTTCACAGCACCTACTCCAATCATTCGCCCTACAATACCTGCAGCCACTATGGGTGGATGAGTGCAATCTGTGGGGAGATTATTTCTACATGGAGGCCCTGACCAGGATATGCAGGGACTGGAATCCCTACTGGTAAATACGGCGCGGCAAGAGAGGTAAACGAAATGGCTCAGATTGGAATGACACAGATGACGAAACAGATATTTTTTGACAGAAAACAGGGGACCATGTTCATGGATGATCCGGCTGCCATAGCGGATTACTGCATGAGGGAATGGCCCGGAGAATGCAGCCACATCCTCAGGGTGGCAGACCAGGTGTGCCGGAACTCGTTTCTCTTTGACTTAAAACAGGACCTGGAGAGAACCTGGCGCGGTGGAATTTCCGGAGGGAAGGATTGACTGGGGGTATATGCCAGGGGATGACAAGGAATTCATTTTCCAGTTTAACCGTCACAGGTTCTTTATCTGCTTAGGTCAGGCTTACCAGATGACCGGGGACGAGAAGTACGCCGGAACGTTTGTGAACCTGCTTATGGACTGGATCGGCACACAGACGCTGACGCCGGAGACGGAAAATACCACATGGAGAATCCTGGAGGCTGGTTTCAGAGGGGAGTTTTGGGTCAAGGCCATCTGGTATTTTAAGGACAGCAAGGCGCTGACAGACCAGGTAATGGACGCGTTCTATAAATGCCTGATTCAGCATGCCGAGTACATTATCCGCATGCATTCCCCATACCGCTACATAAGCAACTGGGGTGTCATTGAAAACCATGGCCTCTTTGAAATAGCGTTGCCATGCCGGATGAAGCACTGAGAAAACGGTATGTGGACACTGCCCTTTCTCATCTGGAGATGGAGGCTAGAATTCAGATTATGGGGGACGGGGTACAGTGGGAACAATCGCCCTCTTACCACAATGAGGTGCTGCACTGCTACGAGGATGTGATGGTTCTGGCTCAGAGAAACCATATCCATGTGCCGGAGTCCATCCGGTCCGCTGTCAGGAAAATGGCCTATGCCAATCTTTCCTGGAAAAAACCGGACCACAGACAATTCCTGATGGGCGACAGCGATGATGGGGATATACGGGACACCATTTCAGCGGCAGCATGGCTGTTTCACGACCCGGTACTGAAATTTGGCGCATCGCCCTGCCTGGAGTATGACATGGCATGGGATCTGGGAATCGGGGCGGTAAAGGAATACCGGGACATGGAAACCGCTATGCCAAAGTTTCAGTCAGCCGCACTGGAGGACAGCGGAAATTACTACCTCAGGGACGGATGGGGAGAGCATGGAAACCTGCTTCACTTCCACTGCGGGACCATGGGGGCAGGGCATGGACATTCAGACCAGCTTCATGTGGACCTGGTTATGGGAGGGGAGGATGTGCTGACAGACGCAGGCCGTTTTACCTATGTGCCGGGGCCGGACCGCTTTGCCTTTAAGGACTACGGCACACAATACCATCACTGTGGACAACCGGTTTTTTACCGTGTGCAGGGATTCCTGGGAGTGCTCCAAGCTCTGCGCTCCCGTGAAGCGGCAGCATCGGTTCACGGAACAATACGAGCTGGTACAGGGCGCTCACCTGGGATACATGGACAGAGAAGACGCAGTGGCGGTAAACCGCAGGATTATCCATATCAAACCTGATATCTATATTGTGGCGGATGAGCTGTACACGGGGGGAAGCCACGAATACAGGCAGTACTGGCATTTCAGTGAAAAAGGCCGGGTTACGCTGCGGTCATCGGATAAACGGAGGCAGGGCCGGACTGCTGCGGACACGGCGGAAACAGAAGCAGGAACAGGGCCGTCTCTGGAAGCAGAGTTTTGGACCAGCCATATCTGTGCGCTGTTTTCTTTTCTGGGAAGCGGGCTGGAGGCGGAAAAAGGCACCAGCGTATTGCCAGGGATTATAACAGGGCCGTGGACAGGGACTGTATCACGGTGAAGGCGGTCAAGAAGGGCTTTGCCTCCCTTCTGACGGTCATCCAGGGCGGTCCCAGGGATGGCTACAGGCCCTGCGAGGTGGAAAAGGTGCCTGTAAAGTCTGCTCTTAAGGGGATAACATATCCGGATTCCATGGCGGAGGCAGTGAGACTGAGAGGCAATGGCCGGGATTATGTGGCTGTAATCTGCCACCAGGAGGTGAATTCCCCTACGGATATGGTGGAGGCAGAGGGCTGTATGGGATTTGGAACCATAATCGTATTTGACCGGAACAGGGAAGCATTGGCCGGAACGGTCCTGGATTATTAGATAAGGAGGATATCGCCATGTTAAGCGTGAGACAGAATGAAAGCCGCATGGCCATTGAACTGGGAGGAGTATGGAATTTTAAGCTGGACCAGGAGACTTCTGCGGCACGGGCCCCCATCCTGGACTCTTAAGAGACGGAGAGCCTGTGGCGGTGCCTGCCAGCTACAACGACCAGAAGGATGTAATGGAATACAGGGACCATTATGGGTGGGCCTATTATCAGAGGACGCTTACCGTGCCCGCTCTGCTTAAGGGGCAGAGACTGTGGCTGCGGTTCGGCGCGGTGGCCCACAGTGCCATGGTATGGCTGGGGGATACCCTGCTCTGTACCCATAAGGGCGGATTTCTGCCCTTTGAGGCAGAGATAACGGATTGGCAGAGCTGGAGGCGGCCTTCTTCTCACCGTTGCAGTGGATAACCGGCTGAACCATTCCACCCTGCCTGCCGGAAATGACCCCACAGAGACAGCGTTTTTCGGTTCTGACAATGCAGGCATTCCAAGCGTGGAGCAGGCCAAGCGGGAGCAGAAGCTGCAGAACCGCCCAAACTTTGACTTTTTCAACTATGCAGGTATTTTCAGACCCGTGTATCTCTACACCACGCCCCGGCAGTTCATTAAAGATATTACTCTGGTGCCTGATCTGGAAGGAAATGTGGAATATGAGATAGAGACAGAGGGACAGGGAGATGTGGAAGTTCAGGTCCTTGACCGGGAGGGAAATGTGGCCGCCCGATCCCAGGGAAGTAAAGGAACCATGACCATCCGGGAACCACGCCTGTGGGAGCCATGGCCAGGAACCCCCTACCTGTATACTGCCCGCGTCACACTGACAGGGGAAGATGGAGCGGATATGTATGAACAGCCCTTTGGCCTGCGCACTGCGGAGGTAAAGGGAAAACAGTTCCTGCTCAACGGAAAGCCTTTTTATTTCAAGGGATTCGGAAAACATGAGGACTCTTTTTTCCGGGGGAGGGGATTGGACCTCTGTCTGAATGTAAAGGACGTGAACCTGATTCACTGGCTGGGGGCCAATTCCTTCCGCACCAGCCATTACCCATATGCGGAGGAGATGTACGACCTGTGCGACCGTGAGGGAATCGTGATAATTGACGAGACAACTGCGGTGGGACTGAACATGGGCGGAAATGGAAATCCCTATGCCTGCGGCACCAGGGAACACCATGAGCAGGTTATAAAGGACTTGATTAAGAGGGACAAGAACCACCCCTGCGTGGTGATGTGGAGCCTGGGAAATGAGCCGGATCTGGAGCACTATCCCCAGGAGGCATATGACTACTGGCATCCCCTCTATGAGCTGGCCCACAGGGAGGACCCCCAGGACCGCCCTGTGACGCTGGTGTGCTGTCAGAATGACTACACAAAGGATATCACCACAAGGACCATGGACGTGGTATGCCTGAACCGCTACTACGGCTGGTATAACCTGGGCGGCGACCTGGATGCTGCCTGTAATGGATGGAACATGGAACTGGATTTCTGGGCGGCCCAGGAAAAGCCGGTTATGCTGACTGAATACGGGGCCGACGCAGTGGCGGGCATCCATCAGATGGTGCGGGAATGTTCAGTGAGGAATATCAGGACCAGTACTATGAGCGGATTAACTGCGAGAATGATAAACGTCCCTTCTTCATAGGAGAACAGATATGGAATTTCGCTGACTTTGTAACGGTACAAGGCCCATGCGTGTGGGCGGCAACCGCAAGGGAATCTTTACCAGGGAGCGTACTCCCAAGCTGGCAGCCCATGGCCTCAGACGCAGGTGGAATGGGATTCCGAATTTTGGATATAAATAAAAGGAAAGGCTTTCCGAACCTTTGGCAGGGGGAGGAAAGCTTTTTTTGAACATATTGCAGCAAACATTGTACATGAAAGGCTTTTCAAAGCGTCTGCCTTTTGTTATACTAATTTGTAAGCAAAATGACAGCGCCGTTCAAGGAGATTGATATGAAATTAAGAATTAGGAATGTTGCCAAAATAGAAGAAGCGGACCTGGAGTTAAATGGAATCACTATCATTGCGGGTAATAATAATACAGGAAAAGTACGATTGGCAAGATTGTATTTCGTTGTTTAATTCATTGGTAAACTTAGAAGAAAAAATAGTAAAGCAGAAACGGGATTTAATATATCAGATATTGAAGAGAAAAATGGAAGATATATCAATGCAGAGTGACGGGTATTTTGGTTCGGCTTCCAGATTTCATAACCGGATGATACGCTATGCGGAAGAACTTGCCATACTGGATTCGGAGGAAGAACAGCAACAAATCCTCAAAGAATTTGCTGGTATGTTAAAAGATAAAAAAACAAACGAAGATGAAACTTTAGAGGACATTAACGGTGAAATTGACAGGATCAGACATTTGCCGATAGAGAGATTGACAAAATCGGTAGTGTCAGCTTATTTCAATCGTATTTTTTATTCGGAGATAAATAATATTTATCAGCCATCAGCCAGCGCTGCGATAGATGCGGTAATTGGCAATAAGACTATTTCGATTATATTTTCAAATAATAATTGTACTGAGCTGCGGCAGCAAGTGAATATATTGAACGAGGCAGTTTATCTGGATAATCCCTTTGTACTGGATTCTTTGAATACTATTCTGATTAGAACGGATGAAACGGAGAGGAATACAATCAAAAAGCTGCAAAGAAAGTCTGATGTGGTTGAGGATATTGTACAGCTGGAGCTGATTGAAGATATGGTACAGGAGGTACTGCAGAAAATCAACCAGATATCATCGGGAACCCTTTTAATGGATGAGAGCCATTCCTATTATTATAAGGAGCGTGAAATTGGTGAGAGGTTGAATATAAATAACCTGTCCACAGGGTTGAAATCGTTTGTAATAATAAAACCTTATTGGAAAATGGAAGCCTGAAGCAGAAGGATGTACTTATTTTAGATGAGCCGGAAATTCATTTACATCCGGATTGGCAGCTTCGTTATGCGGAGATTATCGTACTTTTGCAGAAAGTATTTGAGCTTACCATAATACTTACAACCCACAGTCCGCATTTTGTGGAGGCATTGCAGTATTATGCTGAGAAGTATGAAAGGACGATAAGTGTACCTACTATTTGTCTGAAATATCTGAATCGGGGTGTAGATTTAAGAATGTGACAGAGGACCCAACCGAGATGCTTTCTCAACTAGTAGACGCCAGTATTGCACTTGATAAATTGAAATTTCAGATGGAAGATACAAAGGATGAGTAAATTTGATGATTTTATGAAACTCATGAATCAATATATGTCATATCATGGGTTTTCATTCGAAATATGTTCGGATATGCGGTTAACATCATATAGCGGCGAGAGTAAGGTTTCGTTGGTTGACAGTGACGTCTGGGTAATGGATATGGATGTCTTTGCAAAAAAGGCATACCGGAAAATAATTTTACCGGATTCTTTGAGTGAAGCTGATTCAATCAATACGGCTGACGCCTTTTTAATTAATAAGTGTGATGAATGGTATTTCGTTGAATTCAAGGATGCAAAGATGTCTAACGCTAAAACAGGTGTGTTAAAAAAGGCTTATTCTAATGTTTATGCGGTGATGGATGTCTTGTATGCAATGAAGGAGAAAAACATAGAATATCCTCCATTTGATTATGGTAATCCAATCCAATTCTTTCGGACCCATGTCAGATATATATTGGTTTTTCGTGGGGCATTAAACCTCATCACGCCATGCAGTTAAAGAACCACAGACTGAAACATGAACATTATCTTCCTGAATTCATGAAGCGTCTTGAGGGATACATTTACAAAGAAGCTTATGCAGTGACAGAGGATGTGTTCGAACATACATTTCTGCGGGACTTCGCGTTCTAGTGTTACCTGGCGTATTTACGCCGGGGGCACTAATGTGTGTCTGAAAATTGCTTTTTGTCAGTTTTCTCCAATACAGAAAGGGGATTTACATGAACCAGGAGCTGATTCAAAGCCTAAGTGTCATTACGGAAGAAGAACAGAAGATACTGGGAGGCAGTTCGGATATTGACAGAACCCTGTATATGGACCGCGGGGACATGGTCATTGACAGCGATAAGCTGCTGGAGGCCGGACAGCTTATTACCATCCGTCCCCATACCCGTTTCGTTCATTTTCCAGAGCACACCCACAACTATGTGGAGGTAATCTATATGTGCAGGGGGGAGACCACCCATGTGGTGGACGGCAGGGAGCTGAAGCTTAAGGAAGGGGAGCTGCTGTTTTTAAACCAGCACGCGGTCCAGGAAATCCAGCCTGCCGGGCTGGAGGACATTGCGGTGAACTTCATCATTCTTCCTGAATTCTTTGACACGGCCTTCCGTATGATGGGGGAGGAGGAGAACCTGCTGCGGGATTTTATTGTGGGATGTCTCTGTGATGATACCAGGTATGGACGCTATCTTCATTTCCAGATAGCGGATGTGCTGCCGGTCCAGAACCTGGTGGAGAACCTTGTGTGGTCCCTTATGCATGAGCGGGAGGGAATGCAGGCCATGAACCAGACCACCATGGGCCTGCTGCTGCGCCATCTCATGCATTATACGGGACGGATCCGGGTAAACCGCGACAGCAACAATCCTTTGAGCAGCAGCTCACCCTGCAGGTGCTGCGTTACATAGACGAGCATTACCGGGAGGGCAGCCTGACAGGGCTGGCAGCCTGATGGGATATGACGTGTACTGGCTCAGCCGGGCCATAAACCGCCTGCTGGGCCGCAATTACAAGGAACTGCTGCAGATTAAGCGGCTGAACCAGGCCGCTTTTCTCCTGCACAATACGCGTATGCCGGTGGCGGATGTGAGCTTTGCTGTGGGGTATGACAATACCAGCTACTTTTACAGGATATTCAGGACCTATTACGGTATGTCGCCCAGGGAGTACAGAAAGACAGGATAGAATATCCCAGTCATGAAATGCCCCTCGGTTTCAAATTGTGTTTATGTGCAAATAAGGACGCATTTTTTCATAAATGACGTTCTTATTTTTTTGCTTTATCTGTTATATCATGGAAGCAATGAGTCACTGCACTAAGCTCGTAAAAGACCTCGCTAAGTGCCAGTGACATGTATCGCACGTAAGCGTCTAAAAGACAGACGCTAAGTGCTCATAACGAGCCACTCCACTAGGTTCGTGAAAGACCTCACCAAGTGGAG
>ENA-OQCK01000700-OQCK01000700.1-human-gut-metagenome-genome-assembly--contig:-NODE-700-length-15946-cov-1.752576_pt1 | contig 15946 bp, 23 predicted proteins | sample MGYA00242498_ERZ504578 | MGnify/ENA primary metagenome ERZ504578 (study PRJEB26092, sample SAMD00036229) | human gut metagenome | host: Homo sapiens | study: EMG produced TPA metagenomics assembly of...
TGAAAGCCGGGAGGAGGATACTTCTTTGCTCCATGGCAAGGGAGATACAGGCTAATCACAGACCGATTAAGGCGCCCTGCTTTGTATTCTGTTCAGGGGAGACCACGACGAAAGTGGAGGACGGATGCAGGGGAACGGGAGGTCCTTCCCATGAGCTTGCATTGGGATTTGCCCATGGTGCCAGATACACTGCGGGCGCAGCCCTTGCATCGGTGGATACAGAGGGCACAGATGGGACAACCAGGTATGCGGGAGCACTGACGGATTCACAGACATTGCGGATGCTTCTGAAAAGGGTATTAATATTTTTGACGTATTCAGAACCCACGATTGCGGCGGGGCGCTGGAGTGTACCCAGGATTCCATACTTACAGGAAATACAGGACCAATCTGTGCGATTTTAACGTGATGTATGTACCGGAAGCGGAATAAGGGAGGAAAATAGGATGAATGGAAACAGAATAAAGGAAGTAAAGGCAAGACAGGTACTGGACTCTAAGGGAAGGCCTGTGGTAGAGACTGAAATATATACGGAAAATGGTAAGATGGGAAGGGCGGGAGCATCCACTGGCACGTCTGTTGGGAAGAATGAATCGTATGTATTAAGGGATAACAATAAAGAGTTATTTGGCGGCCTCAGCGTTTTTAAAGCAGTAAAAAATATCGAGGAAATCATTGGTCCGGCTTTGGTTGGTATGGATGTGACAGACCAGCAGGCAGTTGACCATAGGATGATAGAGCTGGACGGGACCAGATATAAGACGAATCTGGGAGGAAATGCAATCTATTCTGTTTCCTGTGCGGCCGCCAGAGCAGCGGCGGCAGCGTGGGAAAGCCATTATGGAGGTACCTGGCAGAGGAAGAGCCGGAGAGGGTATTTGCGCCGGCATATAATATGATTAACGGCGGTACATATGGGAATTATACCCTTGCATTTCAGGAGTTTATTGTGATTCCTAAAAATGTAAGTACATTCTATGAGGGGTCCAGAATTGGGGTGGAGATATTCCAGAAGATGGGAGATATCATTAAGAAATACAACAATGGAAAACCGCCCGTGATGGGTAATTACAGCGGATATGGCGCCCCCATCGGATGACCCGTTTGTATTGTTTGATATGCTTATGGAAGCAGCCTCATCATTGGGGTATGAAGATAAAATTATATTCTCCATGGATTGCGCTGCCAGTGAAATCTATGATGAGGCAAGGGACGCATATCTGTATAAGGGAACGTATATAGACAGGGACGAAATGATCTCACTGCTTTCCAGGATCGCGCATAAATATCCAATCGGGTTTATTGAGGATGCTCTGCAGGAAGAGGACTTTGAGGGATTCAAAAAAGCCAGGAAAGAGATACAGGCTGTATTGATCGGAGATGATTTTATATGCTCCAGCATTGACAGGGCCAAGAAAGCAATCGACATGGACGCGATACAGGGAATGATATTAAAGCCCAACCAGATTGGTACACTGACAGAGGCAATTGAAACGGTCCGTTTCATGAAACAACATGATTTGCTGGTTGTGGCGTCCGGAAGGGCGGGAGGAGTCATTGACGACCCAAACGCTGAATTGGCAATTGCGTTAGGCCTGCCAATCATGAAAACAGGGGCGCCAAGAAGCGGGGAACGCACTATATTCACCAATACCGGACTCAGGGTAGAGGAACAGTTGAAGCCGGGAAAGACAATGGCGGATGTACTTAAGGTTCCGGGATTTGAACGGCTGGGATGATATATCGGATACTTCACAGATAAAAACGGGGAATCCTGTAAAACAGGTTTCTCCGTTTTTTTATCTGTTTTACTCCTTTATATAGTATAATACTGTATAGATAATGCATAAAAAGGAGGTTATATTTTGAATATCAGACAAATTGCGTACCTGGCGGGGGTTTCGGTTGCAACGGTTTCCAGATGCATTAATCAGCCGGAGAAGGTGTCGGAGGAAACACGCAATCATATCATAGGGGTCATGAAGCGGGTGGACTACATACCCAACCCCTCCGCCAAAAGCCTGTCAACCGGTTATACAAAGACCATCTTATGTGTAATCCCGACCCTTTGCAATGAATTTTTCAACCAGCTGGTGGAAGGAAGCCAGGCTGTATTGAGGGAAGCGGATTATAAGGTCCTTGTATTTTCAACAGACAGCATAGAGGATTTCTGGCGCAGGGTGGACCAGAGAAGTGTTGACGGAATGATTATATCCGGCTCCGGTTTTATTAACAGCGAGGAGCTGCGCATGGCCAAGATTCAGGTGCCCTATGTATTGATTGAAAATATGGAGCAGTCGGAATCGCCCAAGGATGTGACATACGTTTACAGTGATGATTACAAAGGGGTCCAGATGGCGTTAGAATATCTGTACCGGGAAGGCAACCGCGTATTCGGGGTAATCAGCACTTCTGACACTTATTTGGTGACGGAGAGGCGCCGCAAGGCGGTATATGACTTTTCATGGAAAAAAGGACTGCCGTCTGTGCATGGTGAAAGCCCATTATGCAGATTTGCAGGATGCATATGACGCGTGCGGGCATTTGATGCGGCTGGAGGAGAGGCCCACCGCTATTTTTGCCTTTAACGATATGATGGCAATTGCGGCAATGAGATATCTGGTGCTTCACGGCATACGTGTGCCGGAGGATATGGAGATAATGGGATTCGACGACAATCCGGTGGCCAGTTTTGTGCTCCCCTCGCTGTCAACCGTGGTTGCACCCAATTACCAGCTTGGGGAAAGTGCGGCCAGACTGCTGCTGGAAAAACTGAGGGGCAATACAGAGAGTAAAAGCGTGTTGTTTCCGGTGGAATTAAAGCTGAGGGAAACCACCAGAAATAATGTAAAAGAGTATAGAGACAAGCTATAGATTCCGCCCACGGCATAGAAAGTCTGATGTAACCAGTTTCATCCGGAAACTGGTTTGGATTCGTTGACAATCCGTTTTTTTGATATAATTAAGAAAAACGCATAATAATAAACAAAAACGCATAATAAAATTGTGTATATTGCACAAGAGAATTTTGCGCGTTAAAAAAGATACATGTAAAAATAGAGTATAAAATAAAATGATGTTCTGCCCGGAAGGAGTACACGGCATGGTAAAAATTATCGGAATATGTGGAAGCCCAAGAAGGAAATCATCCTATGCCGCATTGCGGGAAGCGCTGGACGGCGCACTGGAAACAGGGGACGTGGAAGTGGAGCTCATTGAACTGCGTGCAAGGAAGCTGAACTTCTGCATTCACTGCAATAAGTGTCTGAGAGAGGACGCGGTCCGGTGTACAGTATATGAGGACGATATGACCCCTCTCTATGAAAAGGTATATCAGGCTGACGGGATGATAATAGCATCACCGGTCTATGAGATGAATATTACGGCACAGCTGGCGGCCTTTTTCAACCGGTTCCGCCCTACCTGGAATATTATAAAAAAGGATCCCACATTTTTTAACCGGAAGGTGGGCGCTGCGATTGCAGTAGGGGGAACAAGAAACGGAGGACAGGAAGGGGCACTGAACGCAATCCTTGGATTTTACCATACACAGGGTATGGTTGTCTGCAACGGGGGAGCGGGAACTTACGCAGGAGCCAGTCTCTGGAATCCGGGGGATGGGTCAGGGGAAATGGACGACCCGGAAGGATTAAAGAGAGCCAGGGCACTGGGTGCAAAGATGGCTGATTTGACAAAACGACTCAATTGGATAACTAAGCCGGAACGGATTCAAACTACCGGTTTCCATAAGGATACCGCATAATGTTTATTTGCCCTTGTGTTTGTCTTTTTCAAATAAACAGACAGGTATTTTGTGGAAGCCCTGCCAATTCCTGACAAAACATGGCGCCGATTCGTCAGGTAAAAGTTTTGAATATAAAAAATAAAAGGAGAACTTCATACATTAGGCAGAAATGGCGGGAGTATCAGAAACAGGAGTTAGTTATGAGAATGATGAGTTATGGTATCGAAGACAAACCCCGATTGGCAGTAGCGTTTCCATTGGCATTCCAGCATGTACTATCGGCATTTACAGGACAGATTGCGGTAGGTATGCTGCTTGCGATGGGATTTGGCTCAGTGTCAAAGAAACTGCTTTATTAATTCAGTGTGCGTTATTTATCACCGGTATAGCTACCATTATCCAGTCCTTTGGAATCGGAAAGCATATTGGAGCCAGACTCCCCATTGTATCAGGAGGCAGCTTTACGCTGATTACACCAATGGTGGTGGCGGCCAATAACCCCAATATCGGAATCGGCGGAGCTTTTGGGGCGGCCCTGGTTGGAAGCGGTGTATTGTTTATTCTGGGTCCCATTGCAATCAGGTACTTACATAAGTATTTCAGCCCTACCGTCACAGGGGCAGTGGTGCTGACCGTGGGTATCTGTATCGGCGCAACGGCATTCGGAAACTTTAATGTGGAAAGTGAAACCGCGATGACTGAATTGGCGATTGCTGTAATGGTCGTTGTGGTGATTGTTCTTCTGAACTTTTTTGGAAAAGGCCTTATCAAACAATGTTGTATATTAATCGGCATGGTAATAGGATACGTTGTTGCCGCGGCCTTGGCATGGTGGATTTTTCAAGCATCGGAGAGGCTTCCTGGTTTTCCATGGTTAAACCCTTTGCATGGGGAGTCAACTTCAATGTGGGAGCAATCCTGACAATCTGCGCGGTTCACATCGGCACCCTGATGGAAATGGTGGGGGACACCACGGGGCTTGTGACGGCGGTATCCAACCGGCTTCCCACCTCGGAGGAATTATCCAGGACCATCCGAGGCGGCGGTATCACGGGAATGTTTGCATCTGCCTTTAACGGTGCTCCGGTTATTACGGGAAGCGCGAATGTGGGTATTGTTGCAATGACCGGCGTGGGAAGCCGCTTTGTCACCGGTTTGGGAGGAATCATTTTCCTTGCTTTTGCGGTATTTCCAAAGCTGGCCCAGCTGCTTGCGCTGATTCCCAACTGTGTTATGGCAGGAGCTGTCCTTGTAATGTGCGGTCAGATATCGGCGTCCGGGCTCCGGGTTATCAGCATGGGCGATTTTACGGAGAGAAACACAACCATCCTGGCCATTGCGCTGGCCATTGGCATCGGCGGCAATTTCGGAGTGGCTAACCTGGCATTTCTGCCGTCAACCGTTACGACCATTTTTACCGGTATTCCCGGTACGGCCCTGGTTGCCCTTGTGTTAAACATGATTCTTCCAAAGGCAGCAGAGGATGAAGTGACCGACGTAAAGCTTGAAGGGGAAATACCGGCCGTGCAGTAAAAAGAGCATACTTATTATTTGAGAGGATATCCACATGGAGCGCCTTGCACCATGTGGATATTTTTAGGAATACAGCTGGAAATGAGAGGGCCTTTACTATGATATACGTGGAGACGAACAGTATTATCGGTTCGGAAAATCTGGCTTTTGAGGAATATTTTTTAAAGAAAGAGGACATCAGAGAGCCCGTACTCATGCTGTGGAGGAACCGTCCCACCATTGTGTAGGCGCTTTTCAGAATACCCATGAAGAGATATGTGAGGAGTTCGTCAAAGCCAACAAAATTGATGTGGTGAGAAGAACCAGCGGGGGCGGCGCTGTCTACCATGACTTGGGGAACTTGTGTTTCAGCTTTATCATGGAGCATGGGGATTTTACAAACACAGACTACTCTGCTTTTTTAAAACCGGTTGTAGAAGCGCTTCGGGGAATGGGAATCCAGGCTGGGATTAACGGGCGCAATGACCTGGTTCTGGGAGACGCCAAGATATCAGGAAGCGCGGTAAGAATCTATAAGAACCGGGTACTGTTTCACGGAACACTGTTATTCAGTTCAGATTTAGAAATACTGAGCAGGGCATTGCGGGTAAAACAGGATAAGCTGGTATCAAAGGGTATTAAGTCGGTGCGTTCAAGGGTAACCACCATAGCGGAACATCTTTCCTATGACATGGATGTTCTGGAATTCAGGGAAAGACTGCTGCAGGCCCTTTTTGGGGAATCAGGGGGAAAGGAATATGAAATATCCCGGAACGAGGCGCAGGAGATTATGTGCCTGGCCCGTGACAAATATGAATCCTTCCTCTGGACGTATGGAAAGAACCCGCCGGCAGACCTGACACACGGAAAACGGTTTGGGGGAGGCAGCATAACGGTTAAGGCATCTTTAAAGAATTCGCGGATTGAACAAATCCGGTTTGAGGGTGACTTTCTGGGATGTATGGAGATGAAAGATATAGAACAGCTGCTGAACGGGGTGGTTTATGAGAGGGACGCCGTCAGCCGCGTTTTTGAAGAATTAGATATAAGACCATATTTCGGAACCATAACAAAGGAAGAAGTGGTCGGCTGCATTATGGGAGATGACAGAATATAAACACATGGGAGTGAGACAATGGAACAGGTAAGTCTGGATATAAACGGAAAGAAAACACAAGTCAGCATAGAAAAAAACTGGACCCTGCTATTCGTGCTGCGGGAGGTTTTGGGATTGACAGGCGCAAAGTGCGGATGCAGCACCGGAGACTGCGGGGCCTGCAAAGTTATCATTGACGGAGAAGCGGTGAATTCCTGTCTGGTGCTTGCGCGGAACCTGGAAGGAAAGAAGATTGAGACAATAGAAGGCCTTTCAAACGGCACGGAGCTGCACCCCATTCAGCAGGCGTTTATTGATGCCGGGGCAGTACAGTGCGGATACTGCACGCCGGGAATGGTGATGTCAGCCAAAGCGCTTCTGGACCGATTGAGAATCCGACAGAGGAGGAAATCAGGAACAACGGCATCTCCAATAACCTGTGCAGATGCACGGGATACGTGAAGATTGTGGAGGCAATCAGACTGGCCGCAAGGCGGATGATGGAGGCAAAGGCCGGGGGAAAGAAGGAGGAGCGCTGAATGGGAATCATAGGACAGAGCATACCGGTCCGCGACGCGGCCATGAAGGTAACCGGGCAGTTTAAATATACGGCTGACCTGGAGTTCCCCGGAATGCTCCACGCTAAAATATTGTTCAGCCCTGTGCCCCATGCCAGGATAAAGAAGATTGATACAAGCAGGGCAGAGGCACTGGAGGCGTCCGCGGAGTGGTGTGCTATTTAACGCCCGGACACAAAGTATAACAGCTGCGGGGAAGAGATTGACGGTCACAAAACGGAACGGGTATTTGATGATACGGTTCGGTATGTGGGAGATAAGGTGGCGGCCGTGGCGGCGGATACGGTAAAGATTGCCGAGCAGGCAGTGAAGTTAATCCAGGTGGAATATGAGGAACTTCCCTTTTATACTGACCCCGGAGAGGCCCTGAAGGAAGGCGCGTATCCCATTCACGGTGAAAGCAATATTATTTTTCCGGTGGATATGGGGGCCGCGATGTGGAAGCGGGCTTTAAGGCAGCGGATTATATATATGAAGATATCTATTCCACACCTGCCATCCACACAGCGCCATTGAGACACATGCATCCATTGCGGTTTATGACAGCAGCGGCAAGCTGACGGTCTATACGCCCAGCCAGGATGTGTTCGGATACAGGAAGAACCTCAGCAGGATTTTCGGACTTCCCATGAGCAGGGTGCGCGTGGTAAATCCCGGCATGGGCGGCGGGTTCGGAGGAAAAATAGATACAATAACAGAGCCTGTGACAGCCCTGCTGGCCATGAAAACAGGGCGCCCGGTAAAGCTGGTTTACAACAGGCGGGAGGATATTGTGTCGTCCAGGACCAGACACGGAATGGAAATAAAGATTAAGACCGGTGTTAAAAAAGACGGGACCATTATATCCCAGGATATGCAGGTCATAATCAATGCCGGGGCATATGCGGGCGGGACCATGAGCATTGTGTGGGCCATGAGCGGTAAGTTTTTTAAAAACCACAAGACGCCTAATATCCGGTTCAGGGCACTCCGGTTTATACCAACACTCCCATTGCAGGTGCCATGAGGGCTTTGGATCTCCACAGGAGTTCTTTGCCCAGCCAGTGCCAGATGAATAAGATTGCCAGAGACTTACATATAAGCATCATTGACATGCAGTTAAAAAACCTGGTTGAACCGGATGGGTTTGACCAGAGGAACGGGCAGAGGCATGGAAATGCAAGACCCATTGACTGTGTGAAAAAGGGGATGGAGCTGTTCGGCTGGGAGGAGGCGGTGAAGGAACAGGAAGAATCCGGGGCGGCAAAGGCAGGTACCGGATTGGAGTGGGAATGGCAGCGGCCACCCACGGAAACGGAGTGTACGGCGTGTGTCCGGACACAACCGGCGTGATACTTAAAATGAATGAAGATGGTTCGGTTGTCATGTTCACCGGGGTCAGCGACATGGGCAATGGTTCCGTGACAACCCAGGCCCAGGCAGTGGCCCAGGAGCTGGGAATCAGCATGGACCGGATAGAGTGTATACAGGCGGATACAGATGCCACCATGTATGATTTGGGAAATTATTCCAGCAGAGGTACGTATGTGAGCTGCAATGCCGCTGTGAAGGCGGCAGGGAAAATCAGGCAGGAATTGCTGAAAGAGGCGGCCCAGCTGCTGGAAGAGGAACAGCAGAATCTGGAACTGAAGGACAACGGGGTTTGTGTGAGGAACAATCCTGAAAAGAAGCCTCCCTGGAGGAAGTCATCACGCACGCAAGGAAAGTGAACCAGAGGGATATATGCTGTGCGGACACATTTGCCTCCTATGCCCTGGCCATGTCTTACGGCGCACATTATGTAAAGGTATCGGTGGATACCCGGACCGGCGGGGTAAAGGTCCTGGAATATACGGCGGTGCACGATGTGGGGAAGCGCTCAATCCCATGTCTGTGGAAGGCCAGATCGAAGGCGCGGTGCAGATGGGACTTGGATACGCACTCTCAGAGGGAATCATAATTGACAGCGGGGGAAAGGTAAAAAACACTACCTTTAAGCAGTACCATATTATGAATGCCGGTGAGATGCCGCCTATCAAGTGGGACTGGTGGAGGAGACAGAACCCACCGGGCCATATGGGGCAAAGAGCATCGGGGAGTGTTCGGTGGTACTCAGCCGGGGCAATTGCAAATGCTGTGGCCAATGCAATCGGATGTGAGGTGCACCGTCTGCCGTTAAAACCGGATACAGTGCTTGAACTCCTGCCCGGGAAAATGAGACAGTTGAAAGAAGGGATGGAATCACCTTATGAGATTTGAAGATAAAGTAGCGGCAATCACAGGCGCGGGCCAGGGGCTGGGCGCGGGTTTTGCAAAGGCATTTGCCAAAGAGGGCGCTGTCGCAGTCCTGATAGGAAGGACCGGAGGCAAGCTGCAGGCGGTTGCAGAGGAAATCAGGAAAGAGGGCGGCCGGGCCCTTGTGAAAGTCTGCGACATCGCGGTGCCCGAACAGGTGGAGCAGTGCTTCAGGGAAATTGAACAGGAAGCGGGAAGTGTGGATGTGCTTGTCAATAATGCGGCCTATCACAAGTCGGTTCCCGTGGTTGAGACATCAAACGAGGAATGGCTGAGCCAGATTTCCATTAATCTCAACGGAACCTTTTTCTGCACAAAGGCAGTCCTGCCGGCCATGATACGGAACCGGTACGGAAAAATCATCAACATCAGTTCCTCGGCCGCCAAACACTTCTTTCCCGGATTTGGCGCGTACGCAGCATCAAAAGGCGGAATCGTAAGCTTCACCCATACGCTGTCCGAGGAAGTCAAGCAATACGGAATCAATGTGAATGCCATATACCTGGGAATGACCAATACGGAGCATACAAGGGAACGGATGGACAGCGATCAGGCAGTGACCATTGATTTGGATTCCATGCTCCAGGTGGAGGATGTGGCGGAAGTGGTGACATTTCTGGCATCGGACGCAGCGGCCCCGATTATGGGTGCGGCCATTGATGTGTTTGGAAAGAAATCATAAGCAGGTTGAGTTATAAGCAGGTTGAATTATAAGCAGGATGAAATAAAACACGGAGGATCATACATGCTGAATATTAACGCAAAAGCAATGAAAGTAGTACGGGAGATTATAGAGGACGCGGACGCCCTTGGGTGTAAGGTGATCAAAATGGACTGCGGGGCAACCCTCATTGACATGGGAATTAACTGTGAGGGAAGCTGGAAGGCAGGGGTTCTGTTCACAAGGGCCTCCATGGGAGATATGAGCACGGTTACCCTTGGGGAATTCAGGCTCAATGAGGATTATACCTTTGCTTCGGTGGAAGTGCTGGTCAACAAGCCTCTCATTGCCTGCATGGCATCCCAGATAGCAGGATGGAAACTGGGTGACGGGGAATTCGCAACCATTGGTTCCGGCCCTGCCAGGTCCATCGCCCATGTGGACTCAGACTGGTACTTTGAGATGACGGATTACAGGGAAGAAAATAACGAGGCAGTGCTGTGCCTGCAGGATGTGAAGTATCCCACGGACCAGATGGCCATGGAGGTGGCAAAGGCCTGTAACGTTAAGCCGGAGGATACGTATATCCTTATTTCCGACAGTACCTGCGTGGTTGCCTCCATCCAGGTGTCGGGCAGGATGCTGGAACAGACCTGCCACAAGATGTTGAGAAGGGATTTGACGCGGGACAGATTGTGATGATCCGGGGAACCGCCCCCATAGCCCCCATTGTTAAGGATGAAATGAAGTCAATGGGCCGTATCAATGACGCCCTTATCTACGGCAGCAGCGTGGAAATCTGGGTGGATGCATCAGACGAGGCCATTGAAAAGGTGATTCCGGGGCTGGTGGGCAAGACTTCGTCTCCCTGCTACGGACAATTTATTTGAGGATGTGTTTGAGAAAGCGGGAAGAGACTTCTTCTATGTTGATCACGATGTACATTCCTGGGAAGGGTGCAGATTCACAATATTAATACGGGAAAGGCATTCTGCGGGGGAGAAATAAATTACAAGGTATTGGAAAAGTCATTTTTATATTAATTTAAATAGCAATGGCGAAGAAGAGGATTAGGAGGAAATAAAATGGCACTAAGTAAAGAACGGCTTCTGAAGGTATACCGGGACATGGTAATGATCCGCAGATTTGAGGAGGTAATTGAGGAGTATGCTGCAAACGGAACGATTCCCGGATTCGTACATCTGTCCATTGGCCAGGAAGCGTGTCAGGCAGGTGTGGTGGACGCCCTGAAAAAGACAGATTATAAGTTCCCGGATCACAGGGGACACGGAGCCATTGCTCTGTGCGGAACAGACCCCAAATTAGTGATGGCTGAGATATTTGCAAAGGAGACAGGAATCAACACGGACGGGGCGGCTCCATGCATGTCAATGACCTGGAGTGCAGGAACATGGGATTTAACGGAATCCAGGGCTCCACCATGGTGACCTGTCTGGGAACTGCATTTGCCTCTGTGTACAATGGGACGGATGACGTGACGGCAGTATTCCTCGGAGACGGAACACTGGGAGAGGGAACCTGCATGAGAGCATGAATATGGCGGCCACCTGGAAGCTTCCCATTATCTACTGTCTGGTAAATAACGGATACGCCATATCCACGCGCTACGAGGAAGCCCATCCCCAGAAGGAGTTAAAAACATGGGGCGAGGGATACGAAGTGCCCAGCTTCCGCCTGGACGGAAATGACATCGAGGCAGTCATCGAGGCAGTGGAAAAGGCTGCGGACCGCGCCAGAAAGGGCGAGGGCCCCACTGTACTGGAATTTATGACATACCGCTGGCAGGGACATTTCGCAGGCGATCCCGCCGCTTACCGCCCGGAGGACGAGGTATCTTACTGGGTCAATGACAGGGATCCCCTGAAGCTTACCAAGGCAATCCTCCTTGAGAGGGAGCAGGTTGAGCCGGCCGTGCTCCAGGCGGTTGAAGAGGAAGAAGAAAAACATGTGCAGGAGATGCTTAAATTCTCTCTGGAGAGTGAGTATCCGGGAATTGAGACTGCAACAACATATACATATGCTGATAGAGAGGTGGAATTAAGATAATGGGCAGAAAACTTTCTTATGGAATGGCAATCAATGAAGCGCTGCATCAGATGATGGGAGCAGATGAAAGAGTATTTATATTAGGCGAAGATGTGGCAAAGATGGGCGGAGATTTCGGAATCACAAAGGGAATCTGGGAGAAATGGCCGAACCGCATCAAGGATACGGCATTATCGGAGTCCGCAATTCTGGGTTTATCCTGCGGGGCAGCTGTGTGCGGGTTAAAGCCAGTACCGGAAATCATGTTTGCAGACTTTTTAGGGGTTTGCTTTGACCAGCTGACAAACAACGCCGCAAAGTTAAACTTCATGTATCAGGGAAAGGCACACTGCGGTATAACGGTGCGTGCCGTACAGGGCGGAGGAATCCGGTGTGCTTACCATCACTCCGCATGTGTGGAATCCTGGTTCATGAACACCCCCGACTTGTGGTCGTATGCCCCACCACCCCTTATGAGGCAAAGGGAATGCTGATCTCCGCAATTAAAAGTGATAACCCGGTTCTCTTTTTAGAGCATAAGACCCTTTATAATGTAAAGGGAGAGGTGCCTCAAGAGATGTATGAGATTCCTCTGTACGAGGCTGAGGTGGAGAGAGAGGGAAGCGACATCACAATCGTAGCAACCCAAATCATGCTTGACAAAGCCCATAAGGCGGCGGACATCATGGCAAAGGAAGGGGTCAGCGTGGAAATCATTGACCCGAGAACCATTTATCCTTATGACAAGGACACGATCCAGAAATCCGTGGCAAAAACAGGCCGCATCATTCTGGCGCAGGAAGGTCCCAAATGCGGGGGCTGGGGAGCCGAACTTCCGCCATGATAAGCGAGGATGTGTTTGAGTATTTATGCGCGCCCATTAAACGGGTTACCTCCCTGGATTCCCCGGTACCGTACGCGCCGGTGCTGGAGGATTACGTACTGCCGCAGCTGGATGATCTGGTAAAACCTGCCGGGAATTGATGGAATATTAAATATAGCCACAAGTGGAGATTGAGAGGAAATACATATGGTTACAAAAGTAATTATGCCCAAATTCGGATTGTCAATGGAGACAGGAGTCCTGGGCTCCTGGCTGGTGGAAGAAGGGGCTTCTGTCACAAAAGGCAGCGCCCTGGCAGAAATAACAACAGATAAAATCACCAATACGTGCGAAGCACCCAAAGACGGGATTCTCCGCAAAATCCTGCTTCCCGAAGGGGAGGAGGCTGCCTGCGGGGAGGCCATAGCGGTTCTGGCGGACACGGCGGACGAGGATATATCGGCGGAGTGCGGGGGAGGCCAGAGTGAAGGGGGCGCTTTTGCGGACAGCGCAGAGCAGGCTGCTGCAGCATCCCCTGTCCCGGAAAAGGCCGCCCCGGCCGATATTAAAATCACGCCGCGGGCCAAAAAGGTAGCAGAGGAGCAGGGGCTTGAATATTCCCACATCCAGGGAACCGGCCTGTTAGGCGCAATCACAATTTCAGATTTGAAGAAACATGGAATTCCCAGGAAGGACCCGGCAAGCGCCGCCTCTGTATCAGCTGCTCCGTCATCGGCGTCCGTCCCGTCATCAGCATCCGGTTCGTCATCTGCATCCGGTTCGTCATCTGCATCCGGTTCGTCATCTGCATCCGGTCCGTCATCAGCATCCGCCCCGGCATCAGCATCCGGTCCGTCAACCGCATCTGCCCCGGCCGCAGCGCCTAAGGCAGTCTTTGACACACGGCCCTGTGAAGGCGAGGATGTCATTGTCAAGATGAGCACCATGGAGACCGCGATCGCAAAAGCCATGCAGAACAGTCTGCTGACAACCGCCCAGGCCACCATAGCCACAGAGGCGGAAATAACGGAACTGGTCAGGGTATACAAACAGTTAAAGGGAAAATATACCAATGCAGGAGTGAAGCTGAGCTATACCGCCATGCTGATAAAGGCAGTGGCCATGGCATTGGAGAACCACAAGGCTCTGAGAAGCACCATGGCGGACGAGACCCATATTAAAATCAGCAGCCGTATTCACATCGGCGTTGCGGTGGATATCCCGGGCGGTCTGATTGTGCCTGTGATCCGTGATGCAAATATGAAGGATCTGCGCACAATCTGCCTGGAATTATCAGACCTTACCCAGCGGCTAAGGACAATAAGCTTACATCCGACCAGCTGGGCGGCGCGACCATTACCATCACCAACCTGGGCATGTTTGGAATCACCTATTTACCCCTGTATTAAATGTTCCGGAATCAGCAATTTTAGGCGTTGGAGCATTATCGAGAAGCTGATGGTAAAGGACGGAGGCTTCTATCCCGCATCCGTCATGAACTTCAGCCTTACCCATGACCACCGCATTGTCAACGGAGCGCCGGCGGCAAGATTCCTGAAAGAAGTGACAGCCAGCCTGCAGGATTTTAAATGGGTTTAAAAAGTCCTTAAATATTCATTCCCGCTATCTGCGCGCCAACAGGAGGAAAGCCATATGAAAAAGCAGACGTTATGATTAAAAATGCATATATCATAACAATGGATCATGACAGAAACATAATCAGCAATGGATGCATTGTGATTGATAAAGACAAGATTACAGCGGTTGGAGGCGGGGAACTGGCATCCTGCTACGAAGCCTCCAGGGTGGTTGACGCAAAGGGAAAGTTCGTATTTCCGGGCATGATAAGCACCCACTCCCATTTGTTCCAGACCATGTTAAAGGGCCTGGGCAGGGATAAACTTTTGTTTGACTGGCTGGACAGCTCCGTGCGTACGGCCTGCACCGGTTTGACGGGGAAATGTGTTACTACGCTGCCCTGACAGGATGTATGGAAGCCATTCAGTCAGGCACCACCACCCTATTGGACTATATGTACTGCCATACCAGCCCGGGTCTCAGCGATTATGTGACCCAGGCCATGGAGGATATCGGAATACGCGGCATATACGGCCGGGGCTTCACCAATACCGCAAATTTCCCGCCGGAATTTAAGGTGGCCCATCACGATACGGAACAGGATATGTTTGACGATGTGAGGCGTCTGTACAAAAAGTATGAAGGGCACAGCAGAATGAGCGTTGCCCTGGCGCCGGGCATCATCTGGGACAACACGGATGACGGCTACCGGGAGATGCGCAAAATGGCCGATGAGATGCATATTCCCCTTACCATGCATGTGCTGGAATCAGAGGATGACGATAAGTACTGCAGGGAAGTAAGGGGAGGAAGGACATACCCCATCTGGAACGCCTGGGATTTATCGGACCTGATTTTATCGCGGTGCACTGTGTCTGCATGGAAGAGGAGGACTTTGACATCTTCAAACAGTATGATGTGAAGGTCAGCCACAATCCGGTGTCCAACATGATTCTTGCCTCCGGCGTGGCTCCGGTTGAGAGGATGGTAAAGGAAGGGCTGACGGTCAGCCTTGCCTGCGACGGCTCAGCCAGCAACGATACCCAGGATATGATGGAGGTGTTAAAGACAACCGCCCTGCTCCAAAAGGTACATTTAAGAGACGCGGCCGCCATGCCGGCCTCCAGGGTTCTGGAACTGGCAACCTGGGAGGCGCAAAGGCAGTTATGCGGGAAGGGGATCTGGGGGCAATCGCGGCGGGAATGAAGGCGGACCTGGTAATCTACGACCCCTTCCACGGCCGTTCCATACCGGTACATGACCCGGTCAGCGCAATTGTATATTCTTCCAGTCAGGCAAATATTGAGTCTGTCATGGTGGACGGCGTGTTTGTAATGGAGCACAAGCGCATGACCATGATTGATGAAGAAAAAGTATTATATGCCACCCAGAAGGCGGCTGAAAAGCTGATAAACGAAGTGGGGCTGGGCAACACGCAGTGGGGCAGGAAGATTGGAAACCTGGGGCTATAGGAGGAAATGAATGAACGAATTAGTGTTCTTTGAAATACCAAAACAGAATTTAAAGATTCAAATTGTCAAAAAAGTGATGAGATTTTGGAACAGATAAGGAAAGAATCTGCCGAGACAGCGGTGATGCCGGATGTGGCTCAGTACTACACGGATATTTATTT
>ENA-OQCK01000701-OQCK01000701.1-human-gut-metagenome-genome-assembly--contig:-NODE-701-length-15945-cov-2.705083_pt1 | contig 15945 bp, 23 predicted proteins | sample MGYA00242498_ERZ504578 | MGnify/ENA primary metagenome ERZ504578 (study PRJEB26092, sample SAMD00036229) | human gut metagenome | host: Homo sapiens | study: EMG produced TPA metagenomics assembly of...
GATACGGTAACTTTATTTGACGGGAGACAGGATGCGTCTACGCATCTGCGGAGTGTGAAGAACCGGTTTGGCTCTACCAATGAGATAGGTGTATTTGAGATGCAGGAACAGGGCTGGCGGAGGTGGAGAATCCCTCCGAATATATGCTGGACGGCCGGCTGAGGAAGCCTCCGGCGCAGTGGTGTCCTGTTCCTTTGAGGGCACCAGGCCCATCCTTTTAGAGGTACAGGCCCTGGTGACGGAAACCAATTTCGGTATGCCCAGGCGAACAGCGCCGGTACGGATTACAACCGTGTCAACCTGCTGATGGCCGTGCTGGAGAAGCGCTGCCGCTATGAGATGTCGCGGCTGGACGCTATGTGAACATCGCGGAGGTATGAAGATGAACGAGCCCGCCCTGGACCTGGCCATTATCATGGCCTTATGTCCAGCTACAAGGACAGGCCCGTGGATTCAAAGATGCTTATATTCGGGGAGGTGGGCCTGTCTGGAGAGGTCAGGGCCGTATCCCAGGCCGGCCAGCGTGTGAATGAGGCTGCCAAGCTGGGTTTTACCACTGTGTGCTGCCAAAGGTATGCGCGGATAAGATGAAGCAGGTGGAGGCATACGCCTGATTGGAGTTTCCAATGTGCGGGAGGCCATTGGAATCATATAAATGGAAGCATATAAACGGCAGAATAGAAATGGAAGCGGCAGGCAGGGGTGCGGCCTGCCGCTGTCCCGGCTCTAATCCTTCTCCGTTGTCCGGTTTTCAATATGATATGGCTGCTGCGGTGATTTCATGGTTTTCATATTTTTGCAAATATCAGGAAAAACACTTTTTTTTGAAAAAACAGTTGACACTTTCTCAAACCTGTGGTATCCTAATTGAGGTTCGGAAGGGTTCCAAACCAAAGAGATAAACCATAGGGGAATAGTTCAATGGTAGAGCAGCGGTCTCCAAAACCGTAGATGGGGGTTCGAGCCCCTCTTCCCCTGCTGACTATTTTAACGAATAGCCCAACCCGAGGAGAGTCGAGAAATCCTTATTTTATAAGATTTCTGGGCTTTTTCTTTTTGTATGAGTCTATAGTCATATCTATTTTAGCTTTTGGTAGTGACAACTAATTGTCTGATAATTGGTAATTGGAAGCATTGAATAGTATTTGAAGTGTTCCCAAAGTGTTCCCAAAGTGTTCCCACTTTTTATATTTAAATATTCCTTAAATATAATATATGTGTTACAATAAAAAGAACATATGTTTGGAAAGGATGATTTAGATGACGAGTAAGGAACTGGAAAAGAAAATAGCTGCAATTGATAAAAAATTAGAGAAGATTAAATTACCTCATGGAGAAGGTACAATCTTTTGGAAGAGAAAAAAGAGTTGTTATTTAGGGTATCGAAAAATGATTAACTATCCAGATGGGACATCAGAAAGACATACTGTATATGAATATGACCTTGAACCTTTATTTGCATTAATGAAGAGGGACATTGATAATAAACAGGAACAATGGAGACTAAATCATATGTCATTGCAGTCGGTAAAATCTCATTTAAATAATGATAATGTAATACTATCTGATGCGATAAAACATTGGTTTTATAAATTTAGGTATTTAAATAAGCGTGGCCGGACATTTGACCGTGAAGAATCTACTCTTAAAAACCAGGTATTAAATCACCCATCTTTTTGTAATGCCGAAATACAAGCTATTACCGATATTATAATACAAGACCATATTACAGAGCTTATGAAAGCTATTCATATTCTACTGTCAAAAAGACATATGAATTATTGAATCAATTTTTTGGATATTATTATTCGCGCAGTATAAATGATAATCCAATGAATACAGTAGTTAAACCAAAAGAAGCGGATGTAAAACGTATTTCATCCTACCAGCCCAAAGATATAAGATTTTTCTCTTCAGGTGAAATAAATACGTTTATTCATGAAGCAATGTTAACCTGGTCTAACGGAAAACCCAAGTATAAATTTGGTGTGGGGTTGATTTTTATTATGTATACTGGTCTTCGGGCCGGAGAGGCTCTTGCTCTTAAGTGGAAATCGTTCATTCCTGATAAACGGTATCTGCTTGTAAAAGAAGCAGCATCATACGAGAAAGAGCGAGATGACAATATGCATCCAACGGGAAAACTTAAAAAGTATAACGATGCCCCAAAGACAAAAGCTGGTATAAGAGATGTGTATCTATTGAAGCAGGCTATTGAATATATTAATATCCTAAAAGAAATGCAAAATCCAAAATCAGTTGAAGAATATGTATTTGCTACAAGTCAGGGTGCAGCAGCCGTTAGTTATTATAATTTAAGAAGAACGTTTAATTTAATATGCAAAAATTGTGGTATTCAAGATGTTGACGAATCAATGGGGTTACACGTACTAAGGCATACATTTGTGTCATTATTATGCCGTAAGGGTATTGATAAATTAATTATTGCAAAAATTGTAGGACAGTCTGATACAGCGATGATTGAAAGGGTTTACTATCATATAATGCAGGAAGAAAAAGATTCTGCAATCATGAAGTTAGAAACAGAAGATGTGGTCGCTAATACTGCAAATGAAATTGTAGTAGCTTCACAATTAGGTGGTTTTGATATAGATAATCTAGCATCTTAAATAGGTATAAAATATTATTCTTTTGCATATACTGGAAATATATGGACATACTAATCATATCCATATTAGACAGTATACGTAAAAGGAGAACATGATTATGGCACGAGGAGTAAGAAAAACACCGCTTTAAAAGTTACAGGCGGAATTATCAGAAGTACAGGCAACCATTGCACAGTATGATGACTGCCTGGAGACAATGAGGGAAAAGGAAAAATCCATTCAGGAACAGATTCAATTAGAAGAATATAAGGAACTAAAAGCTATCCTTGATGAACAGGGAATGACCCTGGATGACATCAAAGAATTGGTATCTACACAGAATGAAATTCAGCAGAGTGCTTAACGGCACTCTGTATTTTTTTATCATTGACACGAACATATGTTTGTGATATCATATAATCAAGAAAAGAACAAGTGTTCTTAATTTGGATAAAGGAGATTAAGGATTATGCCAGGTGTAAAAAGATTAAACCAAAATGGTCTTAGAGATAAGGAGCAGAAAATATATGATTTTATTATACAAGAACAGGAAAGAGTTGGTTATCCTCCATCCATACGAGAAATATGTGATTATATTGGCTTGAAGTCCACATCCTCAGCACATGAATATATAAAATCACTAGAAGCAAATGGACTTATTAAACGTGACAAAACCAAACCAAGGGCACTTGAAATCATATCAAAAAAATCAGAAGAACAAGAGCAGCCACAGTGTGAAGTCATACATGTTCCAATTATTGGTGATGTTGCAGCAGGTACACCTATACTAGCTAATCAAAACGTTGATGGGTATTATCCATTACCTGCCGAAGATTTTGGACAAAAGGACGTATATATGTTACGGGTCCATGGTGACAGCATGATTAATGTAGGGATATATGACGGAGACAGAGTAATTGTAGAAGCATGTGATATCGCTGAAAATGGAGATATTGTCGTGGCCTTAGTTGATGATTCTGCAACCGTAAAACGTTTCTTTAAGAAATGGTCGGTATAGATTACAACCAGAGAATGACGATATGTCTCCGATGTATTTTGATCATGTGAGGATACAAGGGAAGGTTATTGGATTGCTAAGGACAATGTAGTGTGATTTAATGGGGGTAAGCATAATGAATGCAAATTGCGTTACTGATATTTTTAAGTTTATGCATCGAGTTATGAATCTGGAAGTGGATGAGAATGAATATTGCAATGATGAGTTATATGATATGTCTACAGACGAGGAGGGGCTTTATGAAGATTACGAAGGACAATCTTAACGAAGTAATGTTTGAAAACCATGATGCGCGTTTGCTTATTGAAGATGTAGTAACCCGTACCAGCGCTAACCTCTATTATTATCATAATATAGAAATCACGGTTCAGAAAGCCTTGGAGATCTGGTATAAAGCGCAAGCCGCAGATGAGGAAGACGATATGATAGGACAATACAGTGTTTCATTTCTTGATTTTTCCAAGGATAAAATACCGGAATTACTATGCTCATAAAATGGGAACCAGAGAACGGTTCCCTATAATTTCCACTACAAACCGAACATACATTCTATTATAATAAAGCTAGAAGAGGTGATTATGTGGAAAGAGTTATATTTCATGTAGATGTAAATTCAGCTTTCTTATCATGGGAGACAACATATCGATGCATTTAGGTGTCCATACAGAGTGCGTAGACGGGTCAGAATGCCGCCAAATGAGTTTGTTTGACGGGAATGGGACTACGAGAAACAAAAATGCGTAGAAATGGCCGTAGATGCGCTTAGGAAACGATTCGGGATTGACAGTATCAATGAATCTCCAAACAGGGATAAAGAAAATTTGATTGACCATATGAGCGGTGGAATTAGTCATGAAAAGCGTACTGTTGATTATGAAAAAGAAATTATTGTGGAATACCTTCCAGAGAATACAAATGTAAGGCTTTTATAGGTGGTCTGGAACAGATATTTAAATTAGTGTACTTTACGGAGGAATATAAATGGGTAATGATAATTTGACAACCAAAGAAGAGATATCCATTGAAAACTTATATAATTTTATTCGTGCCTCACTGGTGGCGCTACAACCAACAGATGGGTTTGGTGAAGCTGATTTTACGTGTCCAATTTGTGGCTCTCAGGCACATATAAAAAGAGTAAAAGGAAAGATTTACAATAATGGAGATATAGAATGTCAGTGTGGGTATTCCTTTCACTTCTAAGTAGATGGATAGAATTTCCAGATACTTAGGAGTGATGATTATGGATAAAAACAAGAATTCCAATGAACCTGATTTTAAAATTAATATGACAGACGAGGATTTTGAAAAGTAAAAAATAGGGCAGAAGAGTGTAAAAACTCAACTGCCCTATTTTATAGGCTACCACCATCATAAACATTTTCCGCTGGTTCAGTATTCATCAAATCGCCTCCATCAATGGCATGTGAAGCTATTATATGATTTACAGTTTCTTGCAATTGACTGACTTGTTCAGATGTGGCTGCACCAATCTGTGATAATGTGATATTAGCCGTACCATCAAAGTTTGCATCTCCAATTTTTCTTGCTGTAGATAATTTTGTAGCAGAAGTAGCTGCTCCTCCTACGGATGAAGAACCAGCGTAATTGTGTGTGTGGCTCGAAGGAGGAAATGTGGACGGTTTACTTCCAATTTCACTCCATACATACGATGGTTTGCTAGAAGCTTTTGCCCACGCCGGAACATCTGAAGCTGGCATAGAAGTTGGTTTGTTCTTAATATAGGAATCTGATTCTGTATCCGTCACACTCCAATCTGACTGCACATTAACCTCTGCTCCTGGTGAAATTCCGGCTAATTTATTTTTTTCAGTCGTAGTGTAATCGTTAGTTGATAATCCCTTGCCTGTTACTTTATCTACTTTATTTGTGATAGTATTCCACTTTCGTTTTTTCAGTTTGAGATGTGTGTATTGTAGAATTGCTTGTATGCGAAATAATTAAAGCTTTTATTTGTAATACCAATTCCTTAGCATTTTCAAAAGATACAAAATTAAATTTCATAGACTACCTCCAATTAGGTAGTGGACATAATTTCATCAATTTGTTCATTGGTTAACGGAACCATGTCAGAATCTTGAATATAACCACTTAAATCAACGGCAGTATCACCAATTTTCTCAAAAGCTCCATTTGCATAAATCCATTCAGTATAGATATTGGCTGTTTCAGATGGAGTTTTGGGGACAAGGTAGATTTTACCAACGGCTCCTGCGACTGTTGGAATACCATTGCTATTGTAATCTTCGGCTTTTAGAATAACAAACTCCATACCAGTGACATTACCAATAGCAGTAGAAATAGCAGCATTTACTTGACTTTGTGTTTGAAAACCACTATCATTTGACAATTCACTTACTTTTGTAGGAACAGTAATATTGGCTTTTCTAGTAGTAGAATCTACTGATACATCAGTTCCATTCTTCTGAATTCCAACTACCGTGTTTCTCTCAGCATTAGTAGGAGCATGAGCTACTTGGCTATGAGTATACGCTGCTTCATATTTTGTCTGTTCTGCGTCAGTGACAAAACGGTGAGTAGTATCCTCTGTAATCATTGATGCTGGATGATTAGCAGGGTGAGAATAGACCGTATCAGTAAATTTTGCATTTACAGGTACATCAGTAGCAACAGTGTGTCCGCCTACAGTATCGGCGTTACCACCATCAGCTGGTAGGGTAGTAGGAATATCAGATTTAAGTGCAAATTTTGTTTGTATCCACACCTGAAATTTTTGTTTCCAGTAAAGAAGACCATCATAATCTAAATAATTTTTAAGAGCCATTTGTTCCTCCCTTCTTAATCAAAAAAATCGTTTTGAAACATTTTATCTATTTGAGAGTTTGTTAAGCGTATAAACTCTTCCTGAAGCGTATACCATCTCCCGTTGGACCACATTTTTTGCTCCATAGTTGTCGAGTTTAAATAAATGACATTAGAAATAGGGGATACGGGAAATTCATCGACAATAAGTATGTCACCTCCAAACTTATTTCCCCTTGCAAACATCATTCCATTGGTAAGTAAATAAATAGCATTAGGAATTATTTTTTCAGGTGATAATGCTATGTAATCTTTATAGGATATGTCTGTAATAATTTGTAAACCATTCATCACGTAACCTCCATAGTTGTCCAAACAACATCTTCTGGCAAAGCAACCGTTCCAATGAGTGTGGTCTTTTCTGAATCGGCATAAAAATGAACAGTATGTCCATCAATGTCTATGCTAGAAATTTTTGATTTTTCTAACGATTGAATCTTTTGTGTAATTTCAGCAAATGGATTAGTATTCTCGTCGGGGTCAATAAAATCATCGGTTTCCGATGATTCTATCACAGTCAATGAGATATTGTTTGTGGGAAGATAGTGAAAAAGATTATTAGAGTCCTCATATGAAAAGACAAGTTTTACATAAATTGTCCCTGGAAGTTTAGTAAAAGCTTTTGTTATTGGAATGTATGATAATAAGTATTTATCGTGATAAAGCGCATCTTCAAAATCAAGAAATCCCACCTTTCCTTCTTGCCCGTTTGGAAGAGTGATACAGATCATACAGTTGAGTGCTTTTATATCGAAATCAGATAGATAATCAATGGAAATTAGAAACTTTAGTAAATCGGCGCGATTCTCATTTTGATAAATAGGAGAGGATAGGGTGCGTATCAGTACCTTATCTCTATATAGTATTGTATTCAATTTATCCTCCTCTGTTTATGTTAATAATGTAACAAATGTACGTGATATAAAGACATAATATATAGAAAAATGCGAAATAATACGCGATGGACGGACAAAAAATCCGATGAAAGGAGTCTTTCATTAGGAATGTAGCAATTTAGCATCCAAAATAAATATGATACCTTACGCCAAATCCAGTATACCTATTGCCGCCGGTGACGATTTTTATGCTTATATACCAGTAAGTATTGATACTTCTGTGTACAAATTGATATGCCCTATACTGTCCGATGTTACAGGCGACAATTGCACTAAGATAAATATAAGTACATGCAAATGGAATATCTGCTTACCATTTTGGTTGCATGAATTGATTAATAATGCATATGGCTTTTCTGTTAATCCAGCCAAAGTTATATCTAAAGGAATATTACAGACTTTCCCGTCAATAAAGCCTGTCTGTATATCAGCGTTTGGTATGAACGAAATTTAAGCCCATTTGTATTGCTACATTTTAGAAATTGCTAATGTATATTTATGAACAGCTATAATCTAAAAAATAGCAAACCATTAATCTATCAGAATTGGAATTCCATAATCAACGCAACACTGGTGTTCTACACGGCAGCCTCTTTTTTCTTTCCATCCTGGAGCAAATACTGCTGCATCTGCCGTGCTCAATGCTTCTATACTCTTTGCCAAGAACATAAGAGCATTGCCATCGAAGTTCTGAAAGAAGGTATCTAATACCTGGATTTCTCCACATTTTTCTTTTGCAAGATTAATCATGTTCTCTCTTTCAGACAAGATTTCTCCATCAGATTTGCCTCCCATGGGCTGTGACAAAAATATTTTCTTCATAATTCCTCTCTTTCTGCTGTTTTAAGGACAGCTCCTTATTATTCAAAATAGCAATTTACCATACATAGATACCCGCAAAAAAATTAAAGATGGGTTTGCTAACGGTACCAGTTGGACAGCTACAGATGATTGTATAGTTTGTGGTTCCATTGGTTTTAACAGTTCAGCTCAGGGTTGTAATGTACTTATAAATGGGATAAATATTTTTGGGTCAATAATGATGTCACAGTCAATTCGTCAATGCCTATATGGTTTTCTGTGCGTAAAGGTGATACCGTACGATTTATTGGTTATAACAATCAAGTTCCAATCCTTACGAACCTACATGCCTTCAGCACAAAATGATTACGGCTTATAAAACTTCCAAACCTGTTTCCAGTTTTGACCGTCATAAAAATCATACCAGATACCGGTGTTGTTAAATGCGATTGATGCAATCTCGCCAGAATCATATTGTAACTGGAATGCCCGGTCGGTCCGGTCGGAATATACGGCTGTAACCCATTAATGTTCTTGACGCCGTTTAAAGTCACCTTTGCGTTGGCCGCTGCTAAATTGCTATTTAGTGTAGAAATGCTTGAAGTATTATTGTCTGTCTTTTCGTTGACTTTTCTGAGAGCATTAGCCGTAGCTCCAAGAGATGTACTGGTCGAATCTGTTCCATCATAGAGATCCGATTTATTAAATTTGGTGTTTACCAAGTTCTGTAGACCCTGTGCAACTGTCTTTGCATCGTTACTACCAAATAAATTAGTCACGGTTTTTACATTACCAAGTAAGTTTTCAAGATATGTAAACTTCTTTTTAATCTTCCCGAAGAATACCTTAATGGTTTCACCAGCGGATAAAACGGGGTTTTCATCTGAAGCAGTAGTGATAGTAGGTACCTTCATCTCATCAGCATTTTCACCATCAATGGCAATGGGGAGACTTTTGATGGCAGTGACACCATCACCAAACTTTAATTGGCATTTTCCCTTTCCGCTTCCAGAATCTGGTGTTATTACTAATACTTCATCTTTTTCAAGTACTTTGGTTGACGTATTAGCAACAGATTTAGTTGCTCGTTTTAATTTTATTATATCCATTAATTTCCTCCTTCCATATAATTACAATGAACCACCGTCATATATATTTTCGGCGGGTGTGGTATCGGTTAGTTCACCTCCGTCGACAGTTCTAAGTCTGAATTCAAAATCCTTAAGCGCCATATCAACACGGTCTCCCTGATTCTGCGCATATGCAGCCTTAGTTTGTGCTTCGGTAGCCGCAGCATTGGCATTATCACGAGCTGTATTAGCTCCGGAGATGGCCGTATTTGTATTTGCTGTTGCTTTCTCACAATTCTCAATAGCTTTAGAGGTATCGGCTTGACGTTTGTTTTCATTGGCAACGCGGGTATTTTCCGCTGCTGGGCAGATGTGTACCAAGTTGTAATGGAACTTTTAAGATTTGTGATTTCAGTTTTTAAAGAGTTGTATTCAGATTTATAAGACGTGATATCAGTATTAATTTTCTGTATAAGTGTATTAAAGTCATTTGTATACTTGGTTTTCATGGTCGAAAACTGTTTTGTATAATCAGATATATCGGTTTGAATCTGCTCAATCAGGGCGTTGATCTGTTCCTGGGATAAATTAAACTGTTTGATTAAATCTGGTATTACATTGGCCTGTAGAATTAGATCATTCAATATATTAAATTCAGACGATGTAACCAATCTATCTTGATTAAGTAGACTCTTGCTTACTGTCATCATGAAAGTAAATGTAGTAGCAACTGTTGTATCAGATGAACTATAAATCCTGAGTTCGCAGCTTACATCACCTTCACGGGATAACATGGATTCTGTAAATACGACTCTTGGAATCCATCATCTCCAAATGGACATGTTGTATTCGAATAATTATCACCATTGATGTAGAGTGATAGCCCAATTAGTTCTTTTCCTGTAAATTTTAGTGGTATATTATTATCAGTAATGATCAATCGTCGTATCCTTGAATTGTGATCAAATTGCTTTGCCTGTAAATATCTAAATGATTGTTCATGGGATATATCAATCCTAAAATCCTCTGACTGTGTTTGTGCCATTTAGCCCTCCTTTCGCAAAAATTAAAAAACTACCTATCAGAGAGTAGGTAGTCAATAGCAAAAATATCATCTTCATTGTCAAGGTTGAAGTCCCCTGAATTATTGATAACATCTAGCGATAATTTATATGGAGTAATATCATCACAGGGCATCTTCATTAGTTCATCCATGTCCTTCTGAAACTCCTCGCTATTAATACCAGGTTTAAGATTGAATTGAATCATGCCATCTTTATCAAGCGAATAATAGCTACCTTCTGGGGTCAGTTCATTTTTTATCTTGTTACAGTACTTTTCAAAAATCTCCTCTCGCTTTTGAATAAAGAAATTATATGAATCAGCATACAATTTTATATTCCTCATGACCCAATAGTCAATCTTAAAACTTGGTTTTTTGTTTTTAATTTGCTGTAATACTGGTATAGCTCCAGCTAATTTGCCTAGTGTAATATCCAATTATGTACCTCCTTTAGGTATTTGGTATGCGATTATATAGATAATCTAGCGCACTGAATATTGTATATCCATTCCACCAGTTACTTCCTACAAGTGTGGCGTCTCCATTTATTTTATTTGTTATAATTGTTTGGGCATGTGTTTCTCCAGAACCATTAACTACTAAGCTCCTCCAAAACTACACCATGCTTGTGTTGAACCCGAAGCAGATGCATTCCAATAATTATCATCACTTGTTCCAATCCAACCTCGGTCGACTGTAGTTATCATCCATCTACCAAGATATAGGGTATACGCATCTGCATCCAGTGCTCCAACGCTAATAGCTCCGCCAGTAATAATAGTACCTGATATTTGAGAACCAGTTATTTTGGATGCAATTATGTTTCCTGTAAAATTAGCTGATTTTGCTGTCAACACCCCTTGTGAATTTACTTCAAAGTTATCTCCGATTTTTAAACTGCCACCTGTTATAATAGCATTAGAACAAGTTAAGGCTCCTGTATTACTAACTCTGAATGGAGCATTATTTCTGTCAGTATTACCCGCCCAGTATGCAATAGCACCAGATGTCTTATCAGAACACAAGCCTATATTGCCAGAAATTAGTGTATTTTCAGCAATATTGAAATCTGCGATTTGCCCAGATTTAGAAATCAATTTTCCTTCAAATGTTAATGCTTTAGCAGCAGTGTCCACATAGAGTAATTTCTTTCCATCAATAGCTATTGAAAAGATATTATCTGGTGTATCAGGATTGATTTTTACCTCATAGGAACCTTTCTTCGCAATGAATCCATCTTTATCTATGATATAGGAACCGGATGCATTGGACACGATAAGCTTTTCACTCATCAAAAGTTTACCAACAATTGATGGGGCACACAATCCAAAGAAGTAGTCATTGCCCATTTTTACATATCCCAAGGCAATCCCAACTGAATTAAACCCGTCCTGGGATATGGCGATTTGGTTATTGGTTATCCATATCTGACCTGGATCATAAATCTGTTGTTCATATAACCATTTTCTACATAGAATACCCGTTGAATCAATAAGAATCTCATTATTGTCATTACTAACAAGCTGCTGCTTACTAGCGTTCAAAATGTCATTCATATATTTATTGACATCAACAGAGACGATAGTAGCATTTTTCCATGCTCCGGTGGTGAATTCGACCTTTGAGGAAAAATCTTCAGCTTGTTTTTTACCTCTTCAATTAACGCCCATGTTTCTTTAAGCGAATTACGATTACTGAATGTAACCTTAAAATCAGATGGGTCATCCCAATTGATATGAAGCTTTAAAAGTCTTGCTGAAATAATAGAATCATGGTCCTCAAAATTAATATGGATTATATTAAACATCTCAAGCGCATCAGTAAAGCGTTTATAATCATAGTCTACAGTGAAATTGACTAAATCTACATCCAAAGTGAATTGAGGATAGCAAACTCTAGCAAGTTCATTTTTTCCGTGCTCTAGCAAAGCTTGTTGCATTTCAAGAATTTCACGGTCTGTCATAGAGTTGGTTACTATGAAAGAATCATCAGTCAAGGTATCCTCGCGGACATAAGGGCCAAGTTCTTTGTATAGTTCTTCACCAAGTACATCAGGCAAACTTACAACCAAGGAGCTAATTGTAGAAATAAGATTGTTTATATCAGTCTCTTTGTTGCTTATTTGTTGTTCCCGAACCTTTATTTCGGCTTCAATTGCTGCATGGATGGTAGCGTTTTTTTGATATTGTTCAGATTCATCTTCTCCAAGATATAAGGACATATTTGTTTTATAGATTATTTCTTTTTCCTGAAGCTCTCGTAAACCAAATAAAGTCCAATCGGTAGAAGCTTCCCCTTCATCAGGAACCTTGTTTTTTAATGTGTTCAGTTCATCGTAATGGGAGAGGAGCGTTGACATTTTCTCTTGATACGCAGATTCGTTTGCCTTACATAATTCATCGTAACGGGCCAATCCGGATTGCAGCTCAGAACTCATCATGTGAAGAAAATAGCTGAAATTATATATCTGATTTGTACCTGAGATATTTACGTCAAGAATTCCAAGAGGTGTATTGGTCCGCTCATCATTACCGCCGACTACTGTCAGCACAGTTTTAATATCATCTTCTGTGCTATTCATCGTTATGCTTTTTATCACATTACGATAATTTAAGATAATGCCTGTATCTTTTCCAAGGTTTTCGAGTTTATAAGCTGAAATACTGCGCTCATAAGAATCAAATAAGAATACACACCCATAAGTCTCTGATACTTTTCCAGTAAGAAACGAGTATGTGTCTATACTGTCTTCTTGAAACTTCTATATTCAGTTGAGATTTGGGGATCTATGTATCGGATTGACCATCCAGGATTCTTTTCAAGTACTATATGCATGATTGAATGTGATACGTCTAGTGGATTATATAAGCAATACCGATCCAAGCCGCCTTGCTCATCATCGTCGGTTCCTAAAGCTCCAAATGAGGTAAGGTACGTTTGACCTAGTTCACATTCTATAGACAGATATGATATTTCTTTGTATTCATTAATTCCTTCATTGACTATAGATACCTCATTAATTTTGAACCACCCAACGCCATATAGATAAATATATCTTCCGATCTCTATTTGATCATAGAATCTTGTTTCTTCGCCATCCTCGTAGCGGTACACTGTGAAAGTACCTTTGTTGACTGAGTTTGCCATTATATCCGTTTGTAAATCATAAATGTGAAGAACACCAATAGTGCGTTTATTAGGATAAGCTAGGTATACTTCTGGGCGTTTGAGACTTTTGAAATAATTATATGTAAAAAATCCCATTATACAATACCTACCTTTCTGTATTCGCGATATTGTAATTCTATAACACAGGATTTATCTACAGTAATTTTATTATAGCCGTCAACCAAGTATGGCCAGTATTTGTTAAAATCATCAAAAATCTTATGAGAAGGAATAGAAGATGAAATATGGGGATATTCGCATTCTAAAGTAATAACCTCGTTGGCAGCACAATTATTAATGATAAGGGTATTATCTACATCAGCTAAAGTTTGGTTCGATAAATTAAGCGTTCCGGGTTCATTCATTGTTATAATCAAAGTAGGATAAATTGGCAATTCTTCGTCATTATCTACGTATAAATCTTCAATAATATCATTCCCTTCTAATATCCATTTCTTATCTCGTATATCTGAAAATCCAAATGGAGCATTAGTCGTTACAGTAAACTCCAATCCAACAGTATCGCAAATGTAAATACATTTAGGATTATTAATATTGGCAAAAAACCATGTATCCGCATATCGTTTATCATAAATGCAAAATGGCTTGTATTTTCCTCTTTGACACATCCACTTTTTCAATGCACGTTCTTGGATTGCAGAGATAGGAGAAAAGTCTTTATTTACAATTTGTATGGTAAACGTTAATTGTTTCGTATATTCATGGGATGTAATATGAAATATATCCCCTCTGATAGATTTTTCGGTTTTTAGTTCAGATTCTTGTGCTGATATGGTTTCCATTCCAGGAGATGAAAAAGAAACACATGTTACCCCGTATTCATTACAGGGGATATTATCAAAAATAAATCTGTCAAACATTTTATCACATCCTTTCTTAATAACGTCTAAATATTTTAATTTTTTGATAATTTTAATAAGCAACTTAACAAAGCTGGGATTAAATTGGGATAGTGTCAAATTTAAATGGAAATGAAAAAATCTTATTTTCACCTCATTTATTAAGGCACCCATTTCTGAGTGCCTTAAAGTTTATTTACCCATCAGTTCATATTTAATACTCTTAGCAACACGCTTATCAATATCACGGGTTTCATTTTTAATGATTGCAGAGACTTCACTAGCAGACAGACCAGTACCGTCAATTTGTACAAGAGGGGAATTAATTGCCACGGGTTGATTCCGCACTATATCAAATTCTGGTATCTTATAATTAGGCATCGACCGAGCGACAATATCTTCAACAAATCTATTCGGATTTCCAGCGATATCTAAAAGGTTCTGAGTCAAATCCCCATTTATTACGCCATCGCCTAATTTCAGTGGAGTCAATAAAGCTCCGTCACTTGGACGTGTAATTAGTTCAGGTTCGTTTTCCTGAGTCCATGCAAGCTGATCATGCGTAATGCGTTTTCTTCCCTTTTTATACCCAATGGTATATCCGAGCTTTCTAACCTGCTCAGCAGTTAATGTATCTCCATCCCACCTGCCATCATCATCAAGATAATAATATCCATCCTTTTCCCTAGCCTTAACAGCCATATCGGTAGCCATGATACCATCTTTATCAAGATAATACCATTGATTATCGCGGGACTTGCGCCACTGGGATTTAACCATTTCACCATTCTCTGGTTCAAAGTATCGCCAATCTCCAAAGTCGTCACGCCATCCTGTCACCATATATCCATTATCATCAAAGCCATACTGTTTTCCGTTAATTGTATAAATTCCATCGGATGCATAGAAGTAATCACCATCTGGATTATAGTTCTCACCAAACCAATCTCTGCCGCCTTGTCCTTTCTGCCAACGTCCCTGACCACTGATGTCCTCAAAGTCACCGCCACCGGAAGATCCAATCCCATTTGACATTCCAAGAGAATTGAACAGGTCTACCATCTCATACAGCCGAGAGAAATCCATTGAATCTATATTGTACTGGATATTTGACAACGCATCTCCTACCGCTACAGAACACAAATCTGCCGCATTACCGCCCTCATTCCATGGTGTGGTCAAGTCTTCTATTGCTGCAAGGCTATATTCATCCCCATACTGGTAAGCACTCCATATACTGTAGAATATTTCGTCTTAACTTCATTCAGATACTTTTCAATCGCCGCATTCTGTGCATCGAGGTTTGAATCAAGCTCATCCGATTCTTTCTGCTTAGATTCTTCATAATCATTGAATTCCTTGTCCAGCGCCTCTTTCCTCTGGTCGATTTCATGGTCATACTGTAGTTCATACAGTTCTTTCTTGGCCTCTGCAACTGGCTTTGGAGCTGTAATCTTTGGGCTATGTCCTCTCTATTAGTAGAGTTTGACAATGCCGCTATCTGACGTTCCAGCTTTGAAATATTGTCCTGCTTCTCAGAGATTGAATTTTGATAATCGTGCAAATCCCTTTCAGCGTCAAGTGCTGCCTTGGTTTCATCTACAAGCTTCTTTTTA
>ENA-OQCK01000702-OQCK01000702.1-human-gut-metagenome-genome-assembly--contig:-NODE-702-length-15902-cov-2.897686_pt1 | contig 15902 bp, 17 predicted proteins | sample MGYA00242498_ERZ504578 | MGnify/ENA primary metagenome ERZ504578 (study PRJEB26092, sample SAMD00036229) | human gut metagenome | host: Homo sapiens | study: EMG produced TPA metagenomics assembly of...
ACAATTCAGAAATACAGCGAGAATTAACAAAGCTGCATAAACCGCTATTTCGGAATAAGAACTGTATTTCCATAGCCTATAAAATTTGAAAAATAAATAATCTATCATACTTAATTACCATTAATGGGTTGGTGAGGAACAGCGTTTAGCTGTTATCCCTACCTTGTTATGAACTTATTTTCTACATTAAGAACTAACTCAAAGAAAGTATCTCATATATTTTCATTTTAGCAGCTTCTATCTCTGGTGATAAAGTATATTCACTTTTTTTTAAATATGGAACGAATTTAGACAAGACCTCGTCTTCTATAAAGTCAATAGATTTTCCTTGCAGATAGCGATACCGTATAAGTGCAATAATTTCTATTGGGAAAACACGCCATTCTATAGGATAAAATTCATTCTTTGTAAATGACTCTATATGCGATTTTTCTTTATGGTATTTCATCATTTCTGAAAGAACAAAGTTAATATCATCCTTGTTATTACTAAGTATTATATTCATTCCTTGTTGATAGTTCTTGTTGAGAGGACTATTGATATACTTTTCCCAAATTCCATGATTCTTATTGTTTGTATATAAGTCATATAGTAAAAACGCTTCTTGCAATGTTTTATCCTGATGATTTATAAAGTTGTTATCTTTAATATCATCTTGTATTAAATTTATTATTGCATTAAACATCAAATCTATTTCTTTTACATTGGCAAAAGTAAGAATTGCAAGAAATATTGGAACGCCATCTGTTAGCCCCTGTCTAAATCGTTTGCTTTTGTCATTTGAATACATGATTTGTGCAATGTATGACATGGCAAACGAGTCTATAATCTTTTCAAAATCATTATTATTCGGATTATGCCAAAATGAATAATAATGGATTCCAAAATTGAGTGTACTAAAAATTCTCCACTCATGATAATTTGTCATGTCTATTTGTGGAGTTGTATAGAACTTTTCTAAATATTCCAAATTGTCACTTGGAGTATTTAGAAATTCCTTAAGATATTTAGTAACAACCTTGTCAAAAGAGTTCTTTTTCATATTTGATACTTTCTTTTCTGTTGGGTTCTTCTTTTGTTGTTCATAATGGCTAAGCGGGGAACGCTGTTAAGCGTTATCACGCTTCGTTATAAACTCAATTTATCTATTGGTATAATACTCTTTAAGTAGAAGCGGAAGGAAAAACCAGCTTACTGTACCTATTATAGAGATAGCAACAAAAAAACAATTTTTCCTGTTGTTGTTATTGTTCCTGTAATGGTTGTTCCATCTCCGGTATCTTTTTGTTCCATCCCAAAATACGATTTCATTTATGAATATAAATAAAATAGAACAAGAGAGATAGATAAGAATCTTGTTATCATTAACAAAAGATAATGGCGCTATCAGTGCCATTATCAATGCAATAAATGGGAGATAGAAAAACAAAGAGCCAATGTAATTTCCGGCTCTACCATATCCAAGTAATCCCAAAAATAAATACTTGATTGTAAAATACCAATAGATATACCAGTTCATAATTTTAATCTCAAATTGTTTATAATGGTTCAGCAGGGAACGGCTTGCCGTTATCCTGCGTCGTTAGTGATATTTTTACCATAATTCTTCTGCGGAGAAATCACCTAAGAAGAAATATAGCAACGAAATTATTTGTAACAAAATACACAAACCTGCCACAAAGCATATTGTTAGTATTATTATTTTCTTTACACCTTTATACTTTTTCTTTCTTAATAAAAAGAGTAGCGATAGTGAAATCGCTATGAGTATAATATTTATCGCACCTGCAATCATATCTATTGCTTATAATTTTGTTGTTATCACTAATGTATTTATAAGATCACTCGTCAGGTGCTGTATATTTCGGTAAACAACACCCCGCAGGTGCATTTCCTAATCTCTAATAGCTGCACCCTGTGTCAATGTCTCTCTGATTCTTCGAATATTCCGTTTGTTGTGTCCAAATGAGCATATCGAAGTGCGTTTGTTCAGGTCGTTTACGCTGTTAACCCACACTTGACCTTGGTCGAACACAATAAATATCTGCTCGCCCCACGTCAGATGCCAAAGTGCCGGGTTGGTATGTGCCACGATGCAGTCTTCTCCGTAATGGTCAACGTCCCAATCATAAGTCACTGATAGATTATATATCTTGTCATAGATCGACTGCTTATCCAGTGTGGTAGGTATGCAACTGAAATCCAACTTGCGCCTCTGACTTCGGTATAGCACATAGGCAAGCAGCAGTAATACAACGCCAAACCAGAGAAAAGCAGACACGAACTGCCCATTTGTATAGAACATTATACCCATAACACTCAGAGATATCACAGAAACCAACATCAGCATGTGCGATGCCCCATAATGTGTATGCCCAGTCAATAATAAGAGGCAAGGTTTTCCTTTTCAACACAAAATCAGCAAGGGCGGCATCTTTCTCCTCTCGGTAACGGTAGCGATAGGCAAGCCACCATATCAACTCGAACAATGCACATACAACCCCAAAGACAATAAGATTGAAAACATCATTGTCTATTTTGCTCACTCGCGGCTCTACAGAATAAGGAATTCCGCCAAAGGTCAGTTCCTTACAGGCTACGTTATAACCATTGCTGGAAAAATAATATTTGTAAACATATTCCTCCTTGCCATCGGAACCCGAATAGGAGTTACTTGTCGGACGGACTGTCTCTCCGTTAATGGTCAACAGGGGCGGATTCTGGTCGGGACGGGCATTGCAAGTCAACGTGGCACAATATTTTACAAAATCCTTTTTCAGTTGAGCCACACGCAGATGGCATTGCAATTTACTTAAATCTGCTTCGGGAGGATGTACGGTTACACAGCATTCCGGGGTAGTATAGGTCTGATTCCCTACTTTTACGGATGCCGGTGGCAGTTGAAACTCGCCGCTTTCCCTGAACCGTACAAAATAATAGAATCCGGTTTCATTTGTCTTGCTTTCCACACCGTTTATGATGGCATAACTGCTGCTTTTATGAGGCTCCGGACCACGTAGCACTTCTATGTTACTGTCAAACTCAGGAGCTGCAACCGAATCGAATTGGGAATTGACCAGTGCATACGTCAACTTCACCTCCTGTCCGGTGCGAAGAATTCCCAATGTATCCAACTGTATGTGAAAATACACAGAATCTGCCGTAGCCGAGACATTGGCTCTGACTGTTGGCAACAATGCCGACAACAACAGGAGGGTAATCAATCCGCTCCTGATAGTCATGCTTTTGATATGTCTTGTCATTTTTATCATATATGGTAATTTGTAGATACGATATAATTTGTATTCTCCTTCATAATATGATAATGCACCCTACGAATCATCCAGAGAATCAAGCAGATTGGGTATGCTCGATTTGTGTGTACTCGTCACATGAAGATAAATAGATGTGGTCTTGATGTCATTATGACCCAGCAGTTCCTGTATGGTCCTCAGGTCTGTCCCTTGCTCCAGCAAGTGGGTCGCAAACGAATGGCGCAGCATGTGTACATGTACCCGGTACTTGATTCCGGCATGGGTGGCGGCTTCTTTCAGTATCTTTACCAGCGCACTGGCGGAATACGTTCTCCGGGTGTCTCTCCCTCGAACAGCCATTTTTGCGGACGGTACTCCTTGAAATATTCCCTCAGTTCCTTCAGCAGTTTTTCCGACAGCAGCGAATACCGGCATTTCCGTCCTTTGCCCATGATGCGCACAAGCATCCTTTCGCTTATGATGTCCTTGGGGGTGAGGTTCAGCAGTTCGCTCCGCCGTAATCCGGTTGAGTATATCAATGAAATCATGCAGCGGTGCTTCCGGTTCGACAGATACGAGAGGATACGGCATACCTCATTGAGGCTCAGCACTTCAGGCAGGCTCTTGTACTCTTTGGCCCGTGTGATGCCGCCGTAGTATTGCCGCTTTCCGCCCTTCACCTGCTCGTAGTAGAACTTGATGGCATTGATGCGCATGTTCTGCTGCGATACGGAGATTTTCTTTTCGTTTACAAGATAGAGGATGTATTTGTTGATGTCCGCCACTTTCAGGCGGTTGATGTTGCGTCCTTTATGGTATTCCATAAAGTCGCTGAAATAGGCACGATAGGTTTTAATGGTCGAGGGGCTGTAACGCTTCTGCTCCAGCAGTTCCAGATAGCCTTCCGGCAGCACGTATTCCTTTTTGGGTTTGGGATGCCTCACATAGACCCTGCTGTAATCTATGTAGGCGTGAGGCGAGTAGCGGTCGTAGAAATCAGGCAGCCTGAAAGCGGCGGCAGGGATGCAGGCGGAATTCTCGCCTGTCTTTTCCGCATCTTGCGAGAGCAGTATGCCAACAGCTTCGCTGTCAGCGTACTCTATCCGTATGTAATCCGCACCGTTGCGTTTTTCCTTATACAGCACGATGCTTCCTCTCTGTTTCCGAACATGATCCATAGTACTGAATGTGATGTCATACAGATGCAAATATAAACAAAGAAACAGAAAAACCAACAGGTTGGTTGGTTTTATTTTGTTAAAATCCTTCTAATAGAGATTTATTGCTGTCTTATGCAGCCTGCCGCCTGTATTTCAGGCTTTCAACAGCGAATAGAGGAAGTGCAGGCTCCGTGCCAGCTTCTTGGTGTCCAGCCCTTGAAAAAAGGACTTTTCAAAGGAAGTTCCGAAGAATATCTGCCAGAACATCGAAGCCGCTTCATCCACATCCACATCCTGCCTGATTTCCCCGCTTTCCTTCGCCTTCTCGATAGCGGATTTCCAAAGCTGTAAGTTCTGCTCGAATATGGCGGCTATCTTTTTCTCCACGTTGGGATAGTACAGCCTTACCTGCATCAGCAGGTGGTAATAGTAGAAGTTGAAGCTGCACCCGTTGGGATTGTTCCCGTCGTCCAGCAGGCGCACGAGCCGCTGCATCGTGTTCTCCACTCCGGCTACATACCGGTCGATAAATTCTGACAATGAGCCTGCCGTGAAGTTGAACTTGTTTTTCGAGTGTTGGGTATCGAACACGTACCTGTCCGCCACAGCCGTGAACAAGTCCTGCTTGAACGGGAAATAATAGGTCAGTCCCGCTTTCGACAGTCCGCAGGTTCTGGCTATCTCCATCTGGCTTGCCTTCTCGTAATTCATCTTTGCGAATATCCGCAAAGCCTTTTCCAATACTTCATCCCTGTTGGTAAACATATTTCTATATCCATTGGTTTTCTTCTGCGAAGATAGTGATTTAGGGGGGATTTCCCTTCACTGTACCGGTTATTTTCATCCCCCCCCGGATTTCTGCATACCCAGACCCTGCTGTCAGGACTGCCCGCTATGGACACCCGCAGCCTCTATTCTTCCCATTCCATTTCCAGCTTCCCGTTGATGTCATAGCGTTTCCACCGTCCCGTGCGGTGACCGTTGCGGTATGTCCCGGTTTCCCTTACCCTGTCGTTCTTCACGTAGCGCGACTCAAAGGGACCGGTCTGTCGTCCGTTGACGTAGGTGCTGGTTTCCCAATAGTCGAACCGATTGTCGCGCACCAGTGACTTCGCCTTGCCGTTGAGCCGTCCAAACTCGTAGGTTGTCTCATGGACAAGTTCTCCGGTTGACGGGTCGTATTCCCTGTAAAGACCGTCATACCGGTTGTTCTTTTTGTAATATTCCTTGAGCCGTGAACCGGTCTCTCTGTCAAAACGGACCTGAAGCCCTTCTTCATTCCCTTCACGATAGGTTGTGATGTGCAGGGTGTCGCCGCTCTCCGCTATCTGCACCCAGGTTCCATCCTTCTGCCCGTTTTTGTAATGGCCGGTTGTGCGGGGCTGGCCGAACAGGTAAAGCTGTTCAAAGTCGCCGTCAAGCAGCCCCTGCTCGTTGTAGTAAGAGGTCTCTTTCAGCTCGAATGTGCCCTTGATGTAGGAATACTGCTTGCCGGTCTGTTTCCCGTCCTTATAGTTGTGTTCCCTGCGCAGCGTACCGTCAAACTCGTAGTACACGTCCTTTCCGTCTTGCTTTCCTCCTTTGTAGAAGCGTTCCATTTCCAGTTTCCCGTTTGTGTAGAACGTGCGGTGGGCACCGTCCAGTTTTCCGGATTTGTAGGATTTCTCTTCCGTCACCCTGCCTTCGTCGTCATATTTCCTGAAGGTTCCGTCCTTCCAACCTCCTTGTAGGATCCCTTGGCTTTCAGCTTGTTGTAGATGTATTCTTCGTAATCGCCATTGTAAAGACCGTCCTTGAAACGGGCAAGGATATAGGCGGAATGGTAGCCGTCGATGATGCGGTGCTCTCCGTCAAGAGGCTTGTCGCCCGAAATTTCCCGGTGGAGGATACGGCCGTCTCCCAGATTTATGGCTGTGATACGGTCTATCGGGTATTCTTTCTGTGCATGGAGCGGTAAAACGCACAGCGAGGCTGCCAACAGCAGAAAATAACAGTTCATTCGTTTCATACTTCAATTGTCTTTAGGGTTATTTCTATTCTTTGAATCTAATTCTTTCTTCAATGTCCATATTCCCGGTCAGGATGCCGTCCGGTCGCAAATATACACAAAGAAACGGAAAAACCAACAGGTCGGTCTGTTTTTTGTTTTGTCATAGTTTCCTCCCGTATTTCTCCGTTTTCCACCACCTTCGGAACACGTGCGTGCAGTAGGTGTTCAGCCGGAAGACGATGGGAATGATGATTTCAAGGGCATACACATCGGCATGCAGACCGTTTTCAAGCCGCATGTAGCGGCATACCTCATAGTCGTTCAGCACGTCCGACTTGCGGACGGCTTTGATGGCGGCGTTCACTGCCGGAACGCCTGCATGGAACAGCCCGGCGATTTCGGTGGCGGTCATCCACACCTCGTTACCGGTTACGCTGACCGTCTTGTTCTCTATGATAATGATTCCTCGTTTCATGGCTTTCTGTCCTTTTTAAATGTTGCATCCTGCAAATTCCTCAATCGTGTTCAGTTTTTCGGTAAGGTTCTCCATGTCTTGGTTGAGCTTCTCCTTGGTTATCTTCGCATAGATCTGGGTGGTCTTAATGCTCTTGTGCCCCAGCATGGAACTCACCGTTTCAATGGGCACGCCGTTGGAGAGGAACACCGTCGTGGTTGCCGTGTGACGGCTCTGGTGCCACGTGATATGCTTCGTGATGCCGCAACGTTTGGCAACGGCACGTATTTCGTACAGACAGGTCATGTAGTGGGGAACGGGAAATATCCTTCCGTCCTCACACAATCCCCAGTACTTGTCGATAATCCGTTTGGCGATGTCAAGCAGACGGATATTGGAAACCACGCCCGTTTTCTGACTGATCCACTCGTGGTCATCGAAATAGGTGCGGATATTGTCTTCCGATAGGTTTCGCATGTCGGCGAAGGACAGGCCCGTAAAGGCGCAGAACAGGTAGAGGTCGCGGTAAAGCTCTTGCTTGGCGTTTTTCAGTTTTCCATCCATCAGCAGACGGATTTCATCTTTCGTCAGGAAACTGCGGGCCGTTTCCTCCTTCTTGATTTCGTACTCCCGGAACGGGGCGCGCGTGAGCCACTCGTTGTTGATGGCGATGAATACCATCGTCCGCAGCGGGCATACGTACAGCCACACGGTATTGGTACAGCAATGCTTGTCCGTGCGGAGGAACATCTCGAAGTCGGAGATGAACGCAGGAGTAAGCTCCTTCAAGGCGATGTCCCTCACATGGTACCGGATATTGAGAAACTCTTGCAGGTGCTTGTACACTGTCTTGTACTTGGAAAGCGTGGCTTTGGCTTTCATGCCTGCCTCCACCTGCTTCTCGTAGTCCTCGTTGTGTCTGCTGAACACCTGCATCAAGGTATAGTAGCGGTGTTCAAGTCCGAGAAAAGCGTTCTTGACCTTTTCTGCCGTGACATAGTTGTCACGTTCCATGATTTCCTGATAATGCTTGTTGATGCGCACGCGCATCTTGTCGAGCAGGCGGTTCGTTTCGAGTGCCGCCGTGCTTCTGCCCGTGACACGCCCGCCTTTGGTGTCCCACAACTTCGGATCGACAGACAACTTGCAACTGAATTGTGTCTGGCTTCCGTCCACCGTGATACGTCCCATGACGGGCACTGTACCGTCTTTTTTCACTACCTGCCGTTTGAGGTAGAAGATAACTGAAAATGTACTCTTCATCTTTCTGAACTTTTTTGGTTTCAAAATTACTTGGTGAAGAGTCCTTCGTCGATACGCAAATCGCAGAGGAACGGCGCAACTGTCATCCGTTACTGGAATTGTTGCGTGAGTTGTCAGTAACTCACTATATAATAGCGTATTTCTCTATTCTTCCTAAGCTCCGATACCACCAATTATGCAGGGTAACGAATCGGTAACGTAGCGAAGTCCTAACTTGGTTCAGACTTGGCTTTTTCTGTCATTCAGTTGCAGAAGCTATTTTCTTAAAAAGCCTATTTCTCAATAACTTTGCTCTACTTTTCCATATCTCACCGATTATTGCTACCTTTGCAGTAATAAAATCGTTCTTTGACTAATACAGGTATGAAGTTTCAGTATATGTTTGATAATAAAACAGTAGGTTATCTTTTTTTACGATTATCCAGTTCAATGAACTCTTTTCGGATGAATAAGTTTCTTATGTTTTTCAATATGGCAGATTTTTCAACTTCGATAGTCTCGGTGTCACAGCCTTTCAATCCTTTGTAACATTTTACTTTCATATAGGTATCGTTTTGATCGATATTTCCTTTTCAGATCACCGGAGTGTTTCAATTCGTTCTGCTGTTGGTCAGCGCAAGGTTCACCACCTGCTCCTCTCCGCCACGCAGCTCGGTCAGTCCGTCAGGGATGGCATAGGTGATTATTTGACCGCTCACGGTGATTTCTATCCACGGGGTGTCGCTGACGACGGGCTGAGGGAAGAGGATGGCGCGGAAGCGGTTGCCGCCACCGTCAGTGGATTTCAGAGGGGTGAAGTCGGAGAGTGTCCTGTGGGTAGTCACCTTGCCGTCATAGCCTATAGTACCCGTGGAACGCATATTCTTTATCACGATCGTGGCGTTATTCACATCCTCCTGCGTCAACGTGCCGGGCGTGGCGGAAAGGCTGAGGCTGACCGTGAGGCGGTACATTACGTGGCGGAAGTCGAGGGGAACGGCACCGTCGCTTTCCACACGGTGGAGGGAGGAGGCATGAAGCAGGTCGGTGGCGGCGTATTGCTCCTCGGTGCTCTGGTCGGTGGGCAGGGTGAGTTCTTGGATTGTTTCCATGTAGGTGCGTGCCGGGAAAAAGGCAAAGAAATTGAGCTCGGCGCTGTTGCCGAATCCTTCCCACGTCAGGTTGTCGGCTTCCCATGTGCCGTTGCGGAAGATAGCGGGATATATCATAGCGGATTCGGGGCGGTCCTCATGGGCGATGAATATCTCCGTTTTGTCACCGTTGTTGAAGCTGCCCGTGCCGTTGTCGTTGATGGTGGCTCGTGTGCCGGGGTCGGCGGTGGCATCACTGCCTGTGAAACCGGCGATAGCAGTGGTGAAGCGGATGGTGTTGCCGTTGTCCGTGCCGCCATCGGGAGTAGGTGCATCATCCTGCGAGCAGGCCGATAATCCGACCACACCCGACAGGATGGCGATAAGGCATATATTCTTTTTTATTATTTTCATATCGTTGCGTTTGTTAAATTACGTTGTTTTTATGGATTGTGGTTGAAGTTCCCGAAGCTGAACTTTGGCGGTGCCGAAGCTGAACTTCGATCGACTCGAAGTTCAGCTTCGGGAAAGGTGCGGATTATGGCTGCTGCGCAAAGGTGATGCTCTTCCATTGTATGAGGTAGCCGCTGCCTCCCTTCCCAGCCCATTCGTTGCCGTTGTGGACTTTGGGGAGGGCCGTGCCATCGGGCTTCTTGTCGGCGTTCAGCACGAGGTCGCAATTGGCGGGGTCGAATGCGTTCGCTCCGGAATGAGCGGCTCTGTTCTGAAAAACGCTGGTGTTCCCTATATTGCTGGTATCATCATCTATATCAACGAAATTTCCGGCTACTGCGGTTTCTATCCGGGTGAGAGCTTTACAGCCCGTTACGATATAATTGCCGAACCGGGTACATGCCGGCAGTTTGAGCGTTTCGAGGCTCGTGCATCCGTAGAAAGCAGCCAAATCTATCGCTTCCACATTATCCAGCGTGAGTTCCGCCAATGAAGTGCATACCTGAAATGCGTATTGATCAATCCGGGTGACCTGCGGAAGATTCACCGTAGTCAGCGCAGTGCAATTGAAAAAAGCATATTCTCCGATTACCTGCACATCACCGGGCAACACCACCTCCTGCAAAGCAGTGCAACCTGCAAAGGCGCTGCCGGGCAGTGTTGCCGATGTTCCCCAGCCCGTCACTCCGCTGAGGTCGCATTTCGTGATTTTCGTATTATAGGCAAATGCACCCAACTGACCATCGCCCATTCCTGTCTTGGAAAGTTCGCCCGTCAGCTTGATTTCGGTGTAGCCTGCGGCGAGGGCGGCCCGGATAGTTAGCTGTGCTTCGTCGGCGGTCATGGAGTCATGTCGATGTCGCCGGAGGTGGGGGGGTGGGAAACCTTTCGGGCACAGCTTGATTTGATGATCCGCCGGGTCGAGGTAAAGCTTGAAGTTGCCGTCGTATTCCATCGACTGCCCTCCATAGAGGCTGACCATTGACTCTGGATTCACTATCAAATAATCGCAGTCCGCCTGCGTCAGTTGGTAACCGCCGGTTCCCCCGGCGATGGAGATTATGTCGACCAAGTAGAGCTTGAGGTGCACATCATCCGTGAGGGCTTTCGGAACGGAGATAAGGGGGGTGGAAACGGGCAGAATGCAGTTTAGATTTATGTAAGCCCCGTCGGCGGTCTTTCCCCCGTTCAGCACGAGGGTGGCGCCCTCCACGACTTTTGCACAGCCCGAACTGCCTGCCGCGTAAGACAATTCGCAGCCGTCACCCAGTTCCAATGCTGCTTTCTCGTCGGAAACCACAATCACAGGCATATTACCGTTGCCGTCCAATATCACGTTCCCGCCTAGCGTAATCCTGCCGTTCCAAACACCTACCACGGCAGAATATAAGTTCGGAGCTTGAACCAGCTTGATATTGGTGAGTTCGATATAGACGGCATCAGCGTCGGTATTGGCATTTCCGAGGAAGTAATAGCTGCCCGCTTCCCAAGCGAGGGTGTGGCCGCCGCCGTCTATCTTGAAGTAGCCGCTGCCGTTTATGTATGTGCGGCTGCTATTACTACCTCCTGCGGGTATCGTGATGTCGCTGCCCAGCGTAATGAGCGTAGGGGCGTCGGCCGAGCCGCCGCCCGTCTGCAGGGCTTCGTGCAGGGCTTCGTAGGTGGTGATGCCGGAAGTACCGCCGCCTATCACCACTTCATCCGTAATCTCCGGCTGCGTGTCCCAGCCGGAGATGTTGCTGCCGGTGAGTTCCACTTCAGTGTCGCCCGTGCCGGAGTTTTTCTTCAGCTTGAGGTTGAGGGTGAGCTGCTTGCCGCTTTCGAGGCGGGTTTGGTTGCCGGGTTCGGCAGTGTTCAGGTCGGCAGGTACATGATAGTACCACACATCCTCGCCTACGGTTATTCTGAGCCATTCCGCACCTGCGGTGAGGTCTTGCGGTGCTACTTTCCAGTCGGCATTGGTGCCACCTTCGTTACTGAGGATTACACTGCCATCTACCCGGTCGTAGTTCACCACGCCGGTCAGCAGGTTCACCTCCACGCTGGCAAACATCGTTGGCGCGCCATTCTTTGCCACGGAGTTTATTAGGGCGGAAGACAAGTTCGTGCCGGTCATGCCATCGCCCGCTGCTAGGTTGATGACGAGCCGGTGCATCAGATGCTTGAATGTCAGTGCCACCGTTTTGCCCTTGCTTGCGGTGGCGGTGGCGTGGAGCAGGTCGTCCGTGTGGTTCCACGCTTGGGGCATATATAGGTATGCCGCCGGATCGTCAATGTCTGGCATGGTGTTCGTGATGCGTGGGTAGTGGGCGGAGAAAGTGACCGCTTCCGTTTCACTCAGGTCTTTCCAATAGAGCGGATTGCTGTTGCCGGCCCGGTAAGCGATGTTTGGTTACTGTATGTCGGGGATGTGGCATCTCCGGTAAAAGTGTACATGCCCCATTCATCGGCAGGCTCGAATGAGCCTGCGCCGTCGGCATCGAGCTGCGGCGCGCGTGTCTGCACTCCCTCGATGTCGGCGGTGATGTGTACCGCGCCTTCGGGCAGGGTGTTGCGCCCGGCAGGTCGTCGTTGTGGCAAGCCGTCAGTGCCAGCGTGGCCAGCACCAAAAGGTGAATAAGTATCTTGTTGCTTTCATATCATGAGTTTTTGTTGTTTGTCAAAATCAGATTTCCAAATCACCCGACACTGTGCCTTGCGTGTCCCACGGTTGGATCGTGGCATTCACTTCCACTTCCGTACCTACAGGTGTGCGTTTCAGCGTAATGGTGAAAACAGTTTTCTTACCTTGCTCGAAGGTACGCTCGGCTTCCACCGGCCATGTCAATACAGTGCCGCCCGTCAGGGTTAGTTTCAAATTCCTTCCGTTTGCACCCTCTTGCCGCAGGATGATGGCGGAGGCGGTCTTGCCATCGGCGGCTGTGTTCAGCGTAAGAGAGGTTAGGCCTTGTTCGGCAGTCAGCGTGTTCTGCAACACGTTGAAGTCCGCCTTCACGGGCTGTTGACCTAGCGTGATGCCCATGCCTGCCAGTTCCGTATCACTCACGCCTTCACCGGCAGTCAACTCTACTTCCACACGGCTCAGGCGGTGGAAGAACTTCAAATCGACTGTATTGGTACTTTTGTCCTTTCCCGTGGCGTTGTCGCTCCGCAGCAGGTCGATGTCGGCAGGGGCCTTTTGGTCGCTCACATCCACCTTATATATATCGTCCGTCAGGTCGGTTTGCGGGTAGTAAGCAATGAAGTCCACCTTCTCATCCGCATTCAAAGGAAAGTAAATGGTCTGTTCTGTTCCGGCAGGTGTAAACTTTCCATCTCCGGCGGTGGTCACATACTTGCGGTTGGTGGCGCCGTCCGTCACTGTCTTCATTCCGTGTTCCAGCATATAGATACCGATACCGTCGTTTGCCTCCCATGTGTCGGTCGTGGCGCGGGGAAGCGTGATTTCTCCGGCAAAGGAAACGGCTATACGTCCGTCATCCACTTGCGGTTCATTTTCATTATTGCTACATGCGGCTATCATCAGGGCTGCCATGCCGATAAACAGATAATTTGTTTTCATCATACTATTTGTCATTTTAAATTTGTTACTTGATGGTTGTATTCACCACTTCCTGTACCTGCCAATCGGTGATGGTTGCTGTACCTGCCGGAGTGTTGTTGCGGGCATCTGCTGTCACGCAGTTTCCGTCACGGGTAAATGCAGGTGCGGTGGTCATCGGTTTCCCCACCCGGCGGCTGTGTATTGGCTTGGATGTCTTTTCTTGGGACGCGGCTGCTGTTTCGGACTGCTTTTGAAGGTCGGTTAGGGTCAGTTCGTCCTGTTTTGCGTTTTCTGCCGTTTTCACCTTGAACATATTATTTTCCTCCACAAAACGGAATACCATTTGCGGAGCTTTGTTTGTTGCCGGCGCAAACATCGGTGCGGCAACCATAGCCAGTAGTGTGTATACAAGCATAGTTTTCCATGCATTCATATCAGTATGGTATATTAGTGTTTTTTATATAGGATGCCTTGCGGCTGTTTTTCGTGCAGAAAGAGGAAAAAACGGGTTGCTGAAGAACCTTTTGTGTTGCACAAAAATATAACATGTAAGTAAATGATTGCAAATAAAATCAATTGTCTTTCGTTCAAGTCAATGAAAGACAATTCTTTATATGCTGAAAAGCAGGAAAACTAACGAAAGACAATGTTTAATTAGCGAAAGACAATTTTATCCAAGTACGAAAAACAGTGTGGCAGTTGAGGACATTCAGAAAAACAGGCACATCATTCACCTGGTGATACTGATGCGCTGGATGTGGGAAAGATGATTTGGAAGGCAAAGATGTCAGGAGGATGTTTCGATTTCCGCATCAGTGTTCTTTAAGTAGATTTGTTTACAGTAACTTTTGGGAGTCATTTCCATCATTTTTTTGAAATCTCTGTTGAAATTACCGCTATTGTTGTATCCTACCATTTCACATACTTCTTCTATCGTATATCCGGGATTTTCGGCAAACAGACGGGCTGCCTCGCGCAAACGAAGCTCCTTGCGCCACGGACGGAAATCATTCCGTAATGGTCTTTCATATATTGCCGGAAGAATGATTGGGACACTCCGAAAGAATCTACCACGATACCGGAAGGGATATCCTTCTCACAGTATGCTTTCTCATCTACATATTTTTGTAATCTTTCTTTTAATAGCCGCTCTTTTTCTTGAAAAACAGTTTTTGACTTTTCCTTGTTCTCTTTTACGGACTTGTCTGTTTCGCCCATGTCTGTTTCCATCGGATGTGCATAAATCTTTGTTTCGGGTGGAACAGCCGCAATGACCGGAATCGCAAATTTCATCCTGCGATAGTAGTTGACGAACCACATCACCATGAAGCTGTAATAAAGCACATACAGTGGAACAAAGAATTTGTACCAGTCGGTAAAAAATAAAATGGGTATAGCCATGATCCAATAGCCAGTGCACTATAAAAGCCGGTCTTTACCCATGCCAGACGATTCTCTTCGTCCTCATCATAATAGTCCTCTACCTCTTGTACCGTCTTGCGGTAAGCTTGCGTGAATTTTCGGGTATAGATAGTTAACTGGATAATATAAGCGGCGATGCCGTATAAAAGAACCACAAATAATAGTCTATAAAACAAAACAAGGCGACAAACAGGATAATGCCTGCCGCTGCAATGCCTCCGGCCTGTCGGAACACTATGCTCCATCTGACTTCACCCGGACGTATGAAAACCAACATGGACATGGTAAAAAGAAAAGCCTGAAACGATGCAACGAAAGTGTACTGGCAGGTTCAATACGATGGTCATAACCCGTAAAGCAGCATACCAGACTGAGAAGGGCGAGTACGAAATAAGAGGCACAAGGATATTACGGGCCTTCCGTAACTTTTCTAATCCGCATTCCGGCGGTATCGTTGTAGTTGCTAGCATGCTTCCCAGCATCGCTACTATGAAAGCTGAAGTTCCCATCAAAATTTTATATGTCGTTTCATCCATGTGTTCAAATCGTTAGGGTTACAAAAGTAGTCTTTTTTGTATTGCGTGCCAAATAATTGGTTTTCAAAGAATAAGAAAAAATAATGATGCCCGTTGTCTCCTTTTCCGCCGAATAAGAATAGATTGGAGAAATTCTTATGATTAAAAATGGAGTTAATAAAAAATATACCAGTCTACACAGACTGTTCTGAATCTTGCCGTATTTCAGTTTTCTTTTTCTTATACAAAAATGAAAAAAGGAAGTAGAGATGGCTGATTAAACTGTTTTATGAGCTTATTGCCGTTTTTTAGCTATTGGAAACATATTGGTTAAGGAAATATTCAAAATATTGCAGATAGAGGGCTATAGTTAACGAAAAAGGGGTGCATGATGAACACCCCTTTTGCTCAGTAAAGATAAGGCCTTATCTTTACTGGTTGTTTGTAACATTCTAGTTGCGGAATTTTAATCCGTCACCCGCTGTTTCTACGATAATCGGTTTGCTTCGGTCCACTTCCTGTGACAATAGCTTTTTGGACAAATCATTCAGCAAATAGCGTTGGATGGCACGTTTCACGGGACGGGCGCCGAATTCGGGATCATAGCCTGTGCTGGCAATGAAACGGACGGCTCATCGGTCATTTCCAAAGTAATGCCGTTGCCGGCCAGCATATTCTTGATACCGTTGATTTGTAACATCACAATCTGTTCTATCTCTTCTCTGTTCAAAGGCAAGAACATAATTGTTTCATCTATACGGTTCAGAAACTCCGGTC
>ENA-OQCK01000703-OQCK01000703.1-human-gut-metagenome-genome-assembly--contig:-NODE-703-length-15895-cov-5.007674_pt1 | contig 15895 bp, 21 predicted proteins | sample MGYA00242498_ERZ504578 | MGnify/ENA primary metagenome ERZ504578 (study PRJEB26092, sample SAMD00036229) | human gut metagenome | host: Homo sapiens | study: EMG produced TPA metagenomics assembly of...
TGTTACAATTAGGTAATTCCCAAGGTGCCCGGTAATAGGCTTTCGACAAGGCGGTAGCCTCGTTATCGCCGACAACAATTGTTTTTATCATCCCAATGGACTTCCCGTTGAACCCGGCAGGAGATATTCGCCAGATGAGCCATCTTCGCTACACGGGCACCGATAGCGACATCGGCGTTCGGAAGCTCACGGCTTTTAATGCAACTCAACATGTTTCCCACGTGATTATAAAGTCCTTTGCCTTCTCCTTTCTTGAAAGGAACGGCTTCCATGCGGGCTACGTTATTGGATACGACTGGTATGACCTCCCAACCGGCCCTGTCGAGTACCATCGTACCATTCTCCCCATAGAACGCTAATCCTTCCTTACGGTTATAGAGTCCGTGATTGATTCCGCAAGCGTGATCCCAGATGATATTAAAATCATCGTAGCATAAGTCGCCATTAAAGTATCGGGTGTCTCCATAGCGTCGTCCGGATAGGCGAACTTGCCGCCGCCTGAGAATACACGGGTGGGAAGACCCGCGTTCATTCCCTCAAGGCATAATCCAGTAAATGTACGCCCCAGTCCGACATCAAGCCTCCGGCATAGTCCCAGAAGAAACGGAAATTATAATGAAAGCGGTAAGGATTAAACGGACGTTTAGGAGCCGGGCCTAGCCACATATCGTAATCCACACCGGCGGGAACGTCGCAATCCGGTTTAACCGGAAGTGTCGGCTTGCCGTCTTGGTAAGCCCAGACCTTGACCGTACGGATCCGTCCGATATTTCCGGCTTTCAAGAAATTAGCCGCCTCGTCCCAATGCGGGTCGCTACGTTGCCATTGGCCTACCTGTACGATCCGGTTATATTTACGGGCGGCTTTTTCCATCAGGTTACATTCCTCGATCGTATTGGAGAGCGGCTTCTCTACATATACGTCTTTTCCCGCTTGGCAAGCCCAGACCGTCGGAAGCAATGCCAATGGTCCGGCGTACCGATAATGACTACATCTACGTCTTTATTATCGATTACTCGTCGCCAGTCCTTATATAAGTGAGGTACTTTTTTCCCTGTTTTCTTCTCAACGTCGGCAGCCCGTTTGTTTAACCATTCGTCATCGACATCGCAAAGAGCCACGCATTCCGTCTCCGGATAATCAAGAAAAGTATTCAAATCCCCGTATCCCATGCTACGGCATCCTATGAGGGCTACCTTTACTTTGTTGCTAGGGGCGGTTTGTCCGTATATGGAGGAATACGATTTACCGATAAGCGGCGATAAAGTAAGTCCGGACATGATAAGTCCGGTTTTTTGCATAAAAGTACGTCTGTTCATGATATTAGTTTTTAATACTGTTATAAATATATTCCATATCCACGTGCTCCCTTACGAGGGCGGCGAGTTTGTCATACTGCTCTTCCTTAAAAGCGGCATAATCGAAAGGACCTGTAGTCGTTTCCGTGTCAAAGCCTCAGCTAAGTTGTCCAATACGGCCGGATTATCAAGGATACCATGCATATAACTTCCCCAGCATCGGTTGTTGAGGTAATATCCGTCCGTTCGTCCGTCTTCCAGTCGGGCTACGGGCTGTTCGGGGGCGTCACCCAATAGGGTGGTTCGTCCCATATGTATTTCGTATCCTTTACAATCCTTATTCTCCGAGGAGGGGAGGAAAGCAAAGTCGCTTTGTCTCGTGATCTTCTCCTGCTCGATGACCGTGCATTGAGGCAGAAGACCGAGACCGGGAATCGCCGGGATATTTCCCTCGATACTTTCCGGATCTTCCAAGCGGACTCCCATCATTTGATAGCCACCGCAAATACCGATCACCTTTTTACCCGCTTTATGCGCCCGGATAATCGCCATCGCTATCCCATTGGCCCGCAGGCTTTGTAAGTCCGATAACGTATTCTTTGAGCCGGGGAGCAGGATGATGTCGGCTTTCTCTATCTCATCGATATTGTTGGTATAATAAGGATTGAAACGGGGGTCCATCTCCAATACATCAAAATCCGTGAAATTAGACATTCGTTTCAGCAGGATGATAGCTACATTGATTTTCCCGTCTTTATAAGTGTTATTTTTCATATCCAACGCTACGGAATCCTCTTCCTCTATCTTGATATCCCGAAACCATGGAATTACGCCTACCACGGGAATCCCGGTCAATTCATTTAACAGGCTCCGTCCTTCCTCGAATAAAGAAGCGTCTCCACGGAATTTATTGATGATAACCCTTTCATTAACATTCGTTCCTCCGGTCGTAATAAAGCGATCGTTCCATATACAGAGCCGAATACGCCCCCCCGGTCTATATCTGCGATCAGATAGGTGGAGGCGCCGGCTTTCATCGCCATACGCATATTGGTGATATCCCGGTCTCGCAGGTTTAGTTCGGAGATGCTTCCGGCTCCTTCCAATACGATCGGGTTATAGCGAGCTTCCAGACGGTTGAAGGCTTCGATAGCTTCCTTAAATAGCTCCTCCTTCTGGTTTTGTATCCCGAAATAATCCTTGGCGGACATATTGCCGACTGGCTTTCCGTTTAATACGACTTGTGAGCTTTTATCATTTGTCGGCTTTAGTAATATCGGGTTCATATCCGTATGCGGGGAAATACCGCAGGCTTCGGCTTGTACGACTTGCGCCCGGCCCATCTCGCCGCCTTCCGGGGTAGAGTAGGAATTGAGGGACATATTTTGTGCCTTGAACGGTGCCGGTTGATAACCATCTTGCTTGAAAATACGGCAAAACGCCGCGTTAATAACGCTTTTACCCGCATCAGAGCAGGTTCCGACAAACATAATCGGTCGTAGGTGTTGCTTCATCTGTATAGATTTTATTTACACAGTGTACAAAGGTAGTATTTTTGGCCTTTTTATTAAGGAGAAGATATGAAAAAAGAAGAAGATTTTGTTATGGGCCTGTCCATCTACATGGCTTGTCTGCGTGAGAAAAAACGGTATTCCACGGCGAAGAGTTATCAAGATGCCTTGAATTCGTTCAAGTGCTTTTGCGGTATGGAGGCGATTCCTTATGCCTATATTAATAGGAACAGGCTTTTGTGCTATCAGTCATGGTTGTTGGACAAGGGCCGTTCGTTGAATACGGTGTCTACCTATATGCGGCGGATTCGTCACATTTATAACTTAGCCGTGGAGGCGAACGAGGCTCCCTTTGTACCCAACCTGTTCAAGGATGTCTTCACGGGCGTTGAGAGCAAGCGGAAGAAGGCGTTGCCGCAAGAGATGCTGGAGCGTATGTTTAACGCTGAATTGGAGGATCAATCCTTGCGGCGTGTACAGTTGACCGTTCGGTTGATGTTTGCGTTCAGCGGGATAGCGTTTGTGGATCTTGCGCATTTGAAATGGGAGAATATCCGGGATGGGATATTGCAGTATCACCGACAAAAGAGCGGATCTCTCATACAGTTGGAGATTCCCTCCGGGGCGTTGCGGCTGTTGGATGAGTTGTCCGCTTGTACGGCAAAGGAATCCCTTTATTTATTTCCTTTTTTGAGTGGAACGAGAACCGGTGAGGCGGCCTACAAAGAATATAACAGGACCTTGTCCCGCTTTAACCATGACTTGAAGTTGTTGGCGAGATCGACAGGCGTTACGCTTCCGGTCACCTCATATACGATCCGTCATTCATTCGCCTCGTTCTTGAAGGAACAAGATGTATCGATCGAGGTTATCAGTGAGTTGTTGGGGCATAAGTCTATTAAGACAACACAGATCTATTTGAAGAGCTTCTCGTTGGAACGTTTATCGCAGGTGAACCGGAATTGTTTTGAGAGCGTGTGTAAACCGATACCAAAGTGGGGTAAGAGGCTCGCTACTTGGGAAGTAGCGTATTCTTTCACGGCGCAAAAGTAATAAAAAATAACAAATAACAAGCAATCATTAGGTTTAGTTTGTGCTCCGATCTTGATTCTCTTTAAATCTTCGTTCTTATTCCCAGTATATAGACATGGCAATAGAGACGAATGATCTCGTATTTCCTACATCATCACGTCCCTTCCAAAAATCGAACATACATTCTTGTAGAGACGGGGCGTGCCCCGTCTCATCCCCTCAAGAGGGTAATTTAAAGATACTACCAGTCTGTGGGAGACGGGGCATGCCCCGTCTCTACAACTGGGTAATAACCATTTTCCAACCTTTTAAGCTACTTCCCAAGTAGCCTTAATATTTCAAGCGATGGTGATTTTCAGAAAAGCCATTTTTAAAAACATAAAGTGTTGTTTATCAGGAGTAAATAGGGCGCTCTTGGTAGGGCTTTGAATTGTCGTGAGGCTTGAGTGGAGATCTTGATATAATCTTAGGAAAAGATAATCATAATGATGAATGTTTTGAGAGACGGTTGCTCGGAGAGGGGTACGGCGCGAGTTGGCAAGCGTCATGACCTGAAGACTGTACGCTGGTACGTGCTCACGCTTCCTACTACGGGTGTGGCGCGACGTGACAGGATCAGCCCGCTAAAAGCTTGGATGCCGAGCTTTCCCGGCGCAAGCGTCGTGGGGAGACGTTGTTCGAGTATTTCGCCCCCTCCTATGTGGAGGTGAGGAAGGTGGACGGAAAGATGGTCAACACGAAACGACCCCTGCTGTTCAACTACGTGTTTGTTCGGTCCTCGGTTGAGGAGATCTTCCAGATGAAGCGCACGCTTCCCCTATACAATTTCCTTCCCCGGGTCTCTTCCGGAGGCATGACTCATTTCCCTTATCTGTCGGATGAGAGATGGGGAATTTACGTTGGGTGGCGGAATCTTATTCCAACGAGCTTCCGGTGTACGTACCGGACAGCGACCGCTTGCTGAAGGGCGACCGTGTGCGTATCACGTCCGGTTATTTTACCGGTATGGAGGCGGAGGTGGTGATCCAGCCGGGTGGCGGTCATAAAGATGTGATGGCTCGTATCCTCGATTGCATGTGGGTCCCCTTGTTGGAGGTGAAGCCGGGCGAGTACGAGCTGATCGAGCTGAACACCAAGGCAAGCACGTCTATACCCATCTGGACAACGACCGCCTGCGGGAAGGCTTGCACGATGCCTTGGGACGTTACCATGCCTCCGGCAACGTATCAGAGGAGGATACTCGTTTGGCCCGTGAGGTGTTGAGATCCTACGGTTCGCTCCGTGCGGAGACGGACGTGATGCGTTGCAAGATCTACTCATTGCTTCTTTCTGCCTACAAGTTGTTGGGCGATGAGGAGGAGTTCACACGTTTGCATGACACGATGCGTGGTATGCTCCCGGTGGTGAAAGCTCCGCAATCCCGTGCTTTGTTGCTGGTGACGCTCTACGGTTGCACGGACAGCGCCCTTTACCGGCAGATGGCGCATGAGGTGGTGGATCCTTGGCGGTGTGAGTCCTCGCCCAAGAAAAGCAAACAGACTTTAATCCGTCGCTTGGACGATTACGATCGATGGCTGAGACATGATGAACAATGAATAATGAATAATTCAAAAATCATAAATCAAAAATCAATGTCTTCCCTTCCTTCCGGCGTTCGTTTGGTGCGGTTGCTGAACGAGCATTTAAATGATATCATGAGCCGCGAGCGTGCGAACCAAAACTCGATTCACCTGTATTGCACGGGGCCTTACTGGGTGGCATTTGAGTGCTCGGCCTATCAGTTGCGCCATGTATTCCCGGACAGCGAGATTACGCCAATGCGTTTGCTCGGCTACCCGTTCCCGGTGGTGATGGTGTCCGTTACGGATCGTTCGCTCCGCTCGTATGCCCGCAAGCACATCTTGCGAAGAGACGACATAGATTACAAATTATTAACAGCATCCCAACTCTCCCATGAGGACTACCAAGCGTGGCATGCCGGCGAGGTGAAGGGGTTGCCTTCATTAAGTGAGATCGTATGAGTGAGGTGCAAATTCTATTATTGTTATTACTGTCCGGATATCTGATCTCCGTGTCTTTGGGCATGGTGATCATCCCGAGGATCTTGGTGATCTCCCACAAGAAAAGACTGTATGATGTCCCGGATTCTCGAAAGGTACACACGACCCCGGTTCCCCGCTTGGGTGGCCTGTCGTTTTTTCCCGTGGTCTTGATGTCGTTTGCCTTGGTGATAGGCTTTCGCCTTTATCTGTGGCCCTCGGATCTGTCTAGCTTCTCGATCGAGATGCTCCATGAGTATCTTTTCTTGTTCGTGGGCATGACACTTCTTTATCTGGTGGGTGTCTGCGATGACTTGGTCGGGGTGGGTTACCGCTACAAGTTCATCGTACAAGTCGTGTCGGCCCTCCTGCTGGTGTTGTCCGGCAATTGGCTCGATACGCTGGGAGCCTATTCGGGATCTATTCGGTCCCGGCCTTGCTGGGTGTGCCAGTCACGGTTTTCGCCGTGGTTTATGTGACAAACGCTATCAACCTGATTGACGGGATCGATGGTCTGGCCTCCGGTTTGTGCTGTATCGCCTTATCGGTCTTGAGCGTGTTCTTTTTCATTCAAGATCAATGTGTTTATGCCTTGCTCGCTATCTGTACGCTGGGAATCCTCATGCCTTTCTGGTGCTACAATGTCTTTGGCAATGCCAACTGCGGGCATAAGCTCTTCATGGGCGATGCTGGGAGTTTGACGTTGGGTACGTGATCAGTTTCCTGATCATTCATTTATGCGTATCGAATAGTACCTCTACGGAGCGTTCGAATCCTTATTTGGTGATTGCCTTTTCCACGGTCTTGGTACCGTTGCTGGACGTGGTACGTGTGGTGCTGCGCCGCCTTCGTGAGCACAAGAACCCGTTCTTGCCGGACAAGAACCATTTCCATCATAAGTTGTTGCGCACGGGTATGCGGGTGCGGATGGTGATGGTGACGATCATTTGCGTGTCCGTTTTCTTTATCGCATTGAATATTGTATTGGCTAATCATTTGAATGTCAATTGTATATTATTTTTAAACCTGTCTCTATGGACGGTTCTTCACTTGGTGATCGATTGGCTGATCGCCCGGAATCGGCAGAAGAGGGAATCGGCATTCGACAAGAGGTTCTAGACAAGGAAAGCCGGGAAGGGCAATTCCGTCCTTCCTATAAATCAAAATACCATGAAGAAAGTATTGAAAGGCTGGCTCATCGATAATGCGGTGACCACCGACAACAAGACGGACAAGATCTTGTTACTGGCCTCGGCCGGAAGTTTAACTTTGGATGACGTGTTGGAGGAGATGTACAAGCAAGACACCGGTCTACGCCCGGAGACGATGCGTCACTCTGTGACCCTCTACCATCGGATAGTAATGGACTTGATCTTAAACGGCTATAGCGTGAACACGGGTCTGTTCCGTGCCGTCCCCCAGTTGAAAGGCGTGGTTGAGGGCGGCGTTTGGAACAAGGAGAATAATTCCATCTACGTCTCTTTCACGCAAGACAAGGCTCTGCGCGAGGCGATCGCCAAGACCGTGGTGGAGATCCTCGGCGAGAAGTCTAACATCATGTACATCCTGGAGACCGAGGATCGTAAGACGGGCTTGAAGACGGCAGCGCCACTGCGGGTCACAACTTCTTCGTCCGTGGGGCGATGTTGAAAGTGGTTGGCGACCACGAGTCGGTAGGTGTTACGCTGACCGACTCCAAAGGTGCCACCACGAAACTGACGGACGACCAGATCACCATCAACAACCCTTCTTCGCTCACGTTGCTCCTGCCGGCTGATTTGGCGGAAGGTGAGTACACGCTGACTGTGACGACGCAGTATGGTAGTGCGGGTCACATACTGAAAACGCCTCGTAGCGTAAGTACGCAAATTTGGGTGGGCGGAAAGCCTGCTGATGGCGGTGGCGATAGCGAGAGCCCGGATGAGATCTGACATATTTGGTAAATCGCTATTACCAGTACAGGTAAATCACTATTACCTGTACTGGTAAACCACCTTTACATGATAAGGTAACAGGGATTTCTCGGTTGAGTATGCTTTGGAAATAGCTTGTACATTGGTGAGACCACGGTGTGATCTGATAATGGGTGTAGGAATTATGTGAATAAAGTTCCTAATAACATTACATTGGACACAGATAATGTTAAAATCAAAATTGATTGTTAATATGACTAGGTTTAGGGTACTGCAAAGAGCCTCCCCTAGAGTGTACGCCTTGTATTGAGTTTGCATAATATTTAAATGATTTATTAATAGAGAGATGAGAGAACGTATTGTTGCCTTCGACTATTTAAGGGCTCTTGCTATTACCGGTATATTGCTATGCCATTTTTGTCATAATTATAATTCAATTTCATTTTTAGGACATTATTTCGGAGGTGTCTTTGTAACATTGTTTATCGCAATGTCTGGTATGCTATTTGGTATTGTATGGAATAATAATAGCCGGATGGAATATGATATGTCTTTTCTGAAACAAAGATTTTTTAAACTTTCAGTTACATATTATCCATTTCTGATTTTAATGTTTGCATTCCTTTATTTTGTGGATGATTATCATTTCAATGTAAAAAATCTGTTCCTAATAAATATGTTTCATTTTTGTTTTTTATTAGTTTTGAGATATATTTGATGTTTGAGGTTGTTAGTGAAGGACGTTATTCCTTAATGCGTATTATAGATAATCCTTTTTTTTGCTTTTGTAGTGTATGTGATTTCTAGTGTATTATTGGGTTGTATATTGCATTTTATTGTAAAATACATAAAAAAATATGTGCTTTAATTGCTCTTAAGTCATGAAATATTATTCTCTGCATTGTCTGGTGTGTCTTAATAAAGTGTGTGCTTTGGATTGTTCGATTACGATTTTATGTCTGCAAATTCCGAAAACAATAAGCGAATAGCTAAGAACACGTTGTTCCTCTACATGCGCATGCTTCTGATTATGGGGGTGACGCTGTACACCAGTCGGGTCGTGTTGAGGGTTTTGGGTGTAGAGGATTTCGGCATTTATAATGTGGTGGGAGGGGTAGTTTCCATCATGAGCTTTTTTATTTCTAGTTTATCTAATGTTACCCAACGATATATGAATATAGGTTTGGGAAAACAAGACTTAATGGAGACAGGATGTGCTTTTAGACAGAGCCTAACCCTCATGTGGCTGTTATCCGTATTATTATTGCTGTTTGGTGAAACATTGGGACTTTGGTTTGTATACAATAAGTTAGTGATACCTCCAGAGAGGTTAGGTGCTGCCGTTTGGGTATATCATTTTTCATTGATCTCCATACTTCCGCTATTAATCAAGTCCCATTAATGGGGGCTATAGTTGCGCATGAGCGAATGAATATATATGCCTATCTTGGTCTTTTTGAGGCTTGTGCTCGATTATTCATAGTCTATTTGCTTGAAGCTTTTGGAACAATCGATTCGTTGATATTGTATGGTTTGCTTATGGCTATAGTTTCTGTCTTCGTCTGGCTAATTTATGCGATATATAGTGTAAGGTCATTTACCGAATGTAAATTTAGGTTTTATTGGAATTATAGTTTGGTCGCAGAGATGTCAAAGTTTATAGGTCAAAATTTATTTGGCTGTTTCGCTTGGTCTGCAGGTGTACAAGGAACAAATATCCTTTTAAATATATTCTTTGGTCCCGCTGTAAATGCGGCACGAGCGGTTTCTGTGCAAGTAAGCGCAGTTGTTACACGTTTTACTGAGAATATGATGACAGCGGTTAAACCTCAAATAATTAAATCATATGCTTCCGGTGATTGTGAATACATGGTGACACTAATTGAGAAAAGCTCTAAATATGCTTATTTCTTAGCGGCCTTGATAGCTATACCTGTAATGGTTGAGATAGAGTTTATACTGGAGGTTTGGTTAGGTGAGGTTCCAAGCCATACTATATCATTCACTCGTCTTGTTCTGTGTGAATCCTTGATAGGAGTATTTATACCACCTCTATGGATGGCGGCAAATGCAACTGGACATATAAAAAACAGTCAAGTATATGGTAGAATGTTCACGTTGGCGATATTACCTATAAGCTATCTTTTGTTAAGATTGAATGCTAATCCGCTTGTCCCATTTATTGTTGCGGTTTTAGCAAATGTAGGATATTGGTTTTATAGTTTGTGTGATATTCATAGGCAAATACAGTTGAATATGAGAAAATACTTCGAGATGTTGTTAGGCCTATATTAATTTTTACATTCTCATTGGTGTTAGTCGGTTCTATATTGATGTTAATCGAACCTAATGATTCAGTTTTTCGTTTCTTGATAGTTTTTTCGCTTTCCGTATTTATTGGCTTTAGTGTTATTTATAGTTTGTTGCAATCAAGTGAGCGTATGATATTGCATGCGGCTCTAAAACGATTTGTTGTTAAATAGTTGTTTTTGTTATTAATAGAGTAAAAATAGTATATAAGCAATGTAGGGTTATTGAATCATGTTAAGTAACTAGGATATATTTGATGTAATTTGAATTTAAATTATTTATATATGACTTGTGGCAATAAAAAAGAATTCTGTTCGTGATGCAAAGCCTTTATGATGGTGGAGCGGAAAAATTATTGGTGGATATGCTTAATAATTTTGATTATAGTAAATATGATATAGATCTTTTGTTAGAACATGATTTTGGAAATTATGCAAATCTAGTGCCTTTAGAAGTGAGAAAAATAATATTATTCTATAATATTAATAGACCCTTATTAGAAAGAATGATAGGAAAAATAATGTCCTATTTTGGTTTATATTATTTTTATATATTATTTTTTAGAAGACAGATAATAATTGATAAGATGAAAGGTGAAAAGTATGATACGATAATATCTTTTTTAGAAGGACGGAGTTTGGTGTATCATAGCTTTATATTGAAGCAAGGAATTAGGCATTTATCTTGGGTGCACGTAGATCTGTTTAATTTCCATTGGACAAAAAGGTATTTCAAAAGTAATAAGCATGAGAAGAAATGTTATGAATTAATGGATGATGTGATCTTTGTGTCTAATGATGCGAAAAATAAATTTCAACAACTTTTTAATGTGACTACATCCACAAAAGTAATATATAATTTGATAGATTGTAAGACAATTGTCTTGCGGGCAAATGAGTTTAAAGTTGAGAAAAGGAAATTTACGGTTTGTCTAGTAGGAAGATTGGTTAGACAAAAACAATTTGATAGTATTATAAGAGTTGCTAGAATTTTTGTAGATAATGGATATGATATAGATTTTTGGATTGTTGGTGCAGGTTGTTTGGAGTCAGATCTTAGTAAAATGATCCATGATTTACATTTGGATGATAATGTACACCTTTTAGGTTATAAGCCTAATCCTTATGTCTATATAAAGTGTGCGGATTTATTTGTGAGTTGTTCTTTGGCAGAGGGATTTTCTTTAGTTGTGGCGGAAGCATTATGTCTGGGAAAAGCAATTGTGTCTACAAAAACAGTTGGTCCAGTAGAGCTTTTAGGGTCAAATTCCGAGTATGGGGTTTTGGCAGACAATGATGATGAATCTCTGTATAATGCAATTAAATTATTTGTCAATGATTATAATAAGGTCTTTGTCTATCAAGATAAAGCAGCAAAACGTTCTTTGATGTTTGATGTTGAAAAAACAATGAATGAAATATATAGTATTTTATGACTGGCTCATTTGTTATTAAGAAGAATAGAATTTTAGAGATATTGTTCTTTATTATAATATTTCTTGTTAATCTTAAAATGACACTAAATATATCAGACTTTGCTACAGCTAATTTATCTATACTTATTATTGGTATTTCTTTTATTTCGTTGCTTTTTACAAAGATAGATGATAATATTTATTGGATAGTTCTATTTTTTATACTTTCATTGTTTCGTGTGGAAGCATCTAAAATGTTGTTTGTGTCATTGCTGGTATCAATATCTAGGAATCTTTATATTGATAAAATGGCTAAATATTCTTTTTGTCTAACTGTATTATTCTTAATTATAAATTACGGTTTATTGATTTTAGGAGTGTTGCATGAAGAATATTCTGATTTTTTCTATAAGTCTGGAGGCGTTGTTAGTGATATGGGATATGGAAATCCTAACCTGTTTTCATTGTATTTGTTTTTCTTGGTTATTTTTCTTGTGGTTTTAAAGAAAGAAATTAATACATTTCTTGTCGCTTTTATAGTCTTTGTTATATATGAATCATTTTATTCTCGTACGGTTCTGTTCTCTGGCTGTATTCTGCTTGTTTTATCTTTTGTTCAAAAAACAAATTTAAAAAAATGTTTCTTTAATAAATATATATTGTTGTCTTATCCATTTGTGATACTATTCTTTTTTATTGTTGTTTTGTTTAATGAATCAGAGTATTCTTTTATTCATGAAATTAGTTCTGGTAGATTAAGGTATTCTTTGCTCGTATTTGGCGAATTAACTCCGAATAATTTGTTGATTGGTGCAACTAATATTGATGAGTCTATTATAATAGATGTTGCGTATATATCATTGCTGCTGTCTTCTGGAATTTTTTCTTTAGCATATTTGTATAATCTATATTGTAAGGCTGTTTCTAAGTTTGATTATAATTTGATTCTCATTCCTGTAATGCTTCAATATTTATTTTTGAGTTTGTCCGAAAGTGCTATTATTAATACATATCTTTGGGGAGGTCTGTTTTTTGGATAGTAATGTCGGGTAAGTATTCTTGTGGTAAAACCAATTAATTATTTATATGTTTTTTGATTTAAAGAAAAAATATCTTATAAAGAATGGAATGTGGGATTTTTTAATGCTATTCCAGAAGATTTAGTCAGTGATAATATTGATTTGTCTAATATCACTTGGTTAAGGAGAGACTCTAAATTTCATTGTTATGCAGATCCATTCATTTTAAATGTATCTGACTGCACTATTGATTTGCTTGTAGAAGATATCTTGTTAGGTAGTAAAAATGTAGCAACAATATGTCATTTGTCTGTCGATAAATGTACAGGTGAAATAATTGAAAAATATACGTTGATAGATGATAATATACATAACTCTTATCCCTTGATTATTAGAGGTGATACTCTTGATGAGGTTTATATTGTTCCTGAAAATTCGTATTCTACAGAACTTAATGTTTATAAGTATAATACTTTGTTACATTCTTGTGAACATTTCAGTACTATGCTTCCTGTTGCAGTTGCGGATGCTACAATCTTGCCTTATAATGGAGCCTTTTATCTTTTTGCAACTTCAAGAAATGCATATAATAAGGATTTGTATATGTGGACTTCAAATAATAGATTATATGGATACGATTTGTCTCCAATATTAATAAAATCTAATTTGTTTGGGAGCAGAATGGCTGGTGATTTCATGTACGTAAATAATACTGTATACAGACCAGCTCAGGATTGTTTACAAGGGTATGGTAAAGGTATTATTCTGTATAAAGTTGAGGATATTTCAGATAAGTCCTATAATGAAACAAAAGTAATATCCCTTTATCCTGATTCCTCGTCATATTACTCGGATGGTTTGCACACGATAAATTTTTATAAAAGCATATGTGTTATAGATGGTTATAAGAATCACTATATTCCTTTTCAGAAAATATATCGTAAATTATTTGATAAGTATAGATCATGAATATCTTGTTTATTAGTTTATTAGATCCTTCTGAATCAGGTAGTGGCAATCAAAAAGTCACTTTGTTGTCTGCCAAATATTTGTCTAGTGTTGGAATTCATTGTTTTATAGCTTATTTTAAAGATTCTGAATATAGTTCCTCTCAATTAGTCTTTGATGCGAAATTTAAAATTGATTATAATGATTTAGATGGTTTCCGTTCTTTTCTTATTGATAATGAGATTTCTATTATTCATAATCAGGCATCAAGAGCTGTTAATATGAAATTCCTTGGTCAAGCTGTTGCGGGATTAAAAGTGAAAATTATATCAGTTTTGCATAATCTTCCAGGAACAGAGAATATTAGATATAATAAGCAATCTCTTTTGTTTCAAGTTCTTAATAGGCGGATTTCTTTTAAGTGGCTTATTTATCTTTTATTGTTATTCTTCTACCCTATTACTCGTTTTCTAGTTAAATATACTACCAAAAGGAAGTATAAATCTATCTATAAATACTCAGATGCTTTAGTTCTCCTATCTGATGCTTATATACCCATTTATAGATCTATTGCTAATTTGAAGGATTCTTCTAAGATGGTCTCAATTCCCAATTTTCTCTCATTTGATTATGTTGAGCGTAACTATTCTAAAACAAATGAATTGCTAATTGTGGCTCGATTTGATGAAATATCTAAGCGTATATTACTAGCATTAAAAATTTGGAAACATTTTTTATCTACTTATGACGTGAGAGATTTGGTGTTTAACTATAGTTGGTTATGGAGAGTGGGAATCTGTTTATAAAGACTTTATAAATAAAAATGATATTGTAAATGTGAAATTGGTTGGGCGTGATGATTCAAAGAAATATTTTGAACGTTCGTCAATACTAATGTTTACCTCTTTATTAGAAGGTGCTCCACTAAGTCTGCTTGAAGCTATGCAGATGAAAGTAGTCCCTATTGCTTTTGATGATTGTATGGCTATTCGAGGTTTCTTAATTAATGATGTTAATTCAAAAGTTATTAAGTCTTTGGACATATCTGAATATTCTCGCTCGATTTATGACTTAATTACTAATGAAAAATTGCGTTGTAAACTTTCAGAGAATGCTTTTAATTGTCTCCATTATTTTACTGTAAAAAATGTTATGCTAAGGTGGGTGGATTTGTATAATAGTTTGTTGAAATAATATATAATTATGTGTCACGAAAATTTTATTATTGGATACACTTCTGGAGTGTTTGATATGTTTCATATTGGTCATTTAAACATACTAAAACGAGCTAAGGAATTGTGTGATTTTTTAATTGTTGGTGTTAGTACCGATGATTGGTAAGAGAGTATAAGCATAAAAGTCCTATAATCTCTTATGATAATCGTAAGGCAATTGTTGAGGCTTGCAAATATGTAGATAAAGTAGTTCCTCAAGTTAATCGAGATAAAATGTCTGCTTATCATCGTTTGCATTTCGATGTGATGTTTGTTGGTGATGACTGGAAAGGTAATTCTTTGTTTCAGGAAGTAGAAGCTGAGTTGAATAAGAATGGAGCTAAAGTTGTTTATTTTCCTTATACTAAAGGTATTTCTTCTACTATATTGCGTGATAAACTAGTTTAAATTACTACTATGAATGTTGATATTAAAGATTTTCAATATAAAATATTAGAAATAGCGTTTTATTTTGATGAGTTTTGTAAGAAATATGATATAGAATATTATTTAATGGGTGGAAGTGCTTTAGGTGCTGTTAGGCATCATGGCTTTATTCCATGGGATGATGATTTTGACGTTTTTATGACTTTTAATAATTATCATAAGTTCCTTCATTATGCTTCTATACATCTTGATACAGAAAAATTTCATCTTCAAAGAGAAAATTCTACTGAGTGGCCTTTGTTTTTTTCTAAGTTAAGAATGAATGGAACAACTTGTATTGAAAAAGGATATAATAAAATGCATCAAGGTATTTATATTGATATAATGTGTTTGTATAATGTATCACCTAATAAGTTTGTTCGTTATATTCAATATTTATCCGCTCAAATTTTAAAAGCTACATCTCTTTATTTGGTAGATTACGATTCTGATAGCTTTTTCAAGAAAGTATTTATTAATTCTTGTCATTTGTTGTAGGTACTACAGCAAAAAACTTTTTATTCAAAATATTGAATCACTTTTCAACTAAAAATACGTTACTTGTTGGCCATTTTTTTGGAAAGGCTCCGTTTCCCAAAACGAGTTTTCCTCGTAAATGGTTAGGAATTCAGCTGCTATGTGAATTTTGAGAATCTCCTTTTACCTATTCCTTTTGAAGCAGAAAATAATCTTTCTCTTAGGTATGGTAGTCGATTTATGAAAATCCCTAATTTCTGATATTTTTACAGAATATCCTATTCATGCAGTTTT
>ENA-OQCK01000704-OQCK01000704.1-human-gut-metagenome-genome-assembly--contig:-NODE-704-length-15872-cov-2.873293_pt1 | contig 15872 bp, 19 predicted proteins | sample MGYA00242498_ERZ504578 | MGnify/ENA primary metagenome ERZ504578 (study PRJEB26092, sample SAMD00036229) | human gut metagenome | host: Homo sapiens | study: EMG produced TPA metagenomics assembly of...
CGATAGCATTTCAAGGACATTCTTTTGCTGCATATTTCACGATTTCAGCAATACTTCCTGTGCAAGTCACACGTTGGTGAATTCGAAAGCACGAACACCACCGTCATAACAAGCCTTTACTACTTTTCTTTGCCACTTCTGCATCTTTGTGATAGAATACAGGAACCATTCCTGTAGAACCGATTTTATTCAATACGGCTATTTTATCGAATTTTGCCATTTTAATCTCCTATTTTAAATGAATTGTTTTTAAACTTTCAACTTATCTCTTTATCTCTGTACACGACCGCTTGCATCACCACCAGCCAATGCTTCCACTTCCTCTACGGAAACAAGGTTAAAATCACCATTAATAGTGTGTTTCAAGGCAGACGCAGCCACTGCAAATTCAAGAGCTTCGCCCTGATTAGGTTTAGTCATCAAACCGTGGATGATACCACCGGAGAATGAGTCACCACCACCTACACGGTCGATAATCGGATCAATATCATAACGTTTTGAAGTATAGAATTCTTCGCCGTTGTAAATCATAGCTTTCCAACCGTTGTGAGTTGCGGAGAAAGATTCGCGCAATGTAGAAACAACATATTTGAATCCGAATTCTTTCATCATCTGTTGAAAGATACCTTTGTAGCCTTCAGCATCTGTGTGACCGGCCTCAACGTCTGCATCCGGTTTGAAGCCCAGGCAAAGTTCTGCATCTTCTTCGTTACCGATACATACATCGACAAACTGCATCAACGGTTTCATAATAGACTGTGCTTTTTCCTTTGTCCACAGTTTCTTACGGAAATTCAAGTCAACAGAAACAGTTACACCATGACGTTTTGCAGCTTCACAAGCCAAACGAGTCAGTTCGGCAGCTTGTCAGAGATAGCCGGAGTGATGCCAGACCAATGGAACCAGTCAGCGCCTTCCATGATAGCGTCAAAGTCGAAGTCAACAGCGTCGGCTTCAGCAATAGCAGAATGAGCGCGGTCATAGATAACCTTGCTAGGACGCATAGAAGCACCTGTTTCAAGATAGTAGATACCTACACGATCGCCGCCACGAGCAATAAAGTCTGTCTTCACACCATACTTACGCAATGCGTTAACAGCAGACTGTCCAATTTCGTGTTTCGGCAATTTAGTTACGAAATAGGCGTCATGTCCGTAGTTGGCACAGCTTACAGCAACGTTCGCTTCTCCACCACCATATACTACATCAAAAGAATCAGATTGAACAAAACGAGTATTACCCGGAGTTGATAATCTAAGCATGATTTCGCCTAATGTAACGACTTCTTTCCCATAATCTTATGTTTTAAATTCTAAGTTATTAATATTATGAACTTTCAATTTATCATTTTTAGCTAATTTTCGAGCTTAACACACTGATATAATGACTATTAATCCATAAATAGGATAGTATACAACACCTTTCGTGTGCGGGCACAAAGATACAACAATTTTCGTAATTACAAAAATTGTTATATATTTGTATCGAAAATATTAAGATTATTATTGTGTGCGAGCACAAAAACCTATATAAATAAGGTAATCGTATGAATAAATTGCCCGAAAGAATCAGAATTAAAGATATCGCGCGTCTGGCAGATGTATCAGTAGGAACGGTAGACCGTGTGATCCACAGTCGTAGCGGAGTATCGGAAGCAAGTAAGAAACGAGTGGAAGAAATTCTAAAACAGCTTGACTACCAGCCTAATATGTATGCCAGTGCGTTGGCTTCCAATAAGAAATATACGTTCATCTGCCTTTTGCCGGAACATTTGGAAGGTGAATACTGGACTGCCGTAGAACTGGTATCCACGAGGCTATTGCTACCTATTCAGATTTTAATACCTCGGTGAAAATCAACTATTACGACCCATACGACTATCATTCCTTTGTTGATGCCAGCGAAACGATTATCACTCTTCAACCGGACGGAGTTATGGTGGCCCCCACCGCTCCGCAATATACGAAAGGATTCACCGACCAGCTGCACACACTAGACATACCTTATATATATATAGACTCGAATATCAAGGATGTTCCTCCCCTCGCCTTCTTCGGCCAGAACTCACGTCAGAGCGGATATTTTGCTGCACGGATGTTGATGCTGCTCGCCAGAGATGAAAAAGAAATCGTCATTTTCCGTAAAATACATGAAGGAATTGTCGGTTCTAACCAGCAAGAGAACAGAGAAATCGGATTCAGGCAGTACATGGAAGAATATCATCCGTCTTGTACTATACTGGAGCTCGACTTGCATGCCGAACGCAACGACGAAGACAATGAGATGCTGGATGAACTCTTCCGCACCCACCCGACAGTGAAGAACGGAATTACTTTTAACTCCAAGTCTACATCGTGGGCGAATATCTGCAAAGTCACGGAAAGAAAGACTTCAACCTGATAGGTTATGATCTTCTCGAACGGAATGTCACCTGCCTGAAAGAAGGAAGTGTTTCCTTCCTCATTGCCCAGCAACCGGAATTGCAAGGTTTCAATGGTATTAAAGCTCTTTGCGACCACCTTATTTTCAAGAAAGAAGTGACCTGCATCAACTATATGCCAATTGACTTGTTGACAGTAGAAACCATTGATTATTACCATAGCAAATAACAACAAAAAAACAAATCCAACTAACAAGTACATGGAAACAAAGTATTTAAGAATTAATCCTGCCGACAACGTTGCCGTTGCCATTGTTAACCTCCCGGCAGGAGAATATCTCTCCGTAGATGGAATAGAGATTACATTAAATGAAGACATCCCCGCAGGACACAAATTCGCATTAAAGAACTTCTCCGAAGGCGAAAACGTCATTAAATACGGCTATCCTATCGGACACGCCTAATGGCAAAGAAACAAGGCGACTGGATGAACGAAACGAATATCAAAACGAACCTCGCCGGATTACTGGAATATACCTATAATCCGATTCAGGTCTCTTTGGATATCCCTCATAAAGACTTAACCTTCAAAGGCTACCGCCGCAAGAATGGCGATGTCGGCGTAAGAAATGAAATATGGATCATTCCGACTGTCGGTTGCGTAAATGGTATTATCGGACAATTAGCAGAAGGACTGCGCCGTGAAACAGCAGGAAAAGGCGTGGATGCAATCGTTGCTTTCCCACATAACTACGGCTGCTCACAGCTTGGCGACGACCATGAAAATACGAAAAAGATTCTTCGTGACATGGTGCTTCATCCCAATGCAGGTGCGGTGTTGGTAGTAGGTCTGGGGTGCGAGAATAACCAGCCGGATGTATTCCGTGAATTTCTAGGTGAGTACGACAAAGACCGTGTAAAATTCATGGTAACTCAAAAAGTAGGTGATGAATATGAAGAAGGAATGGAAATTCTGCGTGAATTGTATGCCAAAGTATCCAAAGATGAACGGACCGATGTTCCTTTGTCTGAACTCCGTGTGGGTCTGAAATGTGGTGGTTCCGACGGTTTCTCCGGCATTACAGCCAATCCGCTATTGGGTATGTTCTCCGACTTCCTGATTGCACAAGGCGGTACGAGTGTCCTGACCGAAGTGCCGGAAATGTTTGGTGCAGAGACTATCTTAATGAATCGTTGTTCAGACGAAGGCTTGTTCGAACAGACAGTACATTTGATTAATGATTTCAAAGAATACTTCCTGTCACACGGAGAGCCTGTTGGTGAAAATCCGTCTCCGGGAAACAAAGCCGGCGGTATCTCTACATTGGAAGAAAAAGCCTTAGGATGTACACAGAAATGTGGTAAGAGTTATGTGTCCGGTGTAATGCCTTACGGCGAACGCCTGCAAAAGAAAGGACTTAACCTGCTTTCTGCTCCGGGCAATGACCTGGTAGCCGCTACTACCCTTGCCGCTTGCGGATGTCACATGGTACTTTTCACTACCGGACGTGGCACGCCTTTCGGTACCTTTGTCCCGACAATGAAGATTTCCACCAATTCAAATCTAGCGAAGAACAAACCGGGTTGGATTGACTTCAATGCAGGAGTAATCGTTGAGAACGAACCAATGGAAAAGACTTGCGAACGTTTTATCGACTACGTTATCAAAGTGGCGAGCGGTGAATTCGTTAACAATGAAAAGAAAGGTTATCGCGAAATAGCTATCTTCAAGACAGGCGTTACTTTATAAAAAGATCACCGATATAGATAAAAAAGAGTTGCTATCCCTATTCAATAATGTATTGAACCGGATAGCAACTCTTTCTTTGTTCTACGGTCACTAAGTCAAAGCAATACTTCTTTCCACCAAGCTCCACTTCGGCTTTGTCAGCGTCTTCACCGGTAGGTATATAAGTAAATACGCCCCGCCCTTCATGTATAGTGGCAAAATGACCGATTTCTTCTTTTCTCCGATTGATAATCCTACCAAAGAGCGTTATGGGATTTCCGTAAGCATCAGTTGCTTCAAAAGCAACCTGTGAAGGAACACCTTTTACCAAATTTCCTCCTTCTGGAAAGAACTTTAAATTAACCTTTTTTGCCTTCATTGCTTTCTTTCTGGTCTGCGGATACTTGTAAACCGCATACTTTTGTATATTTTTCTCTTTATATTCACCCGGATTAGCAGGTTTATCAAAAACAGGAAGAACGCGTGAGAAAATAATCTCCTCCCCAAAATTCAACATATATTTCGTGTAGGCACGGACTTCATAAAAACCGGAATAGAAAGGAAGTTGCGTCAATTCGAAACTGCTGTGACAACGACCGTTCCGTATAGGTAATACTCGTTTTGAAATTATCTCACCACCAGGATTCAACAATTCTACATAGAGTGTTTTACTTAGCTCCGTCGGATGGTTCAGTCCGGGTGTGACGACATAGCATTGAAACCAAATAGGATCTCCCTGATAATAACTGGTATTATCAAAGTGTAAATAGACTTTTTCTTGCGGCAGTACATCCCCAAAATTCTGTATAGCATCGATATATCCGGCTATTTTTTGGACGAGGCTATCAGACGACATCTGGGCTTTCGATGAATATGGCAGTACTGACAATATAAATAGTAAAAGAACGAATATACCACCACGTTCCCAATATCGATCAATCATATATCCTTGCCCATCAGTCACAAGCAATAGTTCGAAAAAGCCTTTCTTTTTTGAGATTATTTTCTTTGTCTCCATATTTTAGATTTTGCCATAAAGATATAAAAATTCACTAACAATCATTACATTACCATTCATCAAAATCCGCGAAGGACAAATTAAACCATATCGTCACCCGTTCTTTTAAATGTGACACGGAGTGTCTTATGGAACGGAATAAAACGGGAAACAACAGCAATGATGATTGATATAACCAGCAGATAGCCCAGTATTTCTTTCAGTGCGAGCAATAGACTTTGCTGTTGCAAGGTAGTATATAAAGAATTAGTTGCCAGTTGTGCCGCCTCGGCATTTCCGTGCCCCTGCGCCAGTGCGTTGTTCAAAGATTGGCTATACCGTGACGCTGCCAGTGGTCGGCAGTCGTTATAGTCTCCGACAAAGAATACATATATTTTTGTTCCAGCCGGTACAGTACATTGCTATAAAACGAAGTAGCCATAATGGGCGTCAATACGGAACGGAAAATAATCAGAAAGAATGCATTCGACAATAAGAATTTCGGATTCAAATCTTCTACGGCAAACAAGGCGAAAGCTATAATCAAAGTCAACATTCCCAAGCCACGAAAGAATAAGGGCAGGTATAACATTTCATAAGTGCTATTCGGAGAGATGCCGAAATACAGGATACCGAAGAAAATCACAAAGCAACTCATTCCCCCCGCTATCAGAAAGCGGAAACGCCAACGCTGCCAGCGAAACCACCAGAAGCAGATAAACGCACCGACTATATACCCGGGAAGCAGATAGATATAAAGGGAATAGGTATGCGTAGTGTCCACTTTCAGAATAATAGTCAGATAGTTAGTCAATAAAGTGGTTGATGTACTGAAAAACATGACAAGCATCATATAAAGATAGCCGACAATCGCTTTGGCCTGAAATAAGGGTGCAAGACTTACATAAGGTTTCTCCGAATGGCTCTGATACCAGATAAACAAGGCAATCAGCATAGGAGCTATGATGATATATGCACATATCTTACCGGATGCCATCCAATCGAGCACTTTTCCATAATTGATAACGTACATCAACATCAACAGTCCGGTCGATATAACAAACATCTCACGAATATGCAAGTCGGACAAGGCAACGGCTTTAATGGGGCGGTTATGACGGAAACAGATGATAACAAACAAGATAGCTATCAAAATCAGTATCATCATAAAGTAATACATATATTTCCAGTTATAATGATATGCCAACAGAGCGGTTACCAACATCGAAGCCTGTCCCCCACCGTACACTAACGGATAAAAATAAGAATAAAACTCGCTACGCACATTCTTCCGGCTGAAAATCTTTTGGGCGTAACGGATAAACCACAGCATAAGAAAACCTTTCAGGAAACCGACGGCAAAACTGCAAACAATCAGAATATCAGCATTCTGCGTACGGGCGCAAACCCAACTCAGGAAGAATTGCAGTATCAAGTCAATCAACAACAGCGATTTCACGGAAAAGGCAGCCAGGACTTAGGAATAATGGGATACGCGATAGCCATGCCTGCCGAAGCGGCATAATATCCCATTGTTATATCTTCCGAATTCGTACCGAGTGTATTCGAAACTTCAAGCATACTACCCGTATAAGAACCATTGAGCATAGTGACAGGAAGAATCACGACGAAGATACTGACAAGTCCGAGCCAATCGGGCACCCATTGGCGGATAGGTGCTTCCAACTCTTTCATCGTTATCATTTGCGCAGAGCTTCTGTTTCTACCATCATACCAGCTCTCAACTGTGCCATTTCTTCCGAAGAGACATCTTCCAGTTCAATCCGTACCGGTATCCGCTGTTGTACCTTTACAAAATTTCCGGCGGAGTTATCCGTAGGAACTAATGAATATTTGGAACCTGTCGCTTCGGAGATAGCGGTAACTTCTCCGTGGAAAATCTTTCCGGGCACTGCATCCACTTTTATACGCACTTGTTGGCCGATATAGATATTGGCAATCTGCGTTTCTTTATAATTGGCGGTAATCCATTTGTCCTTGTTGCGTACCAGATAAGAAATGGTTTGTCCGGTCTGTACATACTGACCGGGTTCCAAAGTCCGCCTGCCCATGTATCCGTCATAGGGAGCGATAAGAACCGTATAAGACAAATTCAGTTTAGCCAAGTCGAGGTCTGCTTCCTTGCGCAAAATGGCGGCTTCCGCACTCGTTGTTTTCTTGCTTGTTTCCGTATATTGCGAGAGTACCGACTGTTTCTGAGCAACCAATGCCTGATAACGCGCCTTTGCCGCTTCATAGGCAGCTTTAGTTTGCTCAAACTGTTGCTCCGGGACGGATTCTTCTTTCAACAAACGTTCAAAGCGATGATAATCCTGCTCTAGTTGCCAGAGTTTCGTTTTTGCTTCAGCAATGTTGGCATCCTGCACGGCGATATTTGTATGGGCAGTCTCAATGCCCGAATGAAGCACTTCCTGTGAGCCATGTACATCCAACAAAGCAGCTTCCGCTTCCTTCACCTTGATTTGATATTCACGGTTGTCAAGCACCAGTAAAGTATCCCCTTGACGCACATATTGATGTTCTTTAAAACATACCTCTTTTATATAACCCGAAGCCCGTACATTCAAGGGCGCTACATATTGGTCTACAAAAGCGTCATTCGTCACTTCATAATTTACATAACGCCAAAAGTAAGTGGCAGTCCACCAAAGGCCGGAACCTGCCAGACAGATACATACCAAATTTAAAATAATATTGCGGATTCTGAGCTTTTTCAGCTTCTTCTGTTTTTCTTTCAATTGATTTGCCATATCTGTTTTGTATATTAAAGACGACCACAAGCCTTCTGAAGTTGATAATAAGTATAAATCACACGGGTGCGTGCAGTAACCAACTGCAACTCGACATTCAGGCGGACGGAATTTGCGTCGAGCAATCAGTAGGATAGCCAGTTGATTCAGATAGCGGTTCTGCATGATACGGTAATTTTCTTCCGCCTGCCGGACGGACAGTTTCAAAGCCTCTACCCTCTGCATGGCTTCTCGATGCCGTAAGAATGCGGAACGTACTTCCATGCGGATTCCCTGCATTTTCTGCTCTTCCTCGTTCTTCCGCAAAGACATCCTCATTTTGCTCTCTTTTATTTTATGATTGTTCTTATACAATGAGGATAAAGGATAAGAAACCGATACGCCACATTCCAGTTGTTATTGTACATATCCGCCAAGGTACGCGAGACAGGGCGTGCCAATGTATTCGATGCATATAACGATATACCGGGTAATGAGAAAGACTTGGTTGAACGGATTTCATTCCTTGCCAGTTCCGTTTGTGCACGAAGCAATTTCATCACCGGGTTGTTCGCATAAGCCTGAACGATATAATCATCATAAGATTGCAAGGCAACTGCTTGATAAAGCAGGGCAGTATCCGGCCGCAATAATACATTCTCGTCCTGCCCCAACAGAATATCGAGTTGCTGCGATACAAGCACAATACTGTTTTCCGTTTCCTGCAAAGACAGGCGGTCGTTAGTCAACTGCATCTCACTTCGCAATACATCATTATTAGTAATCAGCCCTTCCTTTTTCATCCGCCGTATATCATGCAACCGAAGTTCCGATTCTTCAATGTTTCGCATCAGTATCTCATGCTGCTTAAAGAGGCTGAAGAGATTCATATACTGATTCAGCAGTTTCAGTTTAATCTCCGCCCGGTCGGTCAAAGTCTGCAATTCGGCGACTTGCTTTTCAATATCCGCCTTATGGATAGCACTTCGGATTTTACCGCCCTGATAGAGAGGTTGTGCCAAATCAATCGCATAATTTTGTGACCAGTCCGGCGCGTCCGGGTAGAGAGGTGCGGACAGTCCCCGTTCCCAAACGACGGGTTGACCGACGAATCCGCCTTTCAGTCCAATCTGTAGTTCCGGTAGTCGCGCAGTTCTTGCAGTCCGTGTCCGTTCCTGCGCCATAGATTCTTTCATTGCATCCGCCTGAAGTTGCAGGCTATATTGTACGCCCCGTTCAAAGAGCTGGTCGACAGTAAGAAATAAAGAGTCTGTTTGTGCGTGCATCAATTGGGGAAAAGAAAACAGGCTGAATAAAATGACCGGATATAGTTTATATTTTTTCAAGAACATCATAAACACTGTTTAATTCAGACAACATGGTTTCAATACTTTCAATACCGATAATGTGTTCTGCATATACATAAACCTGGTCTAAAACCGGACGAATCTGCTCTTTAAACTCTTCACCCGCCGGAGTCAGAAATACCAGTTTATTACGACGGTCGTTCGGGTCTTCTTTCCGGCAGACGTATCCTTTCTTTTCCAGGTTGTTCATCAAGTTAGTCAGGCATGCTTTATCTTTCGCTATAGCTCCGCCAATATCTGCTGGCTGATGCCTTGTTCGTGCCATAAACTGCTCAATACTTGAAGCATCTCAAATGTAATACCTGCATTATTCTTCTTTAATGTTCGTTGCATAGACCGACGAAAAGCCATACGTGTACGGACAACCTGCAACATGAGTTCTCTGAACTCCGCTCCTTCTCTCATTTTTATTATCGTTTTTACCTTTTCGGGCGCAAAGATACGTATCTTCGTCGAATTAGTCAAACATTTGACTAATTTCATCTATCCAACTTCTTTTTTGAACCTATTTATTGAAATAATCAGATAAAATCTTGTTCATCTTAAATGTTTTATTTTACTTTGTATTAAAAAGTACTTTTTACATGAATAAAGATAAAGCATTAGAATCGGTAAATGAGATAAAAGAGTTGATGGAAAAGTCCTCAAAGTTTATCTCTGTTAGTGGGCTTGCCGCAATCCTGGCAGGCATTTACGCATTGGCTGGCGCGTACATCGCGACACAAGTTATTACACCGGACACGTATTTAATCGTTGCCCTGGAATTAATGGCTATAATAGCCCTGTCGGTACTGGCAGCCGCAGCCGTTACTGCCGGCATCCTGTCCTACTGCAAATCCAAGAAGACAGGACAGAAGTTTTTCAGCCGGCTCACCTATCGGGCATTATGGAATTTTTCGCTTCCGATGCTGACAGGCGGCATTGTGTGTATTTCTATCCTGATGCACGAGTATTATGATATTCTGGCATCTGTCATGCTTCTATTCTACGGACTGGCGTTGGTCAATGCATCCAAGTTTACCTATTCCAGCGTGGCATGGCTGGGATATGCTTTCATTTGCCTGGGCGCTGTCGACTGTTTCTGGGCGGGTCATTCACTTCTGTTCTGGACGATAGGTTTCGGTGGTTTCCATATCCTCTATGGCATATTGTTCTATTTACATTACGAAAGAAAGAAATCATAAATGATAGAATCATTCCAATATATTAATAAAGCATTCGAAAGCAAGGTACGACTGGGTATCATGCTGTTCTGATGGTGAATGAGGAAGCTGATTTCAATTTTCTGAAAGAACAGCTCGCATTGACCGACGGCAACCTTGCCAGTCATACCCGTGCCCTGGAAGAACTGGGATATATCGTATGCAACAAAAGTTTTGTCGGACGAAAGCCGCGAACTGCCTTTCAAGCGACTTCGCAAGGCAGGGAAGCTTTCAAATCTCATATTGAAGCTCTGGAGCAATTTTTAAAATCAAAATAATTCATTCATCTAAACACTATCAGCTTATGGACGGTTTCAATGAAAATTCAAACGAGCAACAAGCACAGCAACCTATGGGATGCCTTCACCGTTTCTCCAAAACAATCAAAGTGGTCATCATCGGGGGATTAATCCTTCTTCTGATGATTCCTATGTTCATGATTGAAAATCTTATTTCCGAACGGGGACGCACGCAGGAAGAAGCAATCAATGAGGTAAGCGAGAAATGGAGTCTCGCACAGACCGTCACCGGCCCTTATCTGAATATCCAATATCCGGTGGTTACAGAGAACAACGGAGAAAAAAAAGGTATCAATCAAAGACCTGATACTCTTCCCCGACGAACTTTTGATTAACGGGCAACTAAAGACCGAAATCCTGAAAAGAAGTCTCTATGAAGTCAATGTGTATCAATCGGAACTGACTCTGAAAGGTTCTTTCAGCTCGGAAGAACTGATAAAGAGCAGAATAGATATGGGGCAACTGCAATTCGACAGAGCCGCTATTTGTCTGAATCTGACCGACATGCGTGGTATCAGCGAACAGATTAGTATCACCTTCGGAGATTCCGTCTATGTATTGAGCCGGGAATGGATAACAGAGGGATTGATAATACGGGCGTACATGCCATTGCGGATTTATCGGAACTGAAGAACAATAAGAAATTGCCTTACGAAGTAAAATCAAACTGAAAGGCTCGCAATCCATTAACTTCATCCCATTGGGTAAAACAACCCGCGTCGACTTGAAAGCCAATTGGAACACACCGAGCTTTACAGGAAGCTATTTACCCAATAACCGGGATATTACCGAGAAAGAATTTTCGGCACAATGGCAAGTCTTGAACTTGAACCGGAATTACTCACAAGTAATGATTGACTATACCAATTTTAATATTAAAAATATAGATAATTCCAGTTTCGGCGTCAATTTCAAGATTCCGGTAGAGCAGTATCAGCAATCCATGCGTTCCGCAAAGTATGCTATCCTGATTATCCTGTTGACATTCGGCGTTATCTTCTTCACTGAAATTATGAATAAAACCCGTATTCATGCTTTACAGTATTTGTTAGTGGGATTGGCACTCTGTCTATTTTACAGTTTGCTCCTCTCCTTCTCCGAACACATCGGCTTCAACCCTGCCTATCTGTTATCTGCTACACTGACTATTATACTGGTAGGCGGATATATGTTTGGCATCACCAAGAGAAAGAAACCTTCATTAATCATGTCTGGGTTATTGGGAGTACTCTATCTTTATATATTTGTCCTTATCCAGTTAGAGACTTTTGCTCTGTTGACAGGCAGCTTGGGATTATTTATTATCCTGGCAATGGTGATGTATTTCTCAAAGAAAATAGATTGGTTCAATGAATAATCAGCTTTTCTTCTGAAACACTTGACAAACGACTTTTTATTTGGTATTTTTGAGGAAAGAAAAGTGATAAACAACATGAATAGTATTAAAGAAATAATAGATACATATTGATATTTAAACTGATATTCTTTAGTATCAGAGCAGATCTATAAAATCTTACCCAAGTTTACTAACATCAACGTATTCTTGGGTAAGTTTGTATATGCAAGTAACTGCTCATCAGAAGTATATAGCTACTTCCTAAACATAAGACATTTTCAAAATTAAGAACTTTTTATTATACGACCAATAGAATGGAATTTACTTTCGTATCACGGAAAAAGACATTGCTATGATATTGGCTCTTACAACATTGATTAAAGACGCTTTGTGTTTTCCCTCCGCAAGCAGCGAACTTAGCCATTTGGGAGAATGTTTCCAATGACTTTATGCTTAATACTTTTTGCTTGACCAAGTTGTCACGTATAATAATCCATCCTCAAAATCTCACCAAGTCTTTGTCAGGCAATAACATAACTTACCATGTTTTCAGCACAGACAAGAGTTCGGATAAAGAGAGCCGATAACCAGCTCTCAAATCCAATAAAGATTGAACCCCTTCCGGAGTGTTATCGAAAGACCGATGAGACAACTCTTACTATTTGCATAGACCATAGAAGATGATTTTACCAAAAAGAGACCATCTATCTTTTTGTTGTTAGACAGCCTCACTATCCCACTCAAACAGTGACACCTTCCTCAGAAAATAGTGTCACTATTCTTATTTGTCTTTTTTATTATCTTCATGCAGTATTTCAATATCTCAAGTATTTACTTATTGTACGTACACCTTAATTTTGAAAATTAACAATCTAATTTTTAACAGTATGAAAACTTTAATTGAAATGAAAAAAGTATATTGTTTTAATCGTTTCGTTTTATTCGTAATGGTACTAAGCTTGGCTACCACCTTTACTTCGTGTAGTAATGATGACGATGAGGATATTCCTGTATATTCTCTTAAAGACGTAGAAGGAAACTACTTGGGTAAAATGACAACTGAATCAGCCCCTGTCATCCCCACAGAAAATGCTGGTGAAAGTGAAGAACCAGTAGGAATTGAAGTAAACGCAGAAGTAAAAGACAACGAAATTGCTATCAATAAATTTCCTGTTGACGACCTGATTAAAAGTATCATCGAAGATCCGGACCAAGCTGAAATTATTATTAAAGCTATCGGAGATATCAATTACAAAATTCCCTACACAGCTACTTTCAACGAAAACAAAGATAACATCTTACTTCAACTTCAACCCGAACCTCTAGAAATTAAATTTGATCCTTCGACTCAACTAACAGCAAATGAAAAAGAAGCAACCGAAATTACTGTGATAGTAACTGTTCAGGCAGACGAAAAAGGAGATTTTGCCTATAATGGAAAAACATTAAAATTTGCTATAAAAGCGACAAAGGTAGAAGTGGGTAATACAACTTTAGATGAGTTCCCCATTACTACATTCAACTTCGATATGAGCAAAAAATAGGTAAATACTTATTTGCTATAAAACGATCAAAGAGCATGTCATACGTATATATGACACGCTCTTTTTATATATCACAAAACATGATAGGAATACAGCATTAACAAAACATAATTTTACAACACCAACCACCACCTTTACAATACCATATTACCAAATTCAGTCATTTACTATAATAAAACGGTCCTTTTATTATTACTTATCATTATTTTTACACCGAAGTAACAATAGATACCTTCTGACAACAAAAGACGTTTTACATAATTATTCACTTTATATATGAGAAAACGCAAACAGGTGCTAATTAGGAGCTCTCTCAATAGCACCATACAAACAATACGCTCACCTCCCACATCGTGCCGCATTCATAATATGCGACATTCAACAAATAAGAAAAACTGATTTATTAATTATTGTTACTTGGAGGAAATTCACCATTCCTTGAAAAATGATTCAAAATGTTAGGATTTAGACTCTACATATAGACCTCGTTTTCCAGATATTGACCTTCAAAAAGTAAATAATCTCAAACATTATTCTACTCGAGTTTATCAATGTACAACTATGAGATCATAGTTACAGTGAGCTTCCTCTTTTTTCTCAAACAAAAGGAGTGGGTCAATTCCCACTAAGTGGCGTTTCTAAAAAACGAATTGATATGAAATACTTAATAACAACGTCACTCCTCACTTCTATCATTATAGTAATAGCTATCCCCAATCTATTAAACTCCATTCTTCTATTAACAGCAGGAGGAGTCTCATTATACTGGTCCTTATCCTATTTTATCACCATGCAAAAAGAAACAAATCTTTTGAAGGAAGAGAATCTGTATTTTATAGATTCTTTTCAAAGCATACGTATTCCTATTACTCAGATTCATATCTCTTTGCAAATGATATGCAACAAGCATTACCCTGAAGAAATCAGACAGGAACTATTACGCAGTATAGATTGTCTCAATGAGCATCTATACAGATTAATGAACCTAAAACAATTGTTTATTCATCCCCAAAGCATAGATATTGCAGAGTATGAACTAGGATATTTTCTTAAAGACAGAGTCAATTCACTAAAAGATCATGCCGCAAATAAGCAGGTAAAATTAAAAGTTAAAACTGAATTTCATTATGCCAGTGCATGGATCGACCAAAGTAAAATATCTCCAGTCATCGACAAATTTATTAAGAACGCTATCGACTATACCGAACCGAAAAAAACAATTATACTCTCAATCTCTCTAAGTACAGAACACTGGAAAATCAGCATAAACAACTTCGAAAATAGAAAACTGATACAATGCTATAAATGCAAAAGACATCCGTTGCTCAAACGGAAGGAAGAACTTGAATATGATTTTGCAAAAAAGTATATTTTGCAAAAAACTGACAGAATTATGCAACGGGAAGATTCTTATCAATCATTTAAACCACAATGTTTCATTGAATTTCCCACTAAAGCATTCATACAAAAATGTACCCGAACGCCCTAGAATACATATCAATGAAAATCAAGAAGAGAAAAAAATAGATAATTTATTCCACAAGATTCCTCCCCAAAGAGGCTCAACCAAGCCTACTATTATCATTGCTGACAGTAATGAAAATTTCAGGTTTTATCTGGAAGCGCATTTATCAAAAGACTACATTATAAAGAGTTTCGAAAATGGTTCAGAAGTACTGGAAAGTATAAAGGAGGAACATCCGGATTTAATCATTAGCGATACCGTACTGCACGGGATGAGTGGAAATGAACTATCGTCAAGATTGAAAACATCCGGAGATACTTCCATTATTCCTATTATCCTTTACGGCTCCCACATTGATATAGACCGACGTCACAAAAGAGAGACATCTCTGGCTGATACATTTCTGTATATTCCTTTCCATATAGAAGATTTAAAAATAGAAATAACTGTTCTTATTAGAAATAGTCGTTTCCTTAGAAAAGCATTTTTACAACAAATATTCGGTGAACAATTTATAAGGATACAGACAACAAAAAACTTAGATAACGCTAATTTCACATTTATCAACAAAGTAAAAGAATTCATTTTAGAGAATATAGACAGAGAGGACCTGACTATTGACGACATAGCTTCACAATTATGTATGAGTAGAACCGCTTTCTACAATAAATGGAAAAATTCAGCTTATTTAAGAGAACTGTTATAGACAAAAATGGTATTGCTGTTTCCTTGACTTCAAAAGAATTTGATTTATTATACTTCCTTTATTTACATAAAGGACAGGTATTTACCAAAGAACAGCT
>ENA-OQCK01000705-OQCK01000705.1-human-gut-metagenome-genome-assembly--contig:-NODE-705-length-15870-cov-3.884774_pt1 | contig 15870 bp, 16 predicted proteins | sample MGYA00242498_ERZ504578 | MGnify/ENA primary metagenome ERZ504578 (study PRJEB26092, sample SAMD00036229) | human gut metagenome | host: Homo sapiens | study: EMG produced TPA metagenomics assembly of...
AAAACGTTGGAAAATGTTGGCTTGCTTGTCTTTGGGAATGCCGCAACCGGTATCTGTTACGGTGAATAGTACGGTGTCGTCCGTTTCTTTTTCCAGCTTTAGGACAATGCTGCCTTGTGGGGTAAATTTGGTAGCATTTATCAGTAGGTTAATCAGGACTTGCTGCAGGCGTGAGTCGTCAGTCTCGATGGGCATTTCTTCCAGCTCGGTGGTGAATGTAAGTTCAGCTTGTGTCTGTTTCACTTTGTTCACGGTATCTATCACGTTTCTGCAGATGCTTACGGCATCATGTTGTGCAATACAGAATTGCAGTTTGCCGAATTCAAGACTCGATAGATCTATCACGTCGTTAATAAGCTTCAGCAATAGTTCTGAGTTCTGTTGGATAACTTCATTGCACTGACGGCGTGTCTCATCGTCCAGTCCCTCTTCCGTCAATAGGGATGAAAAGCCCGATAATGCATTGAGTGGGGTACGGATTTCATGGCTCATGTTCGAGAGGAACACGCTTTTTGCACGCATGGCATTTTCGGCATTTATCCGTGATGTTGCCAGTTTTTGGGTGGAGAGTTTCACCTTTTCCCGTTGCCTTTTGAGTAGGATGGCAAGTAGAACAAATAACGTTACTAATGCCATCGTTCCTACCAATATGCTGGTTATGATTTTATTGTATTCGTTATTGCTGGCCGTCTCTGCCTTATCTACCTGGTATTTTGCCTTTATCGTATTGATTTGCCGGATATAGCTTTGTGAAGCGAGTGTATCTATAGGAGGATACAATTCCTGGTAGATTCGGCAGGCTTCCATGGCCATGCCTTGTATTTTACAGAGATAGATTTTTTCCAGCGAAGTCCAGCGGTAATACGTGGAGCGCTTATTACCGGAGTATTCTGCTTGCAATTTGGAGTAGATGTCCAGAGCTTGTTTCCAGTATTGTTTGTCCCAATTTCCCATGGCTCTATAGTAGGCGGCAGTGGTATAATCCAAGTGAAACCGATAGAACTTCTCTGGGTGCAGTTGGTAAATGGAGTCCATTTTGTGGAGCCAGATGTTTGCTTCATCAAGATAGTCTTGTGAGAGGTGTCCATGGGAAATGGCAAAATTCGTCTTTTCGATGCAGAAAAAGAAGTCTGTCGGGTAGTCAGGCTCCTGATATAATATTTTCTCCAGCTCTTCCAGGATTTTTTCCGCTTCTTCCAGACGTCCTTTCCGTTGCAGAACGTTGGACATTTTTAAAAGAAGCTGTGCCCTATATGGATGCTGGTCTGAAATGTTGGATAGTTCAGTCAAAGCATCCTGGTATGATTCCAGGGCTTTATCCCCCATGTTGGCTATTGTATTATAGGCGTCTCCGATGGCTTGGTTGGCCACTACCATACCAATTGGTAGTCTGTTGCTTTAGCTTCTTCGTACATAAGTTGTGCCCGGTTCGTCGCTAAGCTGATATCGCCGCGCAATGTATAGGCATTGGCCAATTGAAGTTGTAATAGAAAATACGTTGTTCTATCTTCATTTGATTGTTGGGTGAGAAGAAGTTGCTCGCTCCACGCAATGACACTGTCTATGGATATGGAGTCATCATAGAGAACTTGTCTTTTGACCAATGATTGCAGAATACTCTGCTTTTCTTGATTGGCTATTGTATGTGCTGATAAGACAGAAGTATACAGTATCTGCCCCAATAGCATCCATATAATCATTTTTGTTCTCAAATGTTTGTTTGCCTCTTTTGTTTATTATTGGCAAAAATAAATATAAATGAATGAATAAAAAATTAAATAGATGCTTTTTTATCCTTTATACTCAATTTGTTAGCAACTTTATGCAGGCGATTGGAAGGGATTAATACAGTTCCAAACCAAACTCTTCTTTTAGTTGTAATAGGGCACTGTTCTTTTGTGCCATCATCTGGAATTTTTCAACGCGTCCGTAGGCACGTACCTTTTCAGTAGGAGCACTAATCCGGACAGTCATGGTGACTTTGCGGTTCTTTAGCCGGGTACGTAGGTAATTTTGCAGAGTGGGTATCATGCCGGTAAATTCCTTGGCAACGATTTCATTGTCTACCACAGCCTCAAAAGTTGTGTCATTTATTAAAGTGATGCGCATGTTCTGCATGCGCTTGGCTATGGCTACTTGCTCCTTGGGCATACGTCCGGCATACTCCTGCCAGTAATAGTTCAAATCCCTTTCATTGAAGATGTAGTCTTCTTCCGGTTGTGCTGCTTGGTGGGCGGCAGTAGGGTTAGATGAAGGGTTTCTTTGTTCCTCTTCTATATGGGGGCGTTTGATGGAGACCCCTAATCCGGACATTTTCATGACCGGAATTTTTTTCTCTTCTCTCCCTTGCGCCATTAATACGGCAGCAGGTGTGGCATGTGGAGTTGTTGCATTACTATGCTGCGTGGCAGCAGGTTGGGGAGTGCTGTTTGTCTGTACTGCCGGCTGTACGGTTTGTTGGGGCATGGCAGCAGTGGCCTGTGGCTGCTGAGCGGCGGCAGGCTGCGTGAATATGGGTTTTATAGCTTGTTTAGGGCTGCGCCCATTGGCACCGTCGTCCTCCTCGGCGGTCAGTTGTGCCACTTGTATCAGAGTGAGCTCTACCAGTAGCCGTTTGTTTTTACTGGCACGGTAGTTCAGGTCACAATCGTTGCAGAGCTTCATGGCACGGTAAAGAAAGGAGGGGGCATTGCTGTGCTTGTGCTTGGTAACGTTCGCGGATGCTTGCGCCCACTTCAAGCAACGGCAGTGTCGCCGGGTCTTTGCTGACAAGCAAGTCGCGCAGGTGGGATGAAAGTCCGGTGATGAAGTGGCTGCCGTCGAAGCCTTTGTTGAGCACATCATTCAGTAATAGCAACGCGTCACTGATTTTGTTCTCAAGAAAGAATCCGGTTAGTTTGAAGTAGTATTCATAGTCCAGCACATTGAGGTTTTCAATCACGCTCTTATAGGTGATGTGTCCTCCGGTGAAGCTTACCACCTGGTCGAAGATGGATAGTGCGTCGCGCATACCGCCGTCTGCTTTGAGGGCAATGACATTCAACGCTTCCGGTTCAGCAGTGATACCTTCTTTGGAGGCGACATATGCGAGGTGTGCTACGGTATCTTCCACACCAATCCGGCTGAAATCATATATTTGGCAGCGTGAAAGGATGGTGGGCAATATCTTGTGCTTCTCGGTAGTGGCAAGGATGAATATGGCATGGCGTGGAGGCTCTTCCAGTGTTTTCAGGAAAGCATTGAAAGCCGAGGCGGACAGCATATGTACCTCATCAATGATATATACTTTGTATTTGCCTATCTGAGGTGGAATGCGTACCTGCTCCACCAATTGGCGGATGTCATCCACAGAGTTGTTTGAGGCGGCATCCAGCTCATGGATATTGTAGGAGCGCTGCTCATTGAAGGCAGTACAGGATTCACATTGGTTGCATGCCTCGCCGTCTGCTGTGGGGCTCATGCAGTTGATTGTTTTAGCAAAGATACGGGCACAAGTTGTTTTTCCCACGCCTCTTGGACCGCAAAAAAGATAGCATGCGCCAGTTTTCCGGTGGCAATGGCATTCTTCAAGGTAGTGGTCAGTGCACGTTGGCCTACTACGGACTCAAAGGTCGAGGGACGATATTTCCGTGCAGATACGATATAGTTTTCCATATTTGGGATATTCTTTGCTTTTTGTGCAAATGTACACAAAAAAAAGAAATCTTTCGGTTATTCCTCTTATCTTTGTGACGTGAAGTTATATGATGGACAAGCTCCATCATGAATGATAAATTGCTAAATAGTAGATAACGAGATGGATAAACTTGCTTCTCTTTGGTCTTTTGTCCGCAAGCATAAATATCTGATTACGCTTGCGTTGTTTGCTGTAATTATCGGGTTCCTGGATGAGAACAGTGTTGTACGCCGTTTGGGTTACGCCCGGGAAGAAAGCCGTCTGCGCGATGAAATAGAAAAGTACCGCAAGGAATACGAGGAGAATACCGAACGGCTCAATGAGCTTGCCGTCGACTCCGGTGCCATCGAACGGATTGCCCGTGAGAAGTATCTGATGAAAAAGCCCAATGAGGATATTTATGTATTTGAAGAAGATATAGAAGAATGAAACAACTGATACCCGCCCTTTTCGCAGTAGGGGCCGTGATGCTCTTGGCAGGAGCTGCCGTTTATATCACGGGCTGGCCTCTTTCACCTTATATATATACTATCGGCGCTACGATGGTTGCTTTGGCCCAAATTAATTCTCCGTCCAAATGTAAAAGTCCCACTGTCAAACGCCTGCGCCGACAGCAAATATTCGGTGCGCTTTTGCTGGTGCTTACGGGGGCATTCATGCTCTTTACAAGGGGCAATGAATGGATTGTGTCTCTGACGATAGCCGCCATTCTTGAGCTTTACACTTCGGTACGTATTCCACAAGAGGAGGCGAAAGAAGGTTTAAGCTAAATCCGGAACATATATTCTGCATAAACAAGAGGGGCTGAACTCTTTTATAGAGCCAGCCCCTTTCTCATTTAGTTAATCTTCTGCGTTATCCGTCTATCTTTCTACCTTTTCTACTGTCAGAACTGCCGAAGAGACACCTGCCGTTACGTCAACTGTGAACCGGTAAGCGACACCGTTTTCCAGGCTTTTGCCTTCTACGAGGCCCAAGTTGCCGGCATCACGTCCGTTGGTACTGTCACCTATAAATACTAAGTCACTGGTGGTAGACAAGGCATCGTTTTTATATTCACCTCCCCAACCTTGCTGGTGGAAGAACTTGAAGTTGATGTCATCAGATTTGATTTGCTCTCCCGCTACTACTGTTACCTGATACTTCTTCGCTTCAATCTGTGACATGCAGAGACCTTTTTCTGTAGTCCAACCTACGGCATTGGTCGCTACGGAAGGTTTACCGATACCGTCACCGATAATCCAAAGGGCGCCGGTTCCGTCATCGTTCAGAGTGGCGGTGCTTGTTCCGTTCATTTTCAATACTTCCAGATAATTCAGGGCCAGGTTGGCAATGACGCGATAAGTTCCATCGATGGGCAGGAACTTCAGCGAACCGTCTTCATTCTTTTCGAAGAAGTCGGGGTCTATCCAATATTGGTCGAAGTTGGGAATGTCTGCAGTGATGTTGTCCCCTTGCTTCAGATTGAGGTCGATGCTGTAATGGTCATCATCCACCATCTCCATTTCAGAACCGTTCAGCAGTAGTTTCACGAAAGGAGCGGCTGCATAAGTCAACGTATTGAAGGAGATGGAATATTCTCCAGCTGACAGATTGGAGAAGGTAATTTCACTGGAGGTACCTTGTGTAATGGCACCGTTGCTCCATCCGAAGTTGATTTCATTCCCGTTGGCGCCTACTTTAGGAGCTTTGATGTAACCTTTCACTTTTTGTGCAAATTCACCGGTCACGCTATACTGATTGGCTGCGACTTTTCCATGCGGTATTCTTGGTCTCCGGAAATCAGAGTTAGGTAGGGGAAGTCCGGACGACTCAGCGCCACGTCATAGCTTTTTTCTGTAATTGTGAAATTGATGTTCTGCAGAATGAACTTCAATGTAGCTGTTCCGTTGGGAATATTTGCCAGATAGGGAACATATATTTTCCCGGTATAGTCTTGACCGTTTACTTTTGTACGGATTATAGTCTCTGACACCATTTCGTCGCTGAAGTATAACCGCGCTTTTAACGTGGAAAGGGGTACATCTGCGTCCGATGCCTTGATTGTAAAAGGCAGACTGTCTCCGAACAAGGCTGAAGAAGGTTCTGCCTGAAAGTCCATTGTCGGGTTGCCGGGAACCGGATCGTCATCGCTGCAAGCATTCAGCATGGCTATGCCTGCCAATGCCATTAGATAGTATTTTAAGCTTTTCATTATAATCTTCTGTTTAAATTATTAGTTTTATTTTTTCCAACGGTAAGAAACGACTGCTTTGGCCGGAACTTCGTAGGAAAAGTAGTGTGTGCCGTCGCTTACGGTGATTCGCTTGGCATCTGCATTGTTGTTTGCCAATACGAATGCATAGGTACCGTCCGTATTCTCGAAGGCGGAGTAGGTGATTCCGTTGGCTGTGTAACCGGTCGTTCCGATACGTACAGCTCCCGGTTTCACGACTGAAGACATGTGCCCGATAAGGTAATAATGGGAATTACGGACAATTTTAGAATAGTTTGTATTGTCAATATCCACTGCACCGTAGCAGGTCTTGCAAGAACCATCTGAGGGGCTTACCGGTCCCAGGTCACTGTCTAACATCAGATTCCACACAATGGTGCCGCGGCACCAGTTGTTGGCTGTTCCCAATGCTATTTCTTCCATATCGTTAAGCAGGCGTGCTTCCAAATCGCGACCGGAGTTCCAAGTACCGATGGAGGTTTCCGTAAAAAGCAGTTCCTTGTTGGGATAGAGTTTGTGGATATTCAGCAACTCAGAACGGTTACCGCCATAATTATGGTAGGCAGCGCCCGCAATGTATTGTGAGGCTTCCGCATCATCATAAATCTTGGTAGGGTAACTTTTTTGGTCGGCCAGATTGTCGTAGTTGTAGTTATGGTCGAAAACATAAATCTTTGTAGTAACTCCGGCTTCTTTGAAGGCAGGGCCCAGGCCGGTCTTGATGAAGTCACGGGCTTCTTCCCATCCCATGAACAAGGATGCTGAGTTACCGTGGTTCAGCGGTTCGTTCTGCGGAGTCACAGCGTGGATTTTGATGCCTTCCTTTTCGAAAGCTTGTATCCATTTTACGAAATAGTCGCCATACGTTCTGTAATATTCGGAGTTCAAGTGTCCGCTGGTCCATGAGTCAAAGGGTACACGTTCCTCCAGGCTTTTCACTTTCATCCACTTCGGACATGTCCAGGGAGCGGCAATTATTTTGACGGCAGGATTGATTGCCAGAATTTCCTTCAATATAGGAATCACATATTTGGTGTCTTCCATCGGAAGGGCAAAGTGCTCAAGCCCCTTTTCGTCACAGCAAGTGAATTCACTGAATGAGAAGTCGGAACAACCGATGGCAATACGTACATAGCTGAAGCCATAGCCTTCTTTGTCCGAGAATGTTTCAGTCAGAAACTTCGTGCGGTTCTCTTGTGTCATCTGCATCAGGTTGTAACCGGTAGAGCCGGTGATGGCTGCACCGAAACCGTCCATTTCCTGATAGCGGGTGGCAGGGTCAAGTGTCACGGTAGAAGGTGACATGTTGCTTCCGGTGCCGAAGGCCAGCCCGGACTTTGTCAAATCATAAGTACGACTGGTGTTCGTTACATAGAGGGTAACATCCTTTGCCTCTTCCGTGGGTTGGTCTGGCTTGGGTTCGGTGTAGGGGTGATGTTACTGTCATTGTCATTGCCGCAGGCTGCCAGTATGGTGAAGCAGCCTAATGCGGTAGTGAATATATTTCTTAAATTCATATTCAATTGATTTTTATATTACTCATTAGTATTAATAGCCCGGGTTCTGTATCAGATTTTCGTTCTGGTCGATGGCTCCTTGGGGAATAGCCAGCAGATAGGAGTTCTCATTGAACAGATTTTCTTGTGCATGGCGGCCGCTGTCTTTGGCGTAAACGGCGTTCATCACTTCTTCTACCTTATTGAGGCGGCAAAGGTCGTACCAGCGCTGTCCTTCAAAGGCAAGCTCCATGCGGCGTTCGTCCATATAAGCTTGGAGCAATGCTTCTTTACTGCTGCGGGTGCTTTGTGGAAGTTTGCCCAGTCCGGCGCGGTTGCGGATGCGGTCGATGATGTCGCTGCACCGTTCAGGTCGGGAGCTCTCCCATAATTTTTGCTTCGGCTTTGAGGAGCAGGATATCGGCATATCGCAGATAGATAATGCTGTTGAACGCAGAGCGGCATTTGTACATGAAGGCATAATGGTCTGCCGGATAATAGTTGCTCCATCCGCAGTCATACCATACAACAGATTCATTGTAACGTTTCGTGTCTCCTTGCTCTTCATAGAGGCGGATAAGGTCACGGGAAGGGGTAATCCATTTGGCCCAGGTGAAACTTTCATCCCAGTTGCTCAAGTTACGGCCGAACATCCAAGTACACCAGTTGCCGGAGCCGGGAGGAAAGTGGGCTTCGAGAATTGCCTCCTTGGTATTGCGTACCCGGCAGTCTTTTTTTTCCGTATCATACGCCCAAAGGTCGCTGAAGTCTTCCACGAGGTCGAAGCCGTCGGCAGCAAGTTCATCGGCATATTTGATAACCTTTGCATAATCGCGCAGAGGTTTTTCTGCATAGACCTTGGCAAGCATGGCACGTGCCACCGATTTGGTAAGTATGCTCTTGTCTGATGTGTCGTTTGTCGGTGTGTTGGGGTTTTCCACTGCTTCAGTCAGGTCTTTCTCTATTTGGGCGTAAGCCTCTTCAGCCGTATTCTGTGGAGGAAAATAGGTCGGGTACATTTCTTCTACGTTGTCTTCGGTAATGTCACCGCCCACGGTAGTGATGACCGGGAAGTTACCCCATAAGCGTACCATATCGAACATGACCATGGCACGGAATATCTTGGCTTGTGACTGATACTTGCCGCGTTCACTTTCACTGAGTGCCTTGAGCTGGTCACAGCCCACGATGATGCGGTTGGCAACGGCAATGTCGCCTAAGAAACGGTCCCAGTCACGTTTTAGTACAGAATTAGAGCCTTCAATGGAGTTGGTTTCGTAAGGCACCACTTCGGCCCCCGTTGTTCCGGCGTAGGCATTATCGGAATGAGCGTCACCGATAAGCAGTTTGTCGACATACCAGTGCTCCTGCTGGTCACGAAATTTTTTGTGAAGGGTTACCATTGAAGTTTCCACGTCTTGCACACTGTTGAAAATAGGCTTTTCATCAGTTTTGTTCACTCCTTCCGTTACATCCGAGTAGGTGTCTACCGGATTATAGTCCAAGTCACATGAGGTTGCGGTCATTGCCAACAATACACCGCAAGCTATACTTTTATATATATGGTTTAGTTTCATAAGTTATTTCTTCCTTTTTTAGAATTCAACATTGATACCGAAAACGAATGATTTGCTCTGCGGGTAAGTTCCATAGTCGATGCCCTGTACAGAACCGCTGTTGCCATATTGGTTCACTTCGGTCCATACCTGAATAGCTGGTCCAGGTCAGCAAGTTGCTGGCGGTAAAGTAAGGCTGTACGCGGCTGATACCCCATTTCTTGAACTGGCGGCAACGGATGTTGTAAGAGAGTGAAATGTCTTTGACACGCAGGTAGCTGCCGTCTTCTACAAAATAAGTGGAGTTCTTGATGTTGAAGTTGGCTTTCGGGACATTCGTAATCTGTCCGGGGATTCTCCAGCGTTTCAATACTTCCGTTGACTGGTTTTTGCCGTCGTACATGCCTTCGGTTTCCATACGGGACACATTGAAGATGTCGTTTCCGTAGCTTCCCTGGATGAAGATGCTCAGGCTGAGGTCTTTCCATGTAAAGGTGTTTGTCAATCCGTAGATGAAGTCGGGGTTCGGGTCGCCGATATAGGTACGGTCGGAAGTGGAAATCTTGCCGTCTTCGTTAAGGTCGCGATAGATCAGGTTACCGGTTTCAGGGTCTACGCCGTCGCTGATGTAACCGTAGAAACCACCCAAAGGACGTCCGGGCTCATTGCGTACGATATTCTCTTTCACCACCTCGGCACTGCTTGCTGCGGTATAGATTTTCTGCAATGACAGCTTGGTCAGCTTGTTCTTATTGAAAGAAATGTTGAAGTCTGTATCCCAGGAAAACTCGCCGGTCAGGTTGTGGGAGTTGATGGCGAACTCGAATCCCTTGTTGGTCATCTCGCCTTCGTTACGGGTGATGCTGGTGGTTGCTGCCGCACCAGCAGGCAGACTTACATTCATCAACATGTCTGTAGTTTTCTTGTAATAGTAGTCCATGCTGAAGGTCAGTCTGTTGTTCAGTACAGTCAGGTCAAGACCGATGTTCGTCTGGTTGGTAGTTTCCCATTTCAGGTCACTTGTTCTCAGGTTGGCCTGGCTGATACCGGGAACTGCATGGTCGTTACCTTCTTCAAACCAGGGTATGCGGTTGATGTTGTAACGTTGCAGATACGAGTAATCGCCTATACCGCTTTGGTTACCGGTCTGTCCCCAGCCACCGCGGAGCTTCAAGTCATCAATCCAAGCGATGTCTTTCATGAACTTTTCCGACGAAATGCGCCATGCAGCCGAGAAGGAGGGGAAAATACCCCAGCGATGGTCGGGATGCAGCTTGATGAACCGTCGGCACGCATGTTCATGGTAAGCATGTACTTGCTGTCATAGTTGTAGGACACACGGGCGAAATAGGAAGAGATGGCCCACTGTGAAGCTCCTGTTCCGGTACCGTCCCATGAAATTTTATTGGCAGCGTTCAGGGTCTGTATTTTATCGTCCCGGAAATGTGAGCCGTTTATCCAGCTGTTGGTATAGTCCGATTTGGTATAGGAAGAACCTGCCATTACGTCGATGCCGTGCTTCTTGATATTGGTATTGTAAGTCAATATATTATCGAAAACCAACACGGTATTCATATTCCGGTTGTCAGAGGCTGTACCGAAGCTGTTGCGTCCGTCGGTGGTCGATATTGGATCGAGGAATGTGGTGCTTACACCGTTACGGCGGTCCAGGGCTACGGATGATTTCAACTTCAGGTTGGGCAGAAAGCTGATGGTAGCGGCTCCGGATGCGATGAGGCGGTTCTCCTTGTTCTTGTTGTTTTTCTGGCGGGCCAGGTTTTCCATCGGGTTCATGATATTTACCCCGTAGAAGTTCTTATTGTATTGATTCGGCTTTTCAGGGTCCCAAATAGGAGCATAGGTCGGTGTGTTGATAACCGAGAGGACTACACCGCCACGGTTGGCACCCGTACCGGAAATGATGCCGGTGTTTCCGATATTGTCGGAGTAGGAGATATTGGCACTTACGTTCAGCCAACTGCGTATCTGGTTGTCAATGTTGGCACGGAAGCTATATCGTTTGAAGTACGTGCCTTCCAAAATGCCTTTTTCATTCAGATAACCGGCAGAGAGGAAGTATTTCATCTTTTCGTTTCCGTTAGATACGGACACCTGGTAGTTTTGGGTCTGTCCGGTTTTGTAAACTTCATCAAACCAGTCTGTCTGGTCTGTTAGACCTTCAAGGGCAGCGGGGTTGACAGCCCCGATTTCTTCCTGTAACTCACGGTATTGTTCTGTATTCAGGGCATCCATGCTCTTGGCTACTTTCGTCATACCATATTGTACGTTCAGTGCCACTTTGGCATTGCCTTCTGCTCCGGCTTTGGTCGTAATCAGTACCACACCGTTGGCTGCACGCGAACCATAGATGGCTGCCGATGAGGCATCCTTTAGGATAGAGAGACTTTCAATGTCGTTGGGAGAGAGAAGTTGATGTTGTCCACGGGCACACCGTCCACTACGTAGAGCGGGTCGTTGCTGCCGTTGAATGAGGTGGTACCACGTACGCGGATGCTCATGCCTCCGCCCGGTTCACCGCTGGGTTGCATAACCGACACGCCGGCTGCTTTGCCTTGCAGGGCTTGGGCTGCCGATACAATGGGGCGTTGGTCCAAATCCTTTGTAGAAACCGTGGATACGGCTGTGGTTACGTCTTTACGCTTCACACTTCCATAACCGATAACTACCACTTCGTCCAGCAGTTCGTTATCTTCCTGCAATGTGATATTCATGTTGGTGGTTGCTTTTACCTCTATCGTTTTGTAGCCGATGAAGGATATTACCAGTGTGGCATTCTGTCCTACACTCAGGGAAAACTCCCCGTCCAGATTGGTAACAACACCGTTGGCGGTACCCTTTTCCAATACGGATGCGCCAATGACCTCCAGGCCTGCAGCATCTGTTACTTTACCCGTAGCTGTCAATCGTTGGGCAAATGCATTTGTTGACATTAGCAGTACGAGTAATGTCAAAAGGAGCTTGTAACTCCGCGTAAGAAGATTTCTTGTAATCATTCTCATAGTACTTTAATTGAAAGATTTAATTTATTATTAGAAAAGTATGTCCTAATAGAGATTGGTGGTTTTCCATAGTACACTTTTCTTTCTGTGCTGCAAAGATAGCGGACAACCCTATTCGTCCGATAGGCAGGTAATATGGAGAAGTAAGTCTGTGTGAAATGTAAATATCAGATATATAATAAGTTGTATTCTTGCTGATTACTGTGTAAAGTAAAGGTCGGCCACTATGGAAGGAGGTCTGTATATACTGTTTTGTCGCTTTGAGCGGTCGAAATATCTCTTAAATTTCATGTACTTTTTAGGGTGGAGGTAGTTTATGTTTAGATAGATTAATTTATCTTTGTGCTCTCAGCCTTATATAGATAATAGAAATGAAAAGAAAAATCATAGCTTTACTATTTTTGCTGATGGGGTGTACCTTTCTGAATGCGGCACCTTACAGTGAAAAGATAAAAGAACTGCTGGTGCGTCTTGATTCTCTGATTGCGCAAAAAAACACGTTTGCTATGCTTAAAGAGGCGAAGATTGCCCAGTTGCACAAGTTGCGAAAGGATGTGCGTACTTTGGAGGAGAGATATTGGCTGAATAAAAATCTTTATGATGAGTATTGTGTCTATAATGCCGATTCTGCAATGAATTATGTGGCAGGCAATTTGGACATAGTTTATAAGCAGAATGATAAATACCGGCAGATGGAGTGGAAGATAAAAAAGTCTTTTCTGTTGGCTGCCACCGGTCTGTTGAAAGAAGCCCAGGATGAGTTGGACGGAGTCTCGGGCGGTTCGCTCCCCAAAGAATTGTTAGTGGACTATTACGGACAAATGTTGTATCTGTATTCGCATTTCAATCAGTATACCGGTAGTGAAATGGGTACTTTGCATGAACATTATGCACAGTTGGAGCGTGTTTACAAGGACTCTTTGAATATGGTTCTTACCCCTGAAGACCCCTTGTTCTTGTGGTATAAAGGGCAGGTAGTACAAGGTACGGACAGTATGTATGTTTTTAAAGAACGTTTGCAGAAGGGAATTCTTAATTCTGCATTCGACACTCGGCGCGATGCCATGAATGCTTACGTGCTGGCCTGCTTTTATCGCGAGTCCGATGAGCAGGAAAATTATCTGACTTACCTGATATATTCTGCTATGGCCGATGTACGTATCTCCAATAAAGATATTGCTTCGTTGGAAGAGCTGGCGGGGGTACTTTTTAGTTTGGGTGATATTGACCATGCTTATGTCTACATGAGTTACTGCTTGCAGAATGCCTTGGCATATCGGAACCGGGTGAGGGTAGTGGGCATCTCTGCGGTGCAGGACACCATTCATCAGATCTATCAGGAACGTAATCAGAGGCAAGAAGCGCGGTTACGTATGTATTTGGTACTGGTCAGTGTCTTGTCTTTGATATCCTTGTTTGCCTTCCTATATATATACAAGCAGATGAAGCGGTTGAAGCAGTCGCGCCAACAGCTGAATGAGGCAAACAACCGCTTGAATAAGCATGTGGAAGAGCTTTCGAAAATGCACGGACAAGTGGCAGAAACGAATGTACAGCTTACTTCTTTGAATGAACAGTTGAGGGATACCAATAATCAGCTTCGTGAATCCAACTATGTGAAGGAGGAATACATAGGTTATGTCTTTTCCATTTGTTCCAATTATATCAGTAAGCTGGATGAGTATCGGAAAAATATCAATCGTAAGCTTAAGGCAAACCAGTTGGAGGATGTGAAAGCATTAACCGATACTCATTCTATGGCACAGAATGAGTTGAAAGAGTTCTATCATAACTTTGATGCTATCTTCTTGCACATTTATCCGGATTTTGTAAGTGACTTCAATGCCTTGCTCCATCCTGACGAGCAGATTGTGCTAAAAGATGGTGAGTTACTGAATACGGAATTGCGCATTTATGCTTTGGTGCGTTTAGGTATCACTGATAGTGTGAAGATTGCCGAATTCTTGCATTATTCACCTCAGACCGTTTATAATAATCGTTTGAAAACACGTAATAAGGCTATCATTCCTCGGGAAGAGTTTGCTGCCGTTGTGCGTTCTTTGGGTAGGGCACAGAAGTGGATTTGATAAAGGCTTCTACTGATTGTCGCAGTATGGTGCGTAGATGACACCTAAGAGTTAGGAAAAAAACTGCGATGTACTACCTTGTTTTTCTCTAAAAACTAATCTTTCCACAGCAATGTTCTTTTCTTACCACAGCTGTGGAAAGAAAGAAACGCGGGTGTGGTAAGAAAGAAACATATCTGTAGTGAGAAAAGTTGTTCAGTAGTTCTCGTTTAGTATCCGGGCTTTCCGGATGTAGCCTTTCGCAGGTTTATTGTCAGTTCTCTTTGGGCTCCTCAAGCGTGGTGCCGGCCGTTCTGTGGTCTATGTCAAGGGGTGAACTTAGTATATTCCGATGCGCGCGCGTATATATATAATGTGTCCCCTTCCTTCCTGCCTTCCTTTCCCTTTAAAAAACATGCTTTAAAACATATCTATCAATCAGCTAGTTATGAAAAAGTTCACGTAAACCCTCAAAAAAAGCTTGTATATATTTTGCAGATGTCCGTAAAAGCCCTACTTTTGCATCCGCTTTCGGGAACGAAGGCGGCGATGTTTTGACATTCTGACAGTAAAACGGAGCGGTAAGCTTCCATTTTTCTCTTCTTTGCCATAGGTTTCTTTCGGAACTTCGGCCTTGGAAAAGAAAAATGAAAAAACTTCCGAAACATTTGGAAGTTATGCTTTAAAGTTCTTACCTTTGCACCCGCTTTTGAAAACGAAAGCAGCGCGAGTTGACATTCTTCTTTCAAGAACGGTGACCGGGTTTTTCTTCCTTTTTCTTTTTGCCTCCCTTTCGACAAGAGAGACGACGAGGAAAGAGAAAAAAGAAAAATGAAAAAATGAAGAATTGATGAAAGGGGGAATCGGAAGAATGAGAGCTACAAGGCATAATGCAGATCGGGGAAACATGGTGTTTATAATCCAAAGCACAATGACAGAAAATTTGATATTGCTAACAGCGAACATATTGATGCGGAGAGGGAAAAGCAGAATATCTATTGGGACTGTTACCGGGGATATGTCCAGAACCTTCGGATGAGACACTTAGGAATTGGGGAGCGGTCGAGCCGGAGGCAAGTTTTCATGATATTGAGAAGATGTATTATGAAGATCATTACAGCGATTTTATAAAAGGCAGAATGCCAGAAATGAGAAAAACCGCCATCCGGAAAGAAACCGGACAACGGAAGATCTGCTGAAAAATAAAATGACCTGTCCGGAAGAAACGATATTCCAGATAGGAAAGGAAGGGGAGCATATATCGGGACAACAGCTTTTTCATATTGCGGATTCTTTTATGAAAAGGTTCGAGGGGATGTTTGGAGACCATGTGCATATTTTGGATTTTGCACTCCACATGGATGAGACTACTCCCCATATCCATGAACGTCACGTGTTTGACTGTGAGAATAAATATGGGGAACTGTGTCCACAACAGGAAAAGGCATTGGAAGCACTTGGAATTCCTCTTCCTGATCCAGATAAGCCCAGAGGAAGAAACAACAACCGGAAGATGACTTTTGATTTGGTCTGCAGGAATCTTTTGTTTGATGTTTGCAGGCAGTATGGCTGGAGATTGAGGAAGTGCCGGAATATGGCGGAAAGAAATATCTGGAAAAGCAGGAGTTTATCATACAGGCACAGAAGGAAAAGATTGCCCGGCAGGAGCAGATGATAAAGGAGCAGGAAGAAAAAATCATGGATAATGAAACCCTGATCGATGAAGTGTCGGAGATCGCTTATGACAAGGCGGTGGAAGTCGTTACGGAAAAAGTAAGGGCACAGACACAGGAAGAGGATATCAGGCTTCTGGATCAGCTTTGCAATAACATTGTCCAGAA
>ENA-OQCK01000707-OQCK01000707.1-human-gut-metagenome-genome-assembly--contig:-NODE-707-length-15843-cov-6.696488_pt1 | contig 15843 bp, 14 predicted proteins | sample MGYA00242498_ERZ504578 | MGnify/ENA primary metagenome ERZ504578 (study PRJEB26092, sample SAMD00036229) | human gut metagenome | host: Homo sapiens | study: EMG produced TPA metagenomics assembly of...
GTCTATTCGGATGCCTACGCCGCTTTGTTCGACAAGATAGGCCCGGGCGTATTTATTACCCATTCGCAAGGCGGGCCCGTTGGATGGAATACATTGCTTAAGACGAGAAACATTAAGGCTATCGCGTCATACGAACCGGGTGGAGCGGTTCCTTTTCCGGAAGGGCAATTGCCGGAGGAGGCTAAGTTTATTACGCTTTCCAAGAAAATGGAAGGCATTGAAGTACCTATGTCCGTATTCATGGAATATACCAAGGTCCCTATCGTCATTTATTATGGAGATAATTTACCCGAAACCGATGAGCGTCCGGAGTTATATGAATGGACACGCCGTTTGCGCTTGATGAAGATATGGGCAAAAATGCTGAATGATCAGGGTGGGGATGTCACCGTTATTCATTTACCGGAGGTAGGATTACATGGCAATACCCATTTCCCTATGTCGGATTTAAATAATATAGAGGTTGCGGATTTGCTTTCTGAATGGTTACATACAAAAGCTTTGGACTAGGTCTTTTGGGTAATGGAAATATATATAGTATCGTTTTCATTAGGAGGTATTGATCTTTTCACAGAGGTGAAGATCGTATCACCCCCGTGAAAAGATCGTTTCACAGAGGTGAAAGATCGCTTCACAAGGGTGATACGATAAAAGTCTTAGGCCACGGCTGTTACTTCCTGCTGAGGGGGCAGCCAAAAGAACCTTATAATCAGAATAATTTGCTTGGATACTCGCCTGCGTCTACCAAGGCTTGGATCTTATCCACAACGCCTTGACGATCCGCTGCGTAAGTTACGCCGAACCATTTGGAGGTTGTATCCAATACTTTCACACGGGCTGTTCCTTCCGTGATCAGTTTATTTACCATCAACGGGATGAAATACTCACTCTTTAAATTACCCATGTTCGCTTTCAAGAACTCCTTGAAATATTCCTCGGAATACTCGAAATAATCGGGAGTGAAGCCCCACATATTCATGGAGACCGGCGTGTTTTCTTCCAATACGACCTTCTTTCCGTTCTCGTCTACAAACTGGATATCTCCGTCGATACGTTCGATAGCGGTACGCTCCACGACGCCTGTCAGATAACCTTCCTCGTTCGTGGCGCAAACACCACGTGCCACGGAACCGCTCTCGCTCAACGTATTACCTACACGGTAGCCTACCATGCAATAATCATTCTTCTTGCCATCCATCTCAGACAATTGCTTGCCTAATACGGCGAAGCTGTCACGTCCGTAGAAATCATCGGCGTTGATTACGGCGAAAGGCTCATTGATAACCTTCTTGCCCATCAATACGGCATGGTTGGTTCCCCACGGTTTCTCACGTCCCTCCGGGCAAGTGAAGCCCTCCGGAAGATCGTTCAAGTCTTGGAATACGACTTCAACCGGGATATGGTTCTCATATTTGGAGATGATTTTCTCACGGAAGTCTTTCTCGAAAGATTTGCGGATAACGAATACAAGTTTACCGAACCCGCCACGAATAGCATCGAAAATAGAATAGTCCATGATGGTCTCGCCATTGGGACCTAGGCCGTCCAATTGTTTTAATCCCCCATAACGACTACCCATTCCGGCTGCCAATACAAATAATGTAGGTTTCATAATGCGTTTCTTTAATGTGTTTTTTAATTCTTCGGGCAAAGTTAATAATTATAGAAACATTGCCATGTTATTGTCCGTCTTTTTATAAAACTTCTAATACGACGATCGACATGGGAGGAAGGCTGACGCTTAACTTTCCCTTTTCCACCTTGGCTCCCTTGAAACTTCCGGCTTGACCTTCTCCGGCGAATCGAATGTGTTATAGTCGTTTATGGAGGACGCTGTCAGGATACGCCCGTTCACGCTCTTTATCGTTACGTTTTGCAGGTCGATATGGATGTTCTCGCTTTGCCGGGGATCTACGTTTGCCAACGAGATATGGATTTTACCCTGCGAGTCCCGGGATGCGGAGGCGCTTACGACCGGCACTTCCCGGTTGTCTCTTACTTCTCCTTGTCGCAGATTAGATCCATCGGCAAAAAGGTAGCGTCTTGATGAACCTTGTACATCTCGAACACATGGTAAGTGGGCGTAAGCACCATGTCCTTGCCTTTCGTGAGGATCATGGATTGCAATACATTGACAATCTGTGCGATATTGGCCATTTTTACCCGATCCGTATATTTGTGGAAGACATGTAGGGTAAGAGCGGCCACGAAAGCGTCGCGCATCGTGTTTTGCTGGAACAGATGGCCGGGGATCGTACCGGGTTCCACATCCCACCAAGTGCCCCATTCGTCTACCATGAGGGCTATATTTTTCTTCGGGTCGTATTTATCCATGATAGCGATATGCTTTTTAACGACATCCTCTATCTCAAGGCATTTTCCTAAGGTCCAGTAATAATCCTCCGTGTTGAAATCGGTAGCGGAGCCTTTATTGTTCCAATCTCCTACTGTATAATAATGTAAAGAGATACCATCCATGCGTCCGCCGATTTGTTTCATCAGCGTCTCGGTCCAGTTGTAATCATAATCGCTGGCACCGCTGGCGATCTTGAACAAGACATTGCTATCATAGTTACGGCAATACGTAGAGTAACGACGGTAAAGGTCGGAATAATATTCCGGTCGCATACTGCCCCCGCATCCCCAACTCTCGTTCCCAACGCCGAAAAACTTGACTTTCCATGCCTTATCCCGGCCATTTTTCCGGCGTAGGTTGGCCATTGGGCTGTCTCCTTCCGAGGTCATGTATTCCACCCATTTAGCCATTTCCTCAACCGTACCGCTTCCCACGTTTCCGCTGATGTAAGGCTCACAACCTAATAACTCACATAGATTCAAGAACTCATGGGTTCCAAAACTATTATCCTCAATCGTCCCTCCCCAGTTATTATTCACCATTTTCGGGCGATTCTCCTTGGGGCCGATTCCATCCATCCAATGATATTCGTCGGCGAAGCAACCGCCCGGCCAACGTAAGTTCGGGATCTGTAGTTTCTTCAACGCGTTCAAGACATCCGTACGGTATCCTTGGGTATTAGGGATGTCGGACTCCGGTCCCACCCATAAGCCACCGTAGATACAACTCCCTAGATGTTCGGCGAATTGCCCGTAAATATGTTTACTGATCTGTTGGTTACCTTGCTCCGGATAAATACGGATATTCGCGTCTCGCTGAGCGAATAAGGGAAGGGCGATAAATGCCCAAACGCTGATTATTAGTTTCTTCATGATATAAATGATTTGTTGGCAAAGATACACTTATTCTTGAATACATGAATCCTTTTATCGTCCGAAAAACACGTACGTGTTTTCGTAAAAAGTCGTACATGTTTTAAAAGAAACACGTACATGTTTTTCTTTTGCGTATTTATCGTATCTTTGTAAGGTTTTAAGGCAAAAGACTAAACAAAATGAGAAAGAGAAAAATGTTTCCGTTTTTAGCGGCTGGGATAGTCGCTTTAGCGAGTTGTAACACTCCTCAGAAAGAGGTAGTGAAGATCGCTGCTATTAATCCTGCGAATATGGATACCACGGTTGCCGCAGGCACGGATTTTTATGAATACGCTTGTGGTGGATGGATAAAGAATAATCCATTGAAACCGGAATACGCTCGTTTCGGAACTTTCGACCAATTACTAGAGAATAACCAAGAACAGCTCCGGGTATTGATCGAGGAACTTAGCGCTACGCCCCATGAGGCGGGTAGTGTCGCCGGGAAGATCGGCGCTTTGTATGCGATGGGATTGGATAGCACGAAGTTGAATGCCGATGGAGTGGTCCTATCAAGGAGGAACTGGCCGCTATCAATGCGCTGGCGACGAAATCGGATGTCTCTAAGATGGTAGCTACGCTTCATAAGGAAGGTATGGCTCCGTTCTTCGCTTTGTTCGTGGGCGCTGACGAGAAGAATAGTGCATGAATATCGTCCAGCTGTATCAGGCTGGTATCGGAATGGGCGATCGGGATTATTATTTGTTGGAAGATGAAGGTTCCGCTAAGATGCGTGACGCTTACAGGGCTTATATAAATAAGTTATTTACATTGGCCGGCTCAAGTCCGGAGCAAGCGGATGCGGCGGTGGATGCGTGATGAAAGTAGAGAAAGCTATCGCTGAGATCTCTTATGGCCGTGAGGATTTGCGTGACTCCCAGAAAAACTATAATAAATTGGCTTACGAGGATTTCAAGCAAATAGAGTCCCCGTTGGATTGGGATGTATATTTTGAATCCATGGGATTAGCCGGGCTGAAAGAGTTGGACGCGAAGCAAATCAACTTCTATAAGGATATGAGTGAGGCTTTGCGGAATACGACGGTCGATGAGCAAAAATATTATTTGGCGTTTAATTTATTGAGTGCGGCGGCTCCGTACCTAAGTGATGATTTTGTAGACGCTGATTTTGAGTTCTATGGAAAGGTAATGTCCGGAAAGCAGGAACAACAACCTCGTTGGAAGCGTTCGTTGAATACAGTAAACGGTGCGTTGGGCGAGGCCGTCGGCGAGATGTATGTAGAGAAATACTTCCCGGCTTCTTCCAAGGAAAAGATGTTAACGCTGGTGGGTAATTTGCAGACCGCTTTGAGCGAGCGGATCAACGGCTTGGAATGGATGAGCGATACGACTAAGGCGAAAGCGCAAGAGAAATTGGCCGCTTTTACGGTGAAAATAGGTTATCCGGACAAATGGCGTGATTATAGTGATTTGGAGATCAAGGACGATTCTTATTGGGCGAATGTTCGCCGTTCTAACATCTTCGATATGGCCTATCAATTGGCGGACGTGGATAAGCCGGTCGATAAGTCTCGTTGGCATATGAATCCGCAGACCGTGAACGCTTATTACAATCCGACTACGAATGAGATCTGTTTCCCGGCCGCGATCCTTCAGCCTCCATTCTTTAATCCGGATGCCGACGACGCGGTGAACTATGGCGCTATCGGCGTGGTAATCGGCCATGAGATGACGCATGGATTCGATGATCAGGGACGTAACTACGATAAGGATGGTAATTTGATCGATTGGTGGACTGCCGAAGATGCTGTTCGTTTCAAGGAACGTGCTGATAAATTGGTTGATCAATATGACCAGATTATCGTAATAGATACGCTTCATGCCAACGGACGTTTTACGTTGGGGGAGAATATCGCCGACCACGGAGGTTTGTTGGTCGCTCACCAAGCTTATTTGAATAGCTTGAAGGGCAAAGAGACTCCGGCCCCGATCGATGGCTTCACGAATGAGCAACGTTTCTTCTTGGGATATGCGACGTTGTGGGGACAAAATATCCGTCCCGAGGAGATCCGTCGTCGTACCAAGATCGACCCGCATTCATTGGGAAAATGGCGTGTGAACGCTGCCTTGCGTAATATCGCCCCGTTCTATGCCGCTTTTGACATTAAAGAGGGCGATCCGATGTTTATGGCTCCGGCTGATCGGGTGGTTATCTGGTAATCCAAATACAGAGTTTATATAAGTGAGGGAAGTATGTCACGTCAAAAAGGCATACTTCCCTTTTTTCGTTTATCCCGATTTGGCGGTCTGATGCACTTTTCTTATTTTTGTTTGATTAAGAACGTTATACATGAAAATTTTATACCATGCGAAACTATATATCAATCGCCTTACTTCTCTTGGCATCTTCTGTTTTTGCGTATGATCCTCCACGATGGGATGGAGCTCATGGAATACCTATCGAGTGAATATCAGCGACAAACTGATAATGAAACAAGCTGATGCGATGTCGCGGAATGGCTTGAAAGAGGTTGGATATAAATATATCAATATTGATGACGGGTATTTTGGGGGACGGGATGCGAGCGGGGAGTTAATCACTCATCCGGTCCGTTTTCCGAATGGCTTGAAGCAGACGGTAGATCATATCCATGCGTTAGGGTTTAAGGCGGGTATTTATTCCGATGCGGGCCGGAATACTTGCGGCTCCTTTTGGGATAAGGATTCTTTAGGGATCAATGTCGGCTTTTATGGGCACGATCGTCAGGACGCGGACTACTTCTTTAAGGAAATAGGATTCGATTTTATTAAGATCGACTTTTGTGGCGGCGATGCCAAACAGAATTTCGATCAATTAGGTCTGGATGAGCAAGAGCGATACACGGCGATCCATAATGCGATACTAGCTACTGGCCGTAAAGATGTGCGTATGAATGTATGTCGTTGGGATTTTCCCGGTACGTGGGTGCATGACGTTGCCTTCTCATGGCGTATCTCGCAAGATATAAATCCTAGCTGGGAGTCCGTGAAGAATATTATCCGGCAGAATCTATATTTGTCCGCTTATGCGAGCGAAGGAAAATATAATGATATGGATATGCTTGAGATCGGCCGTGGAATGAGTGAGGAAGAAGATAAAACTCATTTTGGAATGTGGTGTATCATGAGCTCCCCTTTATTGATCGGCTGTGATCTGACTACCATCTCTGAAAAGCTTTGCGGCTACTGAAAAACGAGGAACTGATAGCGTTAAATCAAGACGTACTAGGCTTGCAAGCTTATGTCGTTAAGCAAATGGATGGAGTGTATATCTTGACAAAGGATCTGGAAGAAGTGAATGGGAATACATGCGCTGTCGCCGTCTATAACTCTACGGATGAGGAACGGACTATTCATCTGGATTTTGCCGATTTCTATTTGCGGGGCGACGTGAGTGTACGGGACTTATTTGAAAGGAGAGATCTTGGAAAGTACAAGGATCGGGATTTTTCCGTAACCATACCTGCGCATGGGACACGTATTTTCCGTCTGGATGGACTGGAAAGGGGAGAACGGACGGTCTATGAGGCGGAATGTGCTTGGTTGCAAGACTATCAAGAAATAAAAAATCACAAAGCGTTTGGAACGGCGATTTATGAGGATGACGGGAATTGCTCTGGAGGTGCGAAGGTTACGGGATTAGGTAATCGTGATAGCAATTATCTGGAATGGCATAATGTATACAGTCGTGAGGGAGGTTTATACTTGATGTCCGTGGATTATCAGTGTGCGGAGAATCGAGAATTAATTTGTCAAGTTAATGGAGTTGTCGTAAAAAATGTAGAGGCTCATCCTGCGCATGAGGTCGCTAGCGAGCAAATAGAGATCCGTCTGAAACCCGGTATGAATCGCATACGCTTATCGAATGGAAACTCATGGATGCCCGATATCGATCGTATGGTTTTACAAAAGAAGTGATTGCCGGCTACGTGTTTGAGGGAATTTTCATTCTTCTATATTCTTGAGGTGTCATTCCCGTATGCTGCCTGAAATATTTGTTGAAAAAAGACAGGTTGTTAAAGCCTAAAGAGAAAGCGATCTCTTTTACGGTTAAGTCTGTCGATCTTAATTGTGCCTTGGCATCCATCGTGATAATGGAGGAGATGATTTCCAAGGGAGTAAGTCCGATTGCTTTCTTAATAGTCGTGCAGAAATGAGGTAACGACAAATTTAATTGAGCGGCGTAAAAAGAAACGCTGTGCTCGGTGGTATAATGCTCTACGACAAGTTGGATAAACTTACGGTAAATCTCATTGGTGCGCGTACGGATTCCATTTGTCCAATGGCTATGATTTTTATATAACTCAGCCGTTCCTTGCATGAATATCGTGAGATAAGCGATGACTAGGTTTTTATTTACCATAGAATAAGACGGGGATAAGGATTGCGCACGTATCAATAAACGGTATCCGTCAATATATAATTGAGCTACAGATTCTTCCAGCGGCATGATCGGATGTTCCGTGATAACGGGAAGAAAGCTCATGGTTGATTTAATAAAATTGATGTTTGTCATAAACTCCGAAGAGAATCCGGCGAAATAGAAACGTGCGTCGTCCGATATTTCATGGAACTGGATAAAATTGCTGGGCACTAAGGTCACGAAATCATATTTGTTAATCGTATACTTCGCTAGATTGATAGAAGCCTGCACGGAACCTTCTACACAAAGGAGAAACAAACCTGCCTTTATCTTATGAGGCAGCTTGCTGTATTTGTTTAGCGTCTCTTTTGTGATACGATCTCCGACGATAAAATCGTTCGTGATATCGAATGTGAGCATTTCCTTTTCCATATCTAATCGGTAATTCGTTTCAAATATAGGAATTAATAAATACTTATTATTCAAGATAATAAAAATAGAACATAGAAACGAAAGAATGGATATTGATTCCCTAAAATTTAAGGGCGAACTTTACAAATGACTACTAATCGTAGGAAAGAGGAAACAAAAAGAATATAGTTCGTTTACTAGAAAAGTATTTTGATTATGGAAAAGGGAAGAATTGGACTAAACGCAGGAAAAGTGTGGCATGCGCTAAACGAGGTAAATGAAATATCTACGCAAGAGTTAAGCCGTAAATTGTCTTTAAGTATTGAGGACCTAGCCTTGGCTATTGGCTGGTTGGCTAGAGAAAACAATATTTATATCACGAGAAAGAATGGTTTGTTGTATGTCAGCAATGGCATCAAATCCAATATGTACTATTAAAAGGAAACAAAAAAAGGCTATCCATCACGGACAGCCAATCTCAATTGTTAACCTTAAATCTAATACCATGAAAACACAGTGCAAATATAGAGATTTTATGTTATGTAGCATAATGAATAGTTTGGAAATCTCATTTGCTTAACTTGATTTAATAAAATCATGTTCTAAAACATATCTTTTGAGGCATAATTCATAAACACAAGCGTTACTTTTATCTATTACCACCTTTACTTGACTTTTAAATCAAGTAAAGGATGGTAATTTAAGTAATGCCTTATTCGGCTAGTAGAATGATATGTTTCGTTAAGTCATTAAACTTGATAAAATAAGTACCGGCGGAAACCTTTACATTATCACCTCCGTCAAATTTGGCGAATTGTCCTTGTTTATCGTTCCATAAACTATTGCTGCCACCGAAGCTTACGGCCCAGTCATGATCCGCACGTAATTTCAAACCGCCATCGGACGGAATCTCTATTTTCTCGCCGATCCAGATGTGCTTGTCGTAACTAGCCTGTTGTAAATCTAGATCACCACCAATCATTGAAGTCTCCAATCAGGGAGATTTGTTTGTATTCGGTTGTCGCTCCGGTATAAGGTTCGATGCTGTATTTGTTACCAGCCAAGTCTAACGTGATCGTATAATAGCCATCCTGCGTGAAGCCTTCGATATTACCGCTACCGCCGTCATTGCTTAATGCTCCGTCGCTGTCGTAACCCCATTGAATGCCCCAATCACCCGGGGTTTGAATGATCTTGAATGCGCTACCGGCTTTTACGAAACCTGTGTAAGTGAATAACATATTATTGACATCGTCATCAGCGAATATACGCATCGATGGGTCGTTATTGTTCCATCCGTTGTCGAATATGTCACCCACAAAATAAACTTGGGTACGGGCGCCACTATATGGAGTGATCGCCATGTTTACCGTGTTCGAATAAAGTTCGGGAACACTGTCGTTAATAAATGCTTTAAGACGGAAGTCCACATTATAAGCTACGGTAGGATTAACCATTCCCAAATTGTTCATGGCATCATTCAGCTCGAATGTCTTGATCAAGACTTTTTCGCCGGAACCGGTAGTTGGCAGCGACTCGAATTTCTCGAATTCAGTTCCTCCTTCACAGACTTGTACGGTATACGTTACACCTGCCGCAAAACCGTAATCCGGTTGTTCACAGGTAAAAATATCGATGATACTACTGGCATTTTCCGGCATTAAAGTATATGAACTGTTATTCGGAGCATTGAGGGTAAAAGATATATTATTACCTTCTGAGTCCTTTAGGTCATTGATAACCGGATCTTTATCGTCCGTGCAGGCAGAAAAAGCACAGATGCCCGCAAACACGATGGATAATATATTGACTTTATTCATAATTGTTACTTATTAATAGGTTTTACGATTAATAACCCGGATTTTGTTTCAAGTTACTGTTTGCCACGAGTTGGGTCGAAGGAATCGGTAACAATGAGAAGTGACTGGAGATTGAAGTACCTCCCGCTGTCTCGCCTTTCCAATCCCAAGTATAATTGGAGGTGAACTTATTGTAGCGGATCAATCCGTACGGCGTTGCGCCTCAAAATAGAACTCACGGGCCTTCTCATCAAGCACAAAATCCAAAGTAAGATCGGTTGCCGTAATTTCCGTGGCTTTCGCTCTTTTCCGTAGCTGGTTAATAGCGCTTAAAGCGGCTTGTTTATCGCCTCCCGCCCGTATTGTGGCTTCGGCAAAGGTCAGATTAGCCTCGGCTAAACGGAACAATGGGAAATCCATATCCGGGAACTGCTGATTCGGATCGTGACCGATTTGTCCGGATTTCGTGATATTCTTGAATTTAGTTACAGAATAACCTTCTGTAAACTCGGTCGGCTTATTGATCTCGAATGTACGGTCTGTAGTCCAGAAAGAGGCACGTGTATCAGTTGTTTTCGATAAGTCTCCGTCAGAAGCGAACTTTTTCACCAATGCCATGCGGGCACGGTTACCACCATGCTTCTTTAGTCCCGAAATCAACCAGTGCGTTCATGTCACCACTGATAAAGCTGGCGATAAAGAACAATCCGGACCAAGAGCGGGTCTGTACGCCATCATAACAAATCGGCAGGATCATCTCGGGAGAGGTGTTGTTATCTGCAAGGAAATTATCTCCATAATTAGGAGCCAGAGAGAAACCGGCGTCCATGACTTTCTTTGAGTATTCAGCGGCGGCAGACCATTGAGGGGTACCTGTATATACTTCTGCGTTCAGATATAAGCGAGAAAGTAGCATCCATACGGCGGCTTGATCGGCACGTCCATATACATTTGCACGGGGAGCCTTCATTTGTGGCTCGATTTCTTTCAACTCTTTCTCTATATAGGTATAGAGATTCGCCCGGGTAATCCGTTCGGGAACATAGGTACCGATACCCGTGTTCTCATCAACGAACGGGACATTGCCATATAAATCAATCAAATAATAATAATCCAAGCACGGATAAAACGAACTTCAGCACGCTGTGTAAGACTTTCCTCGTCATCCTTGCCCTCTGTCTGTATTAAGAAGTTATTACACTGAGCGATTTGGATGTACAGACGGTTGAACATATTCAATACCACACCGTTCGAGGCGGTAAACTTAGCGAAGTTCAAGGGATATACATCCACGTCGCCAGACCAAGCGCAAATCGCCTCGTCCGTAGGAAGCTCATTCAGGTTGAATAGCATACGCATCAAACCCGACGCTCCCTCATCCGTGTCGGCGATATCTCCTTGTCCGTCGGGACCTTTATTTCCTGTGATGGCTAATCCCGCATAGATCTTGGCGAAATTGGCGTTCTGATCGAACTCTACGTTTAGGTTCGGATCGATAGGCGTAACATCGAGATCACCTAGGCAAGAGGTGAAGTTTACGCTGAAAACCAGCGATAAAGCCGGTATTATATATTTAAAGAATTTCGTATTCATATAGATATCCTGATTTAAAATTAGAAGTTAAGACTTACACCGAGTATACCTACCAATGGGCGAGGATATACGTTCTTATCGATACCGAAGGTCTTATCAGCTGCGTTCGCTACCTCCGGATCCAATCCTTTATATTTCGTGATAACAAAAGGATTCTGTACGGTTCCGTAGATACGTCCGCCCAATACGCCGAATAATTTGTTGAAAGAGTAACCCAACGTGATATTATCGCAGCGTAAGAAGGATGCGTTTTGTACATAATAATCGGACAATACGTTCATGTTCTGGAAATTCGTATCGAAAGCGGATAGCGGACGGTTGGATAGATAGCCTTTATTGTTAATACTACCTTCACTTAATGCCGCATTGGATGAGGCTACATTATTATATACATAGTTCCCGAGGTTGGAACGAAGTGAGAAACTGAAATCCCATGCTTTCCATACCAATTTAGAAGTAAAGCCATCGTTACATCGGCTGCCGGTTTATGGCAGAAATAACGGTCCTCGTCATTGATCACACCATCTCCGTTGCGGTCCACGTATAATCCTTCGATCGGATTACCCTGTTGATCATATACCTGCTCGTATACATAGAATGAGTTCGCCGGGTGATTCACACCTTGTGCCTGTATCATGGTCCCGGTACCACCTTCTACGGTTCCTGTCAATACGATGGATGAGGCGTCATCCTGTGCGGTTAGCTTCGTAATCTCGTTGTTGTTCCAAGCGACATTAAAGCCTAGGTCCCATTTCCAATCAGAGGTTGAGATCGCTTTAGCGTTGATGGAGAACTCAACACCTTGATTTCTCAAAGAACCGATATTGCTGACGATACGGTTCTTGAAGTTTGTTCCGGCCGGTACGTCGATCACATTGATCAAGTCCTTAGTTTCCCTGTAATAATAATCCAAGGATGAAGTGATACGGTTATCTAAGAATCCGAAGTCGAATCCGGCGTTCCAAGTAGTAGTCTCCTCCCATTTCAAGTTCGGGTTGTAACCGTCGGGACGGGCGATAGGAACAAATTGGTCGCCAAATTGATAGTAGGCTCCGTCTTGTCCCGCGAAATAAGTCGCCATATACGGGTAGTCTCCTTGCGAGATATCCTGTTGACCGGTAATACCATAACCCAAGCGTAGTTTTAAATCCGATACAGCGTCCACGTCTTTCATAAAGCCCTCTTCCTTGATCTTCCATCCTAAAGCCACGGAAGGGAACAATCCCCAACGGTTGTCTTTAGAGAAGCGGGAAGTGCCATCGTTACGTAAGGTAGCGGTGATAAGATAGCGATTCATGAATGAATAATTGACACGTCCGAAGAAAGAGATCAAATAACTTTCTGTCTTGAAAATATAAGAAGTCGGGTTATCTCCGTTCAAGTTATTGTATGCGTTCTCTGTGGAACGATGGAAATGTTGCCAAGAGTAACCAGCCATGATATCAAAATGATGCTTTTCATTGAAATCCTTAGCGTATTGCAAATAAAAATCCAATAGGTGATTGTATTTGTCGATTGTCTCATAACCTGTTTTGCCGTTATCCACGTAACCTAATGGAGATTCTTTCGGATAGTAAATGTCTTGCGTACCGGTAGCCATATCCATACCTAAATTCAAGTTCGCACGTAATTCGGGAAGGAAATGGAATTTATAATCAACTTGGATATTACCGACCAAGTTTTTAGAATTAGCCTCTTCTTTTTTCTGTTGAAGCATCGCTACCGGGTTTTTTGTAGCGATTGAGATAAATTCACCGGCATTTTCCCAAGCAAAATAACCTCCGTATTTACTGTTGCCGTTCATGACTGGTTGAGTCGGGTCGAATGCGATTGCCGCTCCGATAGCTCCCGTATCGGCGAAACGATTATTTGAGATCATTCCCTTGGCGTTGAAGTTAATATTTAAATGATCTTCGAAGAAACTGGGAGCTAGGTTTACAGATCCAGTATAACGTTCGAACTTAGAGGTTTTCAATATACCATTTTGGTTTGTATATCCGACGGATACACGATAAGGCATATTATTCAAGCTCCGGATACCGTGATATTATGATCGGTTCCCACGGCTGTACGGAAGATCTCTTTCTGCCAATCCGTATTTTCTTTTCCTAATAACTTAACGGCGCTTGATTCCGCCCCAAAACGATCCGTTACGAAATTACGATATTCGTCAGCTCCCATAACATCGATTGATTTGGTCTTCGTGCTGATAGAAACGTTTCCATCGTACGTAACCCGTGGGCGGGAGCCTTTTTCACCTTTCTTAGTGGTGATAAGAATCACACCGTTAGAGGCACGCGAACCATAGATCGCTGTGGCGGATGCGTCTTTTAATACGGTGAATGTTGCGATATCGTTCGGGTTGATCGTACTCAACGGGTTGGATACCCCTTTGATACCGTCATTGTCGATCGGAAGTCCATCGATAACGATCAGCGGGTTGTTGCTGGCCGATAAGGAAGAACCACCACGGATGCGGATACTGGCTCCCGAACCGGAGCTCCACCGTCAGTCGTGATATTTACACCGGCGATTTTACCGTTGATCATATCGGTTGCGGTGGTGGTCAAACCCCGGTTCATCTTATCTGGCTTAATGGCCGTCACGGAACCGGTAGCGTCATCTTTCTTCACCGTACCATAACCGATTACGACAATCTCGTCCAATACTTCCGTATCTTCTTGTAATACGACAATTAAATTACTTTGTCCTTGGTTGATAATGTCTTGTGATTTGTAGCCTATGTAAGAAATACCGATCGTACTTCCTTTAGGCGCCGAAAGCATAAAGTTACCGTCGAAATCGGTAACAGTTCCATTCGTAGTTCCTTTTTCAAGGATACTAGCCCCAATGATGGGTTCACCTTTCGCATCTTTCACGTTGCCTTTGATCGTGACGTCTTGTGCGAAAACATTGCAGGAGAGAAACAATCCTATCAAGATAGATAAGATTACTCTTGCGTCGCAAGAATACATTTTTTGTTTCATGCATTAGACAGTTTAAGATTAATACTCTATTATATTTATTGAATTTTAGCCATAGTATGTGAATGCAAATGTATGTTTATCAAACCTCTCATGTTGTTAAAATGTTTGTCGATACCCCTATAAATTTACGCAAACGTTCTCGCAAACGTTTGCATTGTATGACCTAAATACATATCTTTGATTTTATAAAAAAGAGAACCATGAAAAAGCGTCAAATCACGATAAAGGATATAGCGAAAGCCTTGCATATTTCCCCGTCAACAGTCTCTCGTTCCTTGCTGATCATCCGGATATCAGCCAAGAAACCAAGAATATAGTGAATGCTTACGCTCGTGAACATAAATATAAGCCAATGCCTTAGCCTTGAGTTTACGGACAAATAATACGAAAACAATCGGTGTTACTTTACCGCAGATCGTACATTATTTTCTTTTCTTCTGTTTTATCCGGTATAGAGGATGAGGCGGAAAAGGGAGGGTATCGTGTTATTATTTGTCAAAGTAATGAGAATTATGAGAAAGAAGTAAAAGGTGCGCAAGCTTTATTGGAAGCACGTGTTTGCGGTGTCTTGGCTTCTGTCGCTAAAACGACGACGATCTACAATCATTTCCAAGAACTAATCGATAGCGATATACCTATGGTGTTTTTTGATCGTATATGCACGGGGATCTTGACAGACCGGGTGGTCGTTGATGATTATGCCGGGGTTTGTTCCGCTGTTGAATACTTGATTCGTAGCGGTTGCCGGCGAATCGCCTTTTTCGGATCTCCTTCTCATTTAGCGATCTCTAATAATCGTAGGATGGGATATGAGGATGCTTTGCGTAAAAATGGATTACCGGTAGATAAAGAGTTAATCAAGATTTGTGATAATTATACCGAGGCGCTTCGGTTGACCCCGGAATTATTGTCGTTACCCAATCGTCCGGATGCGTTCTTCGCCGTAAATGATGAGACTGCTATAGGGGTGCTGAATGTTGTCAAGGCCAAGGGGTTGAGGATACCCGATGAGGTTTCGATTTGTGGGTTTACGAATAATAGCTTAGCGGAAGTTAGCGATCCCCTGCTGACCTCCGTGGATCAACATGGTTATGAGTTGGGAGCTATCGCTATGCGTTTGCTGATAGAACGTTTGAATGGCGTGCGTGACGGGGATCGTATCGTGAGCAAGATTATCAAGACAAATCTGGTGGTGAGACAGTCTACCCGTTAAAAAAGTGGCTTCCGAAAACGTTTGCTTTACTTCTTTGCATGAATTTGAATAGGGACGACGTCCTGTTTCGGAATAATTCCGTATGTTTGTCACCAAACAAATAAATACCTTAAAAAACATAATTCTCATGAAAACAAAACCATTTTTGAGTTTTTGGCAAATTTGGAATCTAACTTTCGGTTTCTTGGGCATTCAATTCGGTTTCGCC
>ENA-OQCK01000708-OQCK01000708.1-human-gut-metagenome-genome-assembly--contig:-NODE-708-length-15803-cov-7.357106_pt1 | contig 15803 bp, 17 predicted proteins | sample MGYA00242498_ERZ504578 | MGnify/ENA primary metagenome ERZ504578 (study PRJEB26092, sample SAMD00036229) | human gut metagenome | host: Homo sapiens | study: EMG produced TPA metagenomics assembly of...
CAAGAACCCTCCGTATAAAAATCCACTTTCCCCTCATGGGAAAGAAGTTTCCATATGTTTCTCCATCTCATCCCGAAGCCATGTGGAGACATAACGTCTGTCGGATATGAAAATCAGACGTTTCAAACCCGGGATTAATTCCTTCACCAAGTCGATCGAACCTTTAACATAATAAGGGATAACCAAGCCCGTAGCGTTATACCCCTTAACCGCCTCTTGTAAAGGGATCACCCTATCAGAGGAATGCCGCTGATTAAAATAACATTCATCTTCTGCCATTTCACCCGTTTCCGAACAGACCAGAGTGGGAATATCCCCCCATTTCTCCCGGATCTTATCCCGCATAAAAGCCCATCCATTTACGCCTAAGTAGATAATTCCATCCGGCTTCTTCTTGTTAGCTTCAAAGAAGACATCTTGTTTCTCTTTTAATTTCTCTGGCGTATCAACCAACATCACGCTTATATGATCTATCCGGAGAGTGTACTCCTCCGGGGTAGCGAACTTCGAGATCATGTTTAATAAATTACCAGACCAACGTTCGCCATCCACATATGAATTTATCACCAATACATACGATTCCTCCTTGACCGGATATGAAGAACTCCCATAAGCCGGAGTCGGCATACCGGCTATCAAGCATAAAATCAATCGAAAATAAAGTATTATTGCCTTTAAATTTATAATATTTCGTATCATTCCCTACATTCCTCTATTGCAGTTGTAAAGACAAAGATATTCCTTAATTATCAACTAATCTTATCAAACTAGTTTTTTTATCAAGTTTTGGTGTCAAATTCACGTTTCTTACAAACTAAAGGCTTTTTTAATCGGGATTATTCGGTTATTTACCGATACTCGTATAGAAATCAGCGGTATTTACTTGTGTATAGAATGACGAACCCGTACATTTGATAAAAAACAAAAAATGGAACTTATGGATATGAAAGATTATGACATCGATTTTAAAGAGAAGAGGACAAACGGGTATCTGATCGCTACCTTATTTATCATTGTCGGTATATTATTTTTACTGCGGAATCTAGGAATGATAGATCCATCTTTATTTGACTTGCTTGTATCTTGGCCGATGCTGCTTGTCGTGTCGGGCATCTTTACGATTTTCCAACGCCATCCAGTAGGAGGTATGCTCCTCGTGGGCGTGGGAGTCTATTTCCTTTTCCCGCAGTTAAATTGGATCACGAACGATTTCTTACGTGTATATTGGCCGTTAGGATTAATCCTGTTAGGATTGGTCATCATGCTGAAGCGGAAAGATTCTATCCGCACGAAAAAGCATAAACGTCCCTTTAACCATCCCCCTTTCGTACAGAAAGCCTAACGATGAGATCAACTACGAGACAGATAACGGTTTCGTATCGGTTGACACCACTTTCAACTCGGTAAGGCACATCGTACTGGACCCCGTATTCAAGGGGGCGGACATAGACGTATCTTTCGGCAACGTGATCCTCGATCTTAAAAAAACAACATTAGAGGCTGATGAAACCATCATAAACATAGATAGCTCCTTCAGCGGCGTAGTAATATATGTCCCTAAAGGATGGCTGGTTCGTCTAAAGGTTGATTCCTTCTTGGCTGGATGCCAAGACATGAGGGACCTGACAGAAACAACCGACATGACGCACACGTTATATATATGTGGAGACTTGTCGTTCAGCGGCCTTGAACTAAGAGACTAAACTCATCATGCAAGAACATCCTATTACAACATCCATATTACATAAAGGGCAGGGAAGCTATTATTACTTTTAGCCATAGCGATACAATGCGCATTATTAACTCTTTATGGCGATCTTCCGTTGAGCATCACTTTGGTCGATAGCTTACTTTCCATCGCATTGTTCGCCGTAGCGGGATATTATCTTTGGTATGTACAATGTACGTTACATATCATGCAAGCACGAGTGGCTTTCGCCGTACTCGTACAAATCGCTTGCATAGCCGGATGCTCGATCTTGCTACAAATATTCGGATTGGAAGATTGGGAGGAATTCTCGATCACGATTCCTTTTCGATTCCTGTTCGGCCTAATGGCATGGATCATTCTATCCCAATGGTATGCCAGCCGGGAAAGAAAGAGTGAGGCGGAACCTATCGTGAGACAAATGAAGGAAAAGACGGCACCTCCCCCGACTACCGTTCCGGAGGAGATTCTAGATCGTATATCCGTAAAAGACGGGACACGTATTCATATCATCCCGATAAAAGAGATATTCTATTTGCAAGCATGTGGCGACTATGTGACCTTATTCACCACTTCCGGTCAGCACGTAAAGGAGCAAACCATGAAGTATTTCGAGCGAAGCCTTCCTTCTCCGGAGTTCGTTCGTATACACCGCTCTTATATCGTTAATACGGAACAGATATTGCGAGTAGAACTATTCGGAAAAGAAACCTATCAAGTACGATTAAAGGATGGAACCTATCTTCGTGCCAGTAGCGCTGGCTATAAGCTACTCAAAGAACGTCTTTCCCTTTAGCAGTCCTATAAAAGGGACCTAATCATCGTTAAAATTAGAAGATTTTGATTGTAATATATAGAGTTTTGTGTTATGTAACACTTTTTGGCAAGCATCGATATGTTACTTAACATATATTAGTTGCAAAAGACTTGACAAATGGTCTTGACGAACGTACCTTTGCATCGTGGTTTTTTCATAATAGTATTAGATTTAAGGTTAACAAAGTTTGGTTAGGGCTTGTCGTGAGACAGGCTTTAATTGTTTATAGGGGTTTGCTTCCCTAGATTTACATATAACTATAAAAAAACGGCCACCCCTAAAAAGAGGCGGCCGTAATTATACCATAAGATAGGATTTCTATTCCTCAACAATACCTACGACTTCCATTTCAAAAATCATCGTAGTGCAAGGTTTTACAACAACAGCCCCGGTATTAGGATTCTTATATCCCGCTTCTCCATATCCAAGTTGCGAGGGAACCCAAATCTCCCATTTATCACCGGGATGCATATTCTGTAAAGCCGTGGCAAAGCCATCAGTCATCTTGTACACTTCCATCACCGCAGGCTCTCCAGCCTCGAAAGAACGATCATCAAAAACTTCACCATTTATAAAAGAGCCTTTATAATAACATTCCACCTTGCTCGTATAATAAATCGGCTCCTTACTCTCCCCAGTCTTCAAGACCTTGTAAAGGATAAATCCGGCATTACTTTGAGAACTCAATTGCTCGAAACCCGGAACCAGCATCTGGCTTGAAAAGCCTCCTCATTCTGGACCTTCCAAACCTCATCCACCTCTAGTGCCTCATCATCATCCCCACAAGAGGTGATCATGAGCACGCAAAACAACATCAACGCGATATGCCAGTACTTCTTCATTCGTTTACTCTATTACCTTTTTCAATAAATTCTTCATGCTCACCTTCTCCGTGATAATATCGTGAAGCTTATCGATGCTTACGCGCTCTTGCTCCATCGTGTCACGGAAACGGATCGTTACGCAATTATCCTTCAAGGTGTCATGGTCTACCGTAATACAATACGGGGTACCGATCGCATCCTGACGGCGATAACGCTTACCAATAGAATCCTTCTCGTCGTATTGGCAACGGAAGTCGAAACGCAACATATTTATAATCTCCTCAGCTTTCTCGGGCAGGCCATCTTTCTTCACCAATGGCAATACGGCCAACTTGATCGGAGCCAAGGCTGCGGGCAACTTCAATACCACACGGCTCTCGCCATTCGCCAACGTCTCCTCGCAGTAAGAACCCGCCATGATGCTCAAGAACACACGGTCTACACCGATCGAGGTCTCGATTACATACGGAGTGTAACTCTGGTTCAACTCCGGATCGAAATATTGGATCTTTTTACCGGAAAACTTCTCATGCTGACTCAAGTCGAAGTTCGTACGGCTATGTATACCCTCCACTTCCTTAAATCCGAACGGCATCTCGAACTCGATATCCGTAGCCGCGTTAGCGTAGTGAGCCAATTTCTCATGATCGTGATAGCGATACTTCTCATCGCCCAAACCTAGGCTTGATGCCATTTCAAACGAGTAGACTTCCATTTCTTAAACCACTCGATCTCCTCACCCGGACGAACGAAGAATTGCATCTCCATTTGCTCGAACTCACGCATACGGAAGATAAACTGACGAGCCACGATCTCATTACGGAACGCCTTACCGATCTGGGCGATACCGAACGGGATCTTCATACGGCCAGTCTTCTGCACATTCAAGAAGTTCACGAAAATACCTTGGGCCGTCTCCGGACGAAGATAAACCTTCATCGCTCCATCAGCGGTAGAACCCATATCCGTAGAGAACATCAAGTTAAACTGGCGAACCTCCGTCCAGTTACGAGTTCCGGAAATCGGGCAAACGATCTCGCAATCCAAGATCAATTGGCGAAGATCCTCGAAGTTAGACTCGTTCATCGCCTTGCTATAACGCTCATGGATCTCATTCCATTTCGCTTGCTGCTCCAACACACGAGGATTCGTCTCACGGAATTTAGCCTCATCGAAAGCGTCACCGAATTTCTTTGCGGCTTTCGCCACTTCCTTATTCATTTTCTCCTCGATCTTACCCAAATGTCCTCGATCAAAACGTCCGCACGGTAACGTTTCTTCGAGTCCTTGTTATCGATCAACGGATCATTAAAAGCGTCAACATGGCCGGAAGCTTTCCAGATAGTAGGGTGCATAAAAATAGCGGAATCAATACCCACCACATTCTCATGCAGCAAAGTCATGCTATCCCACCAATATTTCTTTATATTGTTCTTTAACTCAACACCATACTGGCCATAATCGTATACCGCTCCCAAACCGTCATAAATCTCTGAGGAGGGAAATACGAAACCATACTCCTTACAGTGTGAAACTAATTTCTTAAATACATCTTCTTGTGCCATAATCTAATAATTTGCCAATTTTGTTAATATGCCAATGTGCCAATGATAAGTCCATCGGAGACCCGCCTGAGTGTCACATTAGCACATGGTCTCCTTTATGAGGTTACAAAGTAAATGATTTTTTCCGTAACTATAGAAAGTTTTGTATATTTACGACGTAAATCGTTAGTGTTTGCGCAAACAGTATAATTTAAACAAGATAATACCATGAAATCAGAAGAAATCTCACGCCGCTCGTTCCTTAAGCGAGCGCTAGCCTTATCGGCAGTATCGGCCATCCCGTCGTTCTGGACACCCGCCCACGGACGTGTTCTACCTACTTCCCCGCTAATCAGCGCTAATGACCGGGTAAACATCGCGTTCATCGGCATCGGACAACGAGGGGGCGAGATCGCCAAGGAATTGTATAACACAGGTCTGTGTAACGTAGTAGCTCTCTGCGACGTGGACATGGGAGCCCCTCACACGCAAGAGATTATCAACATGTTCCCGAAAGCGGCCCGTTTTCAAGACTTCCGCACGATGTTCGACCGGATGGCGGACAAGATCGATGCCGTAAGCGTAGGCGTGCCGGATCATTCCCACTTCCCGATCACGATCGAGGCGATGGCGCACGGCAAACATGTATATGTAGAGAAACCGATGGCCCGCACGTTCCAAGAAATAGAGATCATGATGCGTGGAGCGAAGAAATACGGCGTTGTCACCCAAATGGGTAACCAAGGACATTCCGAGGCGAACTATTTCCAATTCAAGGCATGGAAAGAGGCCGGTATTATCAAGGATGTTACCGCCATTACCGCCCATATGAATAATCCGCGTCGCTGGCACGGATGGAACCCGAATATTAGGCATATGCCTATGGGAGAACCGATTCCCGAGACGATGGATTGGGACACATGGATCGGCGTAGCTCAATATCATGATTACAACCATGACTACCATTTGGGACAATGGCGTTGTTGGTACGACTTTGGAATGGGTGTCTTAGGAGACTGGGGAGCGCACATTTTGGATACGCACATGAATTCCTAGATTTAGGATTGCCTACAGAAATAAATCCGCTTTATTTGAAAGACCATAACCCGTTCTTCTTCCCGATGTCATCCACCCTTTTGTTTAAATTCCCGGAAAGAGGGAATATGCCGCCCGTGGATATCACTTGGTACGATGGACTGGACAATATCCCCTCCGTCCCGGAAGGTTACGGTGTTTCCGAGCTCGACCCGAATATCCCGACCGTAGCCGGCGGCAAGATACAACCGGCGAAGTTGAACCCGGGCAAGGAAATCTACTCGAAAGAATTAACCTTCAAGGGTGGTTCTCATGGAAGTACCTTATCTATCATCCCGGATGAGAAAGCGAAAGAGATGGAATCCCGCTTACCGGAAGTGCCGAAAAGCCCTTCAAACCATTTCGCGAACTTCCTGTTAAGCTGTATGGGTAAGGAGAAAACCCGCTCACCGTTCTCTATCGCCGGCCCATTAAGTCAGGTATTCTGTCTCGGCGTATTAAGCCAGCGCTTGAACCGCAAGCTCGTCTTCGATCGTGACACGAAACAGATCACGAACGATCCCGAGGCGAATAAGATGCTGTGTGGTTTGCCGCCTCGCAAAGGATGGGAACAATATTATACCATTTAATTGTAAAATGGAGAATTGAAAGTTATTTGTTTATCGCTTTGACTTTCAATTCTCCCATATAATTTACAAGCCCATTTGCTACAATATCTACAACTATCCATACAATCATCTGGCCTTAGGATATTTAGTCTATAGAGGTAGATAAAAAACATCTACAATTATCTGGCTCTATCTACCACTATTTACTGCCATTTACCACTTTTCCTTCACCTAACACAACGATCCTCTACACTCACCATATAGCATTATCCAATCACCTTTCAACATAGATAAAATATTAGCATCTAGTTATTTGTAGTTTTTCAGCCTAAAAAACAAAAGTTTTTCCATATGAAAACAAAAGTTTAATAAGCGGAAAACTTTTGTTTCTCTATAGGGAAACTAAAGTTTCCTCAGTATGAAACTTTTGTTACCTCTAAGAGAAACCCACTTTTGCTTTTAATCCCGACGCTACGCTCTGCATTTTTTACTATCTTTGTCTACAAGTCTCATTAGACACAGGAGCTATGAACAAGACTATTTATCCCATCGGCATACAGAACTTCGAGAAGATTCGCAAGGATGGTTATCTTTATATTGACAAAACCGCCTTGATTTACCAGTTGGCGAATACAGGGAGCTACTATTTCCTCAGCCGCCCCCGACGCTTCGGGAAAAGCCTGTTGCTCTCCACATTAGAGGCTTACTTCCAAGGAAAAAAGGAACTGTTCGAGGGATTGGCTCTCGAGAAATTAGAGAAAGAATGGACGGAGTATCCCATCCTTCACCTCGACTTGAACATCGCGCAATATGCCTCCACGAGCGATCTGGAGGATATCTTGAACCGTAACCTCGTCGCTTGGGAAAAACTCTATGGAGCTGACCCGGCGGAAAGAAGCCTGCCGCTCCGCTTCGCCGGGATCATCGACCGGGCCTATCACAAAACCGGGCAACGGGCCGTGATCTTGATAGACGAGTATGATAAGCCCTTGCTACAGGCCCTGCACGATGAGGAGCTGCAAAACCGATTGAGGAACATGCTGAAACCCTTCTATGGCGTATTGAAGACCATGGACCGAGCCATCCGTTTCGCCCTGCTGACCGGAGTGACCAAGTTCGGAAAGGTGAGCGTGTTCAGCGACTTGAACAACCTCATGGACATATCGATGGACGATCGCTATGTGGAGATATGCGGTATCACCGAGAAAGAGATACATGCTTACATGGATGACGGTTTGTGAAGGTTGGCCGAGTCGCAAAAAATGAGCTACGAGGCGACCTGCCAAAAACTCAAGGAGCAGTATGACGGGTATCATTTCACAGAAAAGTCCGAGGGGTTATACAACCCGTTCTGTCTATTAAGTGTCTTCAACGCAATGACGTTCGATAATTATTGGTTCAAGACGGGAACTCCCGACCTGCTTGTAGAACTGCTCAAACACTCGCATTACAATCTCTATGAGATGGCAAATTTTGAGGCAGGCACAAGAGCGTTGATAAGCATCGATCCTGCCTCGAAAGATCCTTTACCCATCATCTACCAAAGCGGATACCTTACCATCAAGGGCTATGAACCGAGTTCGGGCTTTACAAACTAGGCTTCCCAAACCGGGAGGTGGAGGAAGGTTTTGTCAAATACCTGTTTCCGCACTACATCAACATAAATGCCTTAAAAGTATCTACCGAACTCAAGCAACTCGTCCGCGAAGTGGAAAGCGGCAATTACGACGCATTCTTCCGCCGCCTGCAAAGCTTCTTTGCCGATACCCCTTACGAGGTGATCACCGGGCAAAAAACGGAACGGGACACGGAACTGCATTACCAAAATGTACTTTTCATCGTCTTCCGACTGGTCGGGCTGTATACCAAGGTGGAATATCACACCTCGAATGGCCGTATTGACCTCGTCTTGCAGACCGATCGTTACATTTACAGCATGGAGTTCAAATTAAACGGCACAGCGAGGAAGCCTTGCGGCAGATCGACGAGAAACAATACGCCCTTCCCTTCGCCAACGATGAGCGCAAGCTATTCAAGATTGGCGTAAACTTCTCATCCGAGACACGAAACATTGAGCGGTGGATGGTGGAATAGTGGAATAATATATGTATATTTGCCCTCGGTAATCATGTAATTACCAATGAGAATCATCTTAGTCATTATATTATATATCGGGCTTATCAGTGCATGTACCCAAAAGCCTGTTTACCCGGAAGCGATGTCTCAAGCGATACGATGCGTAGAGACACAACCGATAGTGCCTTGCTATACCTCGACAGCATACTACCTTCCACGCTCCAAGCCGAGCCAGAGGAAACCCGGATGTATTACGATCTATTAAAGATCAAAGCGAATGATAAACTCTATCATGAACATACTTCCGATTCCATCATTCTGGAAATCATCCGGTTCTATGATGAATATGGAGACTTGCACAAACAGATGGAAGCCTACTATTATCTGGGCAGCGTCTATCGGGATCTGGGAGACGCACCTCGGGCGGTCAAAGCGTTTCTGCATACAACGGAGCTTGGCGATAATACGATGGAATATGGATTGACGGGGAAAGCCTATGGACAAAGTTGCGTCTTGCTAGCACAACAAGGCATATACAACGAGGCCGAGAAAGCGGGAAGAAAAGAACTTGAATATGCCCTTTTGAAAAACGACAGCGTCGCGGTCGGCTATTCCCTTCGCAATATCGCACGCATATTCCACGACCAGCATGAGCTTGACAGCGCTCTACATTATTATATGGAAGGCTACGAAAAAGGAGCCATGCGGATAAAGAATATCATCCTAAGCGAGGTTCCATGGATCTATTATGACAAAGGAGAGCCGGAGCAAGCGAAATCGTTGATCTTCGAGTTGTTCAACAAAGGCCGGTACTCGTATAACAACTGGCTGTTGCTCGGACGCATTTATGCACAAGAAGGAGAGTTGGGAAAGGCGTACGACTGCTTCAATACAGTCTTGACTGAAGGGAGTCCCTTTCAAATACAAGGCGCATACCAAGGCTTGTCGGAACTGGAGACAAGGCGAGGAAACCTCCCGGCCGCCATCGCCTACGCCAATAAAAGCCTAGCCTATCAAGACTCCATCAACCAATGGACACAAACAGAGACAGTCGCAAAAATCCAAGCCCTATACAATTTCCATGCCTACGAGGAGGAAAACAACCGGCTGCAAGAAGCAAACAGCCGCCATCAACGCTGGCTTTTCTTATTGACCTGCGGGCTAATCGTATTAGCGAGCGGCGGCTATCTATATTACAACAGGCTCCTACACAAAAAAGCGAGAATCCTGCGATTGGCCCGGACCGCACGTATGCTCAATGAGTTAGCCTACTCAAACAGCTCGGCCCTTATGGAAGACGAGAGACAAAAGATAAAAGAGCTGCAGACCCGCAGCCAACAACTGGAAAACGAAAAAAGTTATTTACAGAAACAGCTTCAAGCGGTAGAGAATCATTTATCCTCTTATGCCCAACAAGAAAAAAAAGGAGTAAAAGAAGCAAAGATTCCTCCGCACGTGTTAAGTCTTAGAAGCTCTGAAATTTATCATATCTTCCATCAGTGGAACGAGCACTCTGCCAAGATAACCGCAGAACAATGGGAAGAACTGCATACCGCTATCGATCTCACCTACCCTCGCTTCACGGATCGCTTGCTGACGCTTTACCCAAAACTTTCGGAGGTTGAATTACAAATCTGTTATCTGATCAAGATCTCACTTCCGCTCAAAACCATTGCCCAAATGCTGAGCCGAAGCAATTCGGCCATCACCAACGCCCGCATCCGCATGTATAAAAAGCTGAAAGGGAAAGATGGGAAAGCCGAGTTTTTCGATCAATTTATATCTGATTTATAATCGATTATCACAAGTGAATTTTTTGTAAATTCACTTACTTGCAATACTTCACCCTCTGCCCTACCTTCGCAATCAAAACAAATACGAAACGATCATGAGACATTACATGTATATTACAGGATTAATCCTTTTAGGACTCTTACAAGGATCGTCCACAACCACACAGGCTATTCCGAATAACCAAAATAAGACTCCGGAAACTGACAGAAGTCTCCCTATTTCCATTAATCAAAAAGGAGATATGATCTATATAACCAGCAGTAAAGACCTTTTTGATCTGCAAGTGGAAATAACAGATTCTTTCGGGAATGTATTACAAGAAGAGCATATCTCCTTAGCCGCACAACAGGTCTATCCAATTTATATAGGAGACCTATCCATGGAAGAGTCTTATTATATGACCCTTCGCCAAGAGGGTAATCGCATAATAACATACACTATACTATAAAAAATACAATGAAAGTAGTTTTATCATTATTCATATTGTTGGCCCTCCCTTTCCAAGAATTGTTCGCTCAATCCTTCAAAGGAAAAATAATAGACGCTACGACTAAAGAAACTTTGTCATTTGCAAATGTAGTCCTTTTACAAGCGGTGGATTCGGCCTTCGTTACAGGTACGGTATCCGGAGATGACGGTACATTCTCGCTAGTTCCCCCTGCGAAAAAGTCGATCTTACGGATCTCATTGATCGGATATGAAACTTATATGGAGCCGTTCCACTCGCAAAATCAATCAATTATCGCCTTAACTCCGAAACAAGAGATGCTGTCGGAAGTGGTAGTAACCGGACATGCAAGATTGTTTAAGATGGAAAACGGTGGCATATCGGCAGATATTCAAAATACACCATTGAAGACCATTGGAAATCTCTCGGAAGTATTGGGACAAATGCCGTTTGTCACAAAAACGGATAATACCTCACAGTCCTTGGCAAAGGAACTCCCATCGTCTATATCAACAATCGTTTGGTACGAGACAATAATGAGTTGTTACGCATCAACTCCAAAGACATAAAGAAAGTAACCGTTATCACTAATCCGGGAGCGGAATATGACGCTTCAGTCAATGCGGTAATCAAGGTAGAAACATCCCGCCCGGTAGGGGAAGGACTTAGTATGGAATTGTGGACATATAATCGCTATAATAGCGAATGGTACACACAAGATCAATTTTCATTAAATTATCGCACAGGGAAATTAGACCTATTTGCTAGCATTGAATACGCAAATGTATCCTTACCAAAGGATCGAACACAAACCTATAATATTCAAGTAACAGACGATAATAGATCTATCGTCTCCAAACGAAAAGATGTAGATATATTAAAGTTTTATACTCCACAAGGAGGCTTTAACTATATGATTAACGATCATCATTCGCTTGGTGCACGATATGAATATTCGGATACTTACGATGACGCATTTAATTACGACATAGAAACAGAGGTGTCTACATCGTACCTACAAGAGCCAACCGTACACACCCATACTACAGGAGATACTCAAGCACATAGTCATTACATAAATGCCTATTATAATGGAAAAGCAAGCGATTGGTTAACTGTAAAATTAGATCTAGATTATAAGACTGCAAAAGAAGCTGGATTAAATGATGCGATCAATACTTCAGATAAATCAGAAAAAGATATACTAAAAACATCCAACCAAATAAAATATGATCTATATGCAGGGAACTAACGTTAGAAACCCCTCTATGGAATGGAAACTTAACTTATGGAGCTGAAGGAGCGCATACCCATAATGAGCAATTCTACAATATTAACGAGAATTCGGGGATAACAGGTGTTAGTACGAGTACAAATAGAGTCACCCAAAAACTATTTGCAGGTTTCATCTCATATAATCGTTCCTTGGGGCTTTTTTCCGGAAATATAGGTGTACGTTATGAGAATGTATCATCAGAATATTTCCAAAACAGCCAGTTAATAGGTGAACAAAGTAAAACACATAGACGTCTATTTCCGACTTTCAGCCTAACTTATAATCAAGATAATATTAGAATGGAATTAGCATATAGAAATAGTGTATCTCGCCCATCTTATCAAAGTCTAAGAAGCTCTATCACTTATATGGGTCCATATAAATATGTAAGTGGAAATCCTTTACTTCAACCAACATATACCAATAATTTGACATACATGGTAAATTGGAAATATTTTACGTTCATGGGGGTCTACAAAAAAAGCAAAGACTTTCAAGCGCAAATCCCAGAAATATATATGGAAAACTCTATATTAATGAAAAATACCAATATTAGCAAAGCTAGATTTTTAAACTTATCATTGAATTACAGCTCTAATATAGGCATTTGGAGACCTAATTGGGACATCGTATATTCACAGAACTACATTACATTTGGAGAACCTGCAATATCCCATAACAAGCCTATTTTTTCCACTAACCTAAGAAATGGCTTTAGCATAAAAGGGTGGAACTTCGGGATAGACATGCGATTTAGGACAAAAGGAGACAATGAATATCTAGAATATAACGAAAAAGTTTCATGGAGTACAAATATATATCTAAACACTTCCTTCTTCAAAGAACAACTGTCAATAGGTATAAGTGGAAATGATATCTTCAACACATATTCAGATGATATATCTCAACAATTTAATGGAATCAATTCTTATTGGGAAAATAATATGTACAGGAGAAACATCATATTTTCAATGACCTATCGTTTCAACACTTCGACAAAACGATATAAAGGGGAAAATGCATCAAATGAGATTTGGAGATTATAACGTCAGAAATGACACATTTATTAACATTAAAAACAAAGAATGACATGAACAATCATGAAGAGTCCAAATTGGACAAATTAAGCCTATCAGAGGCAGAGGAGCTATTAACTCAAGAAATGGATGAGTTAATTGGCGGGTCTTACATCGAGTGTAAATGTGCTGAAAATGCACATGCCGTCTGACGAACAAGGAGAGAGAGCCTTTCTTAAAACAGGCTCTCTTCTCTTTAATTAATTTGTGATATCTATGAAGAATATTATTTTAAATCCTATTTATGGAATTAGGAATGATGAAACTTGCTCTTTCATCTATGTAATTGATGATTCTTTTGAAACATTGATAAAGAAACTTCCTGACGCATTAGAGATACCTCCTTTATATGGATATATCTTATCGTATTTTCAAAACCCATGTAGTATAGAAGAAGCTATAAAAAAGATCTCTGAATACACAAGCATTAAAGCCAATTCTATTTCTATATTTATTCAAAAAATAATAAACAACAAAACATCTTTAGGAATAAAATATGGAAATAAGTTCATTACACTTCCTCCAGATTTACTAATATCAGATAACGATAATATAAAAGAAAGAGCAAGGATTAAAACAAATAATAAATTCAACTGTTTTAATGCTTTTTCTAAATCACGTCCAACTTGTCCTGCTAAAGTAACAATAATGTTGACAACCAGATGTAAAACAGATTGTATTTACTGTTATGCAGACAGATATCAAAAAACTGATTTTAAGCTAGATGAAATCTTACCACTAATAGATGACTGTTATTCATCAGGTGTTTTGAAAGTTAATTTATCTGGAGGGGATATTTTCGCTTACAAAGAATGGAAATCCGTAATAAAGAAAATGAATACTTATAATTATGTTCCATTTTTGTCAACAAAAATACCATTATCAACAGAAGAGATCTTATTTCTTCAAGAAAATGGCATCAAAGAAATTCAACTTTCTTTAGATACTATTTCGGAAAATGAAATAAATATTCTTGTCAAAAGAGATCAAGCCTATATTGATCATATAAAAAATATGTTAGAAGCATGCAAAGAACTTGGTTTAAAAGTTAACACAAGGACCGTATTAACAAAATACAACACAACAGTGAGTTCTTTACAAGATCTATACAGATTCTTCTCTAAATACCAAGTCTACAGTTGGACTATAGTACCAGCGACATATTCATCTTATAGAGAAGGATATGAAAGTTATCAAGCAGACATTACATCTTTACAACAATGCAAAGATTATATTGACAAGTTATCTGAAAATTCTACTATAAACATTTCTTTTAATAAACTAAAGGATAGTGAATCGCTAAATATCAAATATCAAACAGTCAATGATTTCTTAACCTATAACAAAGGTTGTATTGTAACTTCTCATAACTTAACTATCAATGTATATGGACAAGTTACATTATGTGAATTATTCTACAATAAGAGTAAATATCATTTAGGAAACGCAAAGAAACAATCCATCCATGAATTATGGAATTCTGATTTAGTAAAAGATTTCTTTAATTTTCATATTCATTCAATACCTAAAAATACAGAAAGCCCATGCTACAAATGTGATAGTTATGCACAATGTAAAGTTGGAAATAGCAAGAAGTCTGTTTAGTCGATATTGTTAATGCCTATGGAGAAGATAAATGGGATTATCCAGATCCTCGTTGTCCTTATGCACCCAAATGTGACATGAATTTACTAACAAAATAGGATATGAAAATAGTCCAAAGCTATTGGGCCAAGCCCTACGAACAATCCAGAATAGGAAGTCAGATGGGAGGATGGTATGACAAGATGTTTCATTATATGTCATGCGCTTTGAGTTGCCTAAAATTATCCGAATTTTATCCGGTGGAGTTAATCACAGATCAAAAAGGAGAAGATATCTTAGTCAATAAGATCGGTTTGCCTTATCAATCCACAATAAAGGCCTTAGATTTTTTGGATTATCCTACCGAATTATGGGCGATCGCAAAAATCATCGCATACGATCTGCAAACAGAACCTTTTTTTCATATAGACAATGATATCTATATATGGAAGCCTTTGCCCGATTTTATAGTAGATGGGGGGCTATGCGTACAATCCTTGGAAGAAACCTATATACATAACGAGTTGTTTACGGCCGAAACCTTGGATAGCTTGAAATATATACCAGATGCGATTACCAAACTAAGGGCAGAATCCTTAGATAGACGTTCCATCAACGCAGGAATTATAGGAGGGAATGATTTGACATTTATCCACGAATATGCGAAAGAAGCAATCCAATTTGTGGAACAAAACAGGACCTATTTAGGAAAACTAAAGGAATTAGGGCATTTCAATGTTGTTTTTGAACAATATCTTTTTTATTGCATGGCTCATCAGCAAAAGAAAGAGATCTCTTACTTGCTAACCGACCTAAAAGATATTGGATATAGAGAGCTTGTCCGTTTTTGGGATATCCCCAATCAAGCCTCTTATATACATACACTTGCTTCTTATAAGCGGCATTACGTAATCGCAGAGCAAGTCGCCCACGTCTTTGGTACGAATATCCGGAGTATTTCTACAGGATCCACAAACTAATCGAACAAAACGCTATATGATATCCACTACGAC
>ENA-OQCK01000709-OQCK01000709.1-human-gut-metagenome-genome-assembly--contig:-NODE-709-length-15801-cov-2.595126_pt1 | contig 15801 bp, 31 predicted proteins | sample MGYA00242498_ERZ504578 | MGnify/ENA primary metagenome ERZ504578 (study PRJEB26092, sample SAMD00036229) | human gut metagenome | host: Homo sapiens | study: EMG produced TPA metagenomics assembly of...
ACAAAAAAACTATAATTATAGGTGAAGCAAGTGGGCAACACTATTTTAGCCAAAGGGGGCAATCATATTTTAGCAAAAAGGGATAATTCTGCGTGGCCAAAAGGGTCAAAGTTGAGTGGCTTTTCCAGAGGTTACACAAGCGAGAAAAAATACTGAAGCACTTTGCAAAGTATTGAGAAAGTTGAGATTGAAGAAATCAAAAGAAATAGCTTAATGGAAAATGGAAAACTTATATTAGATGCCTGTTGCGGCAGTAGGATGTTTTGGTTTGACAAACATAATCCTCTTGCCTTATTCGTTGATAAGAGATCGGAAATAGTAACTGCCAAGGACAGAGATAAAATCAGAACTATAGAAGTAAAACCTGATATAATAGCCGATTTTACCAACTTGCCGTTTGAGGATAGCTCTTTCTACATGGTCGTGTTTGACCCGCCACATTTGAAAACACTTGGCAAAACATCATGGATGGCAAAACATCATGGATGGCAAAGAAATATGGTAGGCTTCCGGATAATTGGCAAGAAATGATAAAAAGCGGTTTTGATGAATGTATGCGCGTCTTGAAGCCTTACGGCACTCTTGTATTCAAATGGAATGAGAGTGAGATAAAAGCTGCGGAAGTTTTGTCTGTTATCCCGTTCAAACCTCTTTTCGGACATACACTACCGGAAGACAGAGTAAGACAATATGGATGTGCTTTATGAAACTGCCAATTAACTAATAACGCAGAAAGAAATGAATAAGAAAGTAATTCCAAGATACTATAAATGCTCTCTTGATGGTAAACATTGGTGGAGAACTTATGCGGCATCTGCTGGACAAGCAAAGCAAGCTATATACGTATGTTGGATGGTTGTGCAGATGATTGCTATTTATCTATCTTGTGCCGTGTTGATAGCCCAAAAACGACACAGGCGTTTAAGGATAATGCTAAGTACAGAAATATCCCTTTTGCTTATGTAGGATGAATGTTAAAATACGTGGTGATAAGGGGATAATAGTTGGTCATAACAGTAGTGCTAATCTTGATATATATTTCTTGGAGGGTGATAATAAAGGGAAAAAGCTGAATTGTCATCCAAATTGGAAGATACAATACTTCAGTAAGAAATGGAAATTAATCAAAGAGTTTAATTAATAACGAGATAGAAATGAACAAGAAAGAGCAGCAAGCAATAGACTTCCTTCGCAGTATGGAACGTGACGATCTGCTATCACTCGGATTCTCAGGAGGTAAGGATAGTGTAGTTATACTTGACCTAGCTGAACGTGCAGGCATTAAGTATAATGCGATCTACGCTAACACCACAGTAGATCCACCGGGCACGATTAGCTTTATAAAGAGACACTATCCGCAAGTGAGGATAATACACCCTGAAAAGTCATTCTTTCAGTTAGTTGAAGAAAAAGGACTTCCTTCACGGCTCCGACGATTCTGTTGTGAAAGACTGAAAGAAAGATATGGTATCGGCAAACGTAGTATTGAAGGAATGAGAGCTGCCGAAAGTAGAAATCGAAAAGATTATGAGCCGGAGCAGTGTGATACAAGAAAATGGATGAAAGGCGCAAAGCATATTCTTCCTATCCTCACATGGACAGAAGAAGATGTTTGGAGTATATTCGAAAATACGGATTACCATATTCAAAGTATTATGACGCTCCATATAATTTGAGCCGTCACGGTTGTGTCGGCTGTCCTCTCTGCAATTACAAGCAGATGCAATTAGAGTTTAAGATGTTTCCCGGTTATGCTCAAAGAATGATAATAGCCGTTGAAAGATATATGAACACTCACCCTAATGGGTTTCTTGCTCGCAACTTTGCAGACGGTTACGAAGCTTTCTATTACTATATAAACGAAATACCTATTGCGGATTTTCATGAGCAAAAGAAAGGGTTATTCAGATTTAGCGCAAGGGAAATTATTCGAAGAGAAATTTTAAATCAATTAACGTAATACGGAACAGAAATGAACGATGCACCAGTGTGAATATTGTTGTTGGTATAATGGTAGATGTGGGAATTGTGATTGTCCTACAGCTATGAAAAGACAAGCGTGTGAAAAAGCTAAAAACGCCAAAGAATACAATGAAAAACCTAAAATAAAATAGTTATGACCGAAGAACTTGTAACATTAGAAACTGCTAAACTGCTGAAAGAGAAAGGGTTTAATGAACCATGTATGATTGCTATGAATATTGAAGATGGTAGACAATATGGTACTAATAGAACAAATAGCGAGTTACCAATAAAAGTATGTTCCCATCCTACTCAATCCGTTGCACAAAAGTGGCTACGTGAAACCAAGAACCTGCATATCGAAATATCCTATATGTATGAAAACTATTGGACGTATGATATACTGACAATTCCGAGACATGACTTGATAGGATTGTCTGACAGGCCTATTATCCGTTATAATACCTACGAGGAAGCACTTGAAGCAGGTTTACAGGAAGCATTAAAACTTATATGATTATGGAAAATATTAATTTGAACGAACTACGGAATATAGCTTATAAGACAGCTTGTGAGCATGGTTTCCACGATAAAAGACTTAGTGAAGAACACTGCCTTTGTCTTGTCATTTCCGAGCTTATGGAAGCTGTGGAAGCGGAAAGAAAGGGAAGATTAGGAAAGAAATGTAAATCACGTTTTGAAATGGACTATAATCGCTATCCTGCATTAGTGGAAGAAGAAAAGCGATTTAAGTGTTCCTTTGAAAAAAAATGTAAAAGACACACTTCCAGACGAACTAAGTGATGCGGTTATACGCCTGCTTGACCTTGCAGGATTTCGAGGAATAAGCCTTGAATCTGCTAGTAATGATATTAACTCCGAATATATGGATGATATTGCCTGTATGTACAGCAAATTGAGTTTCACGGAAGCGATATATTCCATATTTACCAAACCAATTGTAGATTACCAGTATCTTTCTACGATTGTAAATGAGATGATATTTTCAATCTTTGCACTAGCCAAACATCTTGGCATAGATTTGCTATGGCATATTGAGCAGAAACAAAGATATAACGAATTAAGACCTAAGTTGAACGGAAAAAGATATTGATTATGAAAACAATTATATTTACAATCATATGTATTATCGCCCTATTATGGTTGGAGATCTCACAATTACATTTAAGCCGTTTTCTATATCACTTCCCAGTTGGTATAAGCCTGTAGGTATCATCTGTTTGTGTTGGCAATGGCGGTATATAACATTGGAGAATACGCTAAAGGGTATAAGCATGGTTTCGATGATGGGATAAAGAATGTGTTGAAATACTTAAAAAGAAATGCACTTAATGGGAAATATAGCTCTATGAAAGCTCCCAATCAGACTTTATGCCAAATTTGCGTGGCTCCAGCATTCTTGGCTTATTGAAAATCGTATTTGAAGCCCCCTAAATCTTTACTTTAGCGGTAGTTCACAATTTTGTGATAAGAAAAATAGAATAGTTAGTGGTGATTCTTTTGGAGTTGTCGCTAATTTTTTTTAAGAAATTATTCGCAAAAATGCGAATGAATAAAATTAAAATGCTATCTTTGCATTAAAGAAACAAATGAGATGGTAGTAACGTTTGATAAAGAGTATCTGAAAGAATTGTATGAGTTTGGAAAGGCGAATGATAAAAAGCATCGTTTTCAACCTGATATCGTACGTAGATATAAACGTTGTATAGATATAATAATCAGTGTCCCTGATGTAACTTCACTTTGTAAATACAATGGCTGAGTTTTGAAAAATTATCAGGGGACAAAAAGGACTTTTGCTCTGTTAGAGTAAACAATCAATATCGTATTGAATTTACAACCACAGAGGTGCAAGGTGAAGTAGTGACTACCATCTGTAATATAATTGAATTGTCTAACCATTATAAATAGAAAGTTATGATTAAAATAGATGGCGTAGACCCTAAAATGATAGCTAATAACTTAATTCCTTTTGAACCGACACACCCGGGAGAAGTATTAAAAGATGAAATTGAATTTAGGGGTATTTCTCAAAAGAAACTTGCTAAAGAGATGGGTGTGTCTTATACTGTATTAAATGAAATTCTGAATGCAAAGCGTTCACTAAATACAAAATATGCTATGCTCCTAGAAGCCGCGTTAGATTTAGATGCGGAACCTTTGCTCAAAATGCAAACATCTTATAATTTGCAAATGGCAAAAAAAGACAACAGGTTTATGGAGAGAATTAATAAGGTGCGTAAGATTGCAGCGTTATTATGATTGATGTTAGAGAATTAAGGATTGGTAATTATGTACACCTTTTTAAGAGTTTTATTATAATTTAGGCGTGATTCCATTTGGTTTCACGCCTTTTTGTACCATTCTCTAAAGTTTTTTCAAATACTTTACAGTAACTTTCTAAAGCTTACTTATATTTCTTCATCTCCGGCAAATGTTTCCTTATGTCACTAATACGTGTTGCGTCACTCGGATGCGTACTCATGATCTCTGGCACTGAACCCGATCCGCCCGCCGACATCTTCTGCAGAATGTGACGGCCACATTCGGATTATAACCAGCCATCGTCATAAGAATAAGCCCATATAGTCAGCCTCGGTTTCATGTTTGCGTGAGAATGGAAGCATCACACCGTATTGTGCTCCAAGACCATAGACTATATTCCCGGCTTTCTGTATGGCGGCGGACTTTCCACTGAGAGCCTCCCCCAAAATTTTCGCTCCGTATTGTGCAACCAGCTGCTGACTCATACGCTCATTGCTATGCTTGGCCACAGCGTGCGCCACTTCATGTCCGATAACTACAGCCAGTTCGTCATCAGAGGAAACCAGATTCATCAGTCCCTCATACACAACGATTTTGCCTCCCGGCATACAGAAAGCGTTCACCTGATTATCCTTAACCAGATTGAATTCCCATGAGAAGTTCCTCACCTCACCGGACATTCCATTATTTTCCAAGTATTGTTCCGTGGCAGCGGCTTATTTTCTTTCCGACACGTGTCACCATCGCTTTCTTCGTCGCGTTACTTGATATCGGTGCCGACTTGATATATTCCGAATACTGGGTCAGACTTGATGAAAGCACTTCGGAGTCGGATACAAGCAGCATCTGTTTCCTGCCTGTCAAAGGAACACTTCCACAACCGTATAACAGAAGCACGGTTGCAAATAAAGTCACAATTTTTTTTCATGCACCTATAATTTTAAAAGTATGAACAAAGTTAACGATTATTTTCTAATTGTGATAAGTCGATATATGAAAAAGCATTGCACATATCATTGGACGGTATTCATACAAAGCGCGACTGAAATGAACATGTCAATATCCAACTTTAAGTTAAATCAAGTTTAACTCACTGTTAATCAGATGATTATATTTGTACACATCGCTAATAATCAGTATCTTAGCTATATAAAAGAAACCAATATTACTAACAATTAAAACATAGAAGATATGAAAGCAACAGATATTAAAATGTACATCAGTACATTGTCTATTATCAAAAAAGGTCAAGAAATTGAATGTGGTGACTTTTTAGGTGGTAGAAAGGTAAATGCCAGTCAAGAAGATGCCTTGAATAGCATGAAAAATGCTGTATATATGTATTTGTTTGCATCTATCATGAAGAAGGATAAAGGTTACAAAACAATGGCATTCACAATAACCGCTTGCAATTCTGCTATTTATGATAACAGCATGAAGACAGAGGTTGTATGTAAGGTTGGTTATAAAGAAATGATACAGCTTATCAAAGATGGGTATAGAAGTCCACTATTTGATACTCGCAAGCTGAAATCATTGGTAGATATGAGACTTAAAGAGCTAAAGATAGCATAATAACCAGCAGGGCGAAAGCCCTGCGCAACAAAAAAGAATATGACCAAGAAAGAATTAATTGCAGCACTTGCAAATGTAAATGATGACGCGGTGGTATTGTTTGGCACGAAAGAAATTCAGTTTTTCGGTGCATTTGCTACACAGGTATATATTAACTGGGATAGTAATGAGGTTCTTATAGCCAATAAGCACACAGATGCCACAACACCAGTTTACTGCGAGTTATTACATGAGGATAAAACGCATTAACATAAATCGGCAGGGCGAAAGCCCTGCGCAATATAGAAGAATATGAAAGAAAATATATTTTTAAAAGCAGTTATAGAAAAACCGTTATTGAATAATGAACCAGAAGTTTTACACCTTTTCGTTCAAATTATCAATGAAATAACTTCTTGTATGTCAGAAGACGAGTTAAGAGGCTGTATGAGCTCTTTAATAGTAAGACACCCTTATTTTAAACTGTTTTTCGATTATGGTTTCGGACATAATCATATGTGGGTGAAAGCATCAGGTTCTTTAGAAAGATTGATATTGGTTGAGTTCTAATCCGGTAGCCTTATGGCTACCACAATATACACGATTATGAAAGCAGATTTAGTTTTAGTTATCAGCTGAAGCCCCACTGATGAAGCAACTGGGCAAGGTATTGGGTAAGATGGTAACCCCTTATGACTTCTCTACTATAGAGAGGGGTGAAAAGTACATCACCATACAGCATGATGAAACAGGGCTTGTAGTGGCTTATACGAGTGAAGAAAGATTGAACGTAAAAATGAATTAAGAATGAAGAATGTATTAGAATCTTTGAAAGAAAGTGTCAAGAGTGGCAAAATCACAATCAGAGAGGCAGCTATAAAGCTGCATAAAGCAGGGTGGACGAGTTTTGTAGACGTGGATAAAACGAAACAATTACTTGAATTATGAACTCAATAAATGTAAACGGTTGCAGCGTATGCCAGCCCGGCAAAGAGAATTACACTACCTACAACACCAGGTTGAGAGGTAAAAGAGTGAGAATGTACCAGTACGATTACCGTACTGAAAGTGGTGAACTCTTTGCTTGTTGTGCGCCTACCTTAGAGGCGTGTAGAGAAAGACGGGACAAATGGTTGGACGCTAAAAATAAATCAGTATGTTGACAATAGAAATACCAAATCAAATAGAAGAAAATCCGAGGAAGACGCACTTGCATCTTTCATCCTCTCGGAAATCAAAGAGAAAGGTGAATGTGTTTACTTTCATTATGGCGTAGGATGGGGAAATAACTGGCCTCATTGTTGGGCAAAAAATACTGGAAGTGACGCTAAAGACAGACACCAAATTTCGGAGTTGGCGCACGATAATGTCATAAGAGCATTTATAGACAAAGGCTATTCTGTCGAGTATAGAAGTGAAATAGCTGCCGGAAGATATGTGATTATTAGAGGGTGAACTACAATGGAAACGAAAAGAGACAAAATTTTAGAGAAGCTTCGTAAGCTGATGAACCTAAAAGAATCAGCTAAAGCGTTAGGCAATGAAGGCGAAGCACATGCAGCAGCAGGTATCGCCCGTCTGCTGATGGAATACAACCTGTCAGAAGAAGATATACCAGAGCAGGAGAAACTGGAGAACCCGGTAATAGCAGAAGAGATACCTTACAAGGTTGAAATGAGCAACTGTGTTTGGTATAATTTTCTTGTATCAACGGTATGCGAATATAATATGTGCCGAAGCCTTATTGTAAGCAGACCCAAGAATTACCGTATGGTGAGGGATAAATTTCAGATCATTGGTCGCAAGAAAAATGTAGAAGTAGTGTTGTATCTGATTTCATTCTTGGCGCATCAATTTGTTATTATCGGGAAAAGGAAATATCCAAACTACAAGTATGAATGTATTCGTAAATATGGAATTACGCCTAAAACGCTTGCTATGTATATGAAATCCTTTCTGTATGGCTGCGTCATTGGTTTGGGCGATAAATTTGCTTCCATGAAGCAAGGTTTGGAAGAAACAAGCAATGTAACTGCATTGGTAGTCGCTTCAAAAGCAGAAATAGATGAATTTCTCAAAAATGAGAAGATTGGCAATGCACGAGAATCACAAGCCAAAATTGATAGGCTATGTGCTAAGGAAGGAATAAATGTCGGTCGAAATATTGAAATTCAAAAAGGAATTCATGCCGAAAGTGTAAGTGAAGACAGGAGATTAATGTAATGGGAACCAAAGTAACTAAAGATGGCAAAAGTTACGAAAACAAGAAAAGGATTCAAGATCATACAAGCACTCGTGGCGAAATGATATGCGCGCTCAGTGAATATGGATGTGTCGGAATTTGCGACAGCTGTGGTTCCAGTAATTGCCAAGATGGATTCTACATCGCAGTCCTTAATTGCTGGTATTGTTCTGATTGCTTCCATAAGTGGTATGCCAGAGCTAAACGCTATGCTTCCGATGAATATGTTGAAAACAAGAATTTTGAATTGTATAAGGCTGTTTTAGGGATCTATTAGTTGTTTATGATGGTAATTAATTTATAACATTTTGATATCAATTATATTATACATTCACATCTAAATATCAGGATATGAGAACGAAAACAGAAAAAGCAATCAATTTATTCGAGTCCGGGTGCCTGAAAGAAGCATTATCCATCTTCCGCACCTTCCGCATCGGATTCACCAAAGAAGAACGCAGAACACTGCAAATTGCAAGTGAAAGTCTTACAGGAAATGGGAACTTCTACCAACAGTTAGGAATCGATACGGATTACATGATAAGCAAATCGGTTGAAATAATCACAGAAAAGTATTTGAGCAACGAAAAAGTTTAGTATGAAATTGAGTGTAAAGCTTGTTTTATTATAACTAATTAGTTATATTTGCATCATGAGAAAAGAATTAGGAAAATGGCTGATGGATATAGCCAAGTATATAACCACCGCAGTTGTGTTGACATCCATCTTCGGGGATGTGCAGGAAAAATGGATAATATATCTTGGAGGTTCGTTGGCAATAGTAATCACACTATTGGCAGGTCTTTGGCTTGTCAATGACAAAAAGAAAGGATGATAAAATGGGAGCATTGATTATGTTCGGGCTTGTATCGGTCATAGCCATTGTCGGCGTGATTTATTTCAACCATAAAGATAAAAAAAATATACGAGAAAGCGCATAAAATACTTTCAAATGTTTAGTTTATCGTTATGAAGTTAGATGAAAAGAAATTGGCAAAGCTCAAGACAACCAACCAGTTGCTTGATGAAAAGTACGGGGAACATGGTACAGCTACCCGCGAGAAATTCAATGAAAATGCAATGGCATGGTATTATGGCGATATACTTCGTGAACGCCGCAAGGAGCTAAAATTGACCCAGAAGCAGTTGGCGCAGAAAATTGGTAAGGAGCAAAGTTATATCGCCCGTGTTGAAAAAGGGGAAGTAGATATCCAGTTATCAAGTTTTTTCCGCATTGCGCGTGCGTTGGGTATCGAGTTTACGCCTACATTTGTTTGAAGTTAATTTTATATTCATAGAACATTTGCTTGCATTAAGGCAGAATGGAGAAGTCCGTTCTGCCTTTTTCGTTTCTGCAAGTAAAGTTAAATCTTTGTTTTTCAGTATTTTATGATGAAAAATAAAAGATATAAACCATTGTAAATCAATTATTTATTTGTATCTTTACAATATCAAAATAAACCTATTAATAACAAGTAAAAGTCAAGAGCAATGAAAACAGAAGAACTTATCAGATACTACAAAGCAAACATTGAAGCTATTGAAAAAGGATTGAACAACGACTCTCTTTCAGCAGATAAAAAATTCAGATTGGGATATACACAACAGGCGTTGGACGGATATAAGTCTGCTTTACAAGAACTTCTTGGAAATAATAACGACTAATAATAGAAGAGAGCAAATGAGCAAAGTAACAGAACTAACAAAAGAGCTTCAAAGAGTAATGTATTCCACAACATATTCATTTGAGATTGATACCGAAGATTGTGTTTTCGGATTCAAAAATACAATAAAGAAGCGTACAAAAAGTTTAGCCAAGGCAAGCAAGCTAAAAGTGAAGTTAACCAATGATTGTGGTCGATTCTTGTCAGAAACGGTGAGAGTTGTTGCTGTACGCTTCTACAAGAATGGAGAGCTTGCCAAAGAATTGAAAGCAGAAGAGATATCTGCAAAGTATAACGGATAAATCATAGAACTATGAATACTTATTATAAATTCTGTCCAAATGTATTTTTGGCAAAGTGCGATGAAAAGCACGAAAAAGGAGAAGTTATTGAGGTTACAACCAAGTATGGCAAAGAGAATGAAAGCATAGTTTTTAATCTGATTTTCGAGAAAGATGGTTTCTATTATTACTCTATCGTTCGGGCTGACGGATTTAATGTACAGGAATGGGCGAAGCAAAGAGCGGAATGCAGGCATGATTGGGCATCATTGGCTGCACAAAAGAGTAATGAGTATTTCAATCGCTCGAACAAAGATAGAGATTTCCTTTCCTTAGGCGAACCAATCAAAGTCGGACATCATAGTGAAAAGCGGCACAGGAAGATGATAGAAGATTCCTGGAACAATATGGGCAAAAGTGCTGAGCTCAGCGACAAGGCTGCCGAACATGAAAGAGTAGCCAAATATTGGGAAAAACGTGCTGAAACGATCAATCTTTCAATGCCTGAAAGTATCGATTTCTACGAACATAAGCTGGAACAAGCTAAAGAATTCCATGAAGGTGTGAAGTCCGGCAAATACCCACGAGAACACGCCTACACTCTTACTTATGCCAAGAAAGCCGTAAATGAGGCACAGAAGAATTATGAACTTGCACTAAAGTTGTGGGGAGATGAAGAATAAAGTATACGTTTTATTTCAAACTGATATTTGGAAAACAAAATCAAGTAGAGTGTGTTTCGGTGTATTTCTTTATGAAAATGCTGCTATTGATGCTGCCAAAGAAAATGGTTTATATACCAATGAAAGTGAAGTTGATATTATAGAATGTGAACTTGGAAAATTTGAGGAATTATGAAAACGATAGTAAAAGTCTATCTGAAAGACGAGCATGGCAATGAAGACTGGTTCGTTACCCCCATTAACCTCCCAGAACAAGAAGCGCACGAAAACTATATAGGTAAACGCTTCAATATAGGAATAGATACAGACCATATGATGAAATGTTGGAAGGTTGAGACCTTGAGAGTAGAAAATAGTATTTTTGCCCAGTTTTATTTGAAAGACAAATAAAAATATTGTATTTTTGAGGCAGAAATAAGAGAAAACAGCTAAATTGAAGGAATGACAGAAATGGGATTGTTAAGTAGCCGCCTGTCAGCGGTGAAAAAGGATGGACGTAAACAGTCTGACAGCGTGGAATATCATCCGATTGCAAGTTCAAGTCTTGCTTCCTTCAATTAGCTAACAAGGGAATTTAGCAAAGTTGGTCTATGCTGTAAGTACAAAATCCTTAAATTCAATCGTGTACTTCCGTTGATAAACAACACCTCCCAAGGATAAATGCTCTTCAGCACTTCTTTAAATGCTTTTGCCAAAGGATGATTCTTGTCATCAATGTTTTCCCGTTTTGGACGAACGGACATAATCACTACATCCAAATCCACCAGACGACCATCCGAATTGCATTGCATATTATTTACCCAAAAGGTCATGCGTTTCCCTTTGTATTCCGGAAAGCGATGCCAAGGAAAACGCCGGATAATTTCATCCTGAGCATGCTGTATTTTCATGCCAGCCCGTATATTATGGTAAGTCTGGCAGCTTTCTATACGACCGTGTTGAAGCACCATCACTTGTTCCGTTTCTAGATTGCGGTCAAAGCCGTTGTGTACATAACGCACCAATTCACCTTTTCCAGCACGAAGCTCCCCGCTAAACCAACGGGCACAGATTTTCCCGTTTTGGTAATAAGGTTGAAACACTTTTTTCAATTGGTCTGGCTGATAAGTGAGGGAATACTCTTCTTTCTTCCGTTTATCATAGACACAGACTTCCAGATGATGTAGATACAGATGAGAATGCTGCACTTCCCAATACGCAGTATAACCCTCCCAATTTGCGGTAGTGATGCAATGATTCTTGGGCAAAAAGTCCATCAGACGATTGAACAAGATAGAATCCCTGTAGATGGGTTTGTTCAATAAAACCCATTCTTCTCCTTGCAAATAGATGATATCACCGGATAGGCCGGTAGCCTTCCCTTCCCAAGGAATAAGAAAGAAAAGAATGGCTGTCATCATACTTTTGAAAAATATAGGTATCTTCATGGCACGTTCTAATATTGAGGATTATACAATACGGATACTATAGATAAGTTTTCTGCTTGCTAAAGTTATTTTTCTCCCTTGTAATGCTCTGTGTTTCAGATTACAGAATATCCATCATCTTTCCCATAAACAAAATTAAACCTGTTTTATTTTCATGGATAACTAACAAGAATGGACGATTGACATGGAATGGATAAGGTGTAATCTCTGGCACTATTTCTGATTCAAAAACAACATTTGTAATAGTTGCTGCTGCTGCAACTGTGCCTGTTTCCGTTACTTCCAATCGGGTAAATTGTTCGATTTCAGAAATATAAGCAGGCATATCTGTCATACGTGAAAAGTCTGCACAATTTGCATTAAAAGCATCATGGATGCCCATTTTCTGGAAGATAGGATGATGTTGGATTTGTAATCCAATTGATAGAAGGTAATTTGAGGTCCAGCATACAACTTATACTATCTGATGCGGACAGCCATGCTTTCCAATTGGCTTCACTAAATGTGGCTATGCAGGAGTCAATGGATACACCTTTCTTGGGAAGAATCACTGTCATGGCATACGAATCATTTCCGTAAGGAGGGTAGCCATTTCAAACAATTCCGCTTTATGAAAAGCAAACCATTGATCAGACAGGTGCATCATGCTGACCGGATGCTTCTTTCCACCCACAGGATAAAAGTTTTCCTGCCGGGTTTCAGCCGGATCAAAAGGGAAAATCCATCCACTTTTGAAGAACAACGTATTGATGAGAATACAATTACCCATAGTTTGATCCAAGATTTTAGAGATACGTCCTTGAGTTTGTTCTTTTGTCCATTGGTTTATAATATCGGTTGATTTAGGATCTGAAAAGTCTAGATTCTGTGTTTCTGCAAGAAAATACTTCTGATTAATTTGTTGAAAGGTAGCCTTTATAGGTGACTCGTCATGAATCCAAATGGAATTGGCTGATTGGAAGATAGTCGTAGAATCTAATTGAGGTAGATTGTTCATCAGTTTAAAAAGTAGCTATTGATAGATTGAAGCTTGCTTCCAGATGCAGAAAGTACAGATTCTATTTCTTGTAAAGTCTCTCCTGAGCCTCCGTTGGCAACCATCCCTAAATTGAATTGGGCACTCAGAGGAGAAATGAAAAAACTTTGTCCTTTCTCCTGTTCATTCATCTTTTGAAAAAAACTGCAAGCAAAGTCATTACTGATGGATACCATAGGCATCTCTTCTTCCGAAAGTTCCAATGAAGATAATTCTACAAAAGGTTTGTGGGATGAAGTCTGTTGGCAACTGATAAAGATACAGAAACTTATTCCGGTAGCAAATAAGTTAAAAGTTTTTCATGATGACAGTTTTTTTAATTCAATTATCAAGAATTTCTTTATATTTTTGTTTATATTTAAATCTGTTTACAATTACCTTCTTTAGACAGTTAATTAACCGGTATTTCAAATTTGATAGGGAATGTATACTTCACTTTGAGGTTCACTCCATGTTGATGACCCGGTTTCCACTTGGGCATAATCGAAACAATGCGAAGTGCCTCTTCACATAATGCAGCATCCGCACTTAAAACAGGGTTGACACTGCGAAGAATGCGAGGCTGGGTCACCGTTCCGTCATTATCAATCACCACCTGCATGATAACTGTACCTTCCAGTTTGCTTTGCTTGGCAGCTTGAGGGTATTGTATATTCTGTCTGATAAATTCCATCAATTTGAGCATACCACCTGGAAACTCGGGCATATGCTGCACGACATCAAACACATCTTCTTCGTCAGGGAAAATCTTCTTGCAATTGGCAGGTCCTACAGGAATAGGTCTTTCTCTGGTTGAAACCTGCTGTGAAGTGTAGGCTTCAAACCATTGATATATGTTGTAAAAGCAAGTTTCGTTTTCATCATAAACTCTAATTTTCAAGAGGTAATCACCCGGCTGAGCATTCTTCGGTAAATCAATCCCGATTTCGGCTTCCTTCCCTCTTTCCACCTGAAGGGCCACAGACTCTTTGTCTATGTTTTTACAGTATATTTTATGTAATCTTTTTTGCTTATCCTCCCGATAAAAAATGTATTCACCTTTATACGTAAGATAATGGCTTGTACTGAAAATGGATACATAGACCTTATCGTTTGACAAGGAGCTTGAAATGATTCTAACGTCTTTACTTTTGCTCTTGATTTCTTTATGCGTCCAATCGTCCAAATGAATCTTGACCACTCCTTCTGTATCATCCACTAATAATCCCCATTTCACTGAGGGTGATTTCTTGATAACTGAATCGAAATTTACGGGAGGAATATACTCAATTTCTACAGCTCCAGTATCATTCGGATTACGCTTGGGACCCTCATCAACAAGGACCATATGATCTTCAAGACGGAAGGTTACAGGAAAAACGTATTTTACTTTCACGGTCTCTCCGTTCAGTTTCCCCGGCTTCCAGTCTGGCATCATTCTTACAATGCGGAGTGCTTCTTGGTCTAACAGGGGATGGACGCTGTATGCTACTTTAGGCTGTACAACTTTTCCGTTGCGGTCAATGACACTCTCTATCCAAACTCTCCCTTGTATTTTCTTGTATATGGCAGCAGGAGGATACTGAATGTGGGTCTGTATATATTTTATAGCTTCCTTCATGCCACCCGGATATTCAGGTCGTTCTTCCAATACGGCATAAATTTCTTTATCGGAAGTATTCTTTTTTAAATATAGTAATAAGGTGGAGTCCACCACAATAAACGAGGTGTCGGCTTGGGTGGTAGAACATTCTTTCGTTTCCAACTTCTGTCGTTGCTGAATGCAAGTGGTTGAAAGAAGGCAAAAGGATATCAAAAATACAATACCGCTTCTCATAGGCAAAAACAATTTGTGAAAACAAAGGTATTTCGAAAACATACAATATTCGTAAGATGCTTGGCATCTGCTGTTATTATTATAGTCATCTATATTCCACGCTGATTACATCGGAAGAATCGCGAACAGCTTCTTTGATGTCTGCCAGCCGGAATTCGGTCATGAGCATAATTTTCTGTTTTTTATCGGTTAATTCCACCTCATAGAAGAACCTGTATCTGCCCGGTCGGTTGGGCAGGACATTCGGGTTTAAGTGAGCTTTAAACAGAAATTGTTTCCCAGGTTTGATGATATAGCCAACGCAGTGGAAGTTTGTATTTATGGGAAGAGTTCGCCAGACTCCATGCTGGTTTTCATAAGTAATCCGGTATGGGTCTCCACACCCTATCTCGTGCTCGCTCTGGTTGAATAAAACAAAAGTGGCGGTATGAGCCGTGTATGGGTATGCAGAGAATTCAGGATATAAATGGATGCCCAAAGTGTCGGAAGTGTATCGTTGATTGTTGGGTGTTGGTTCTATGGGTCCTTCAAAACGGATAGCGGGTGAGTCCATGACCTTCTTACGGAAAACGGCTCTGGCTTCCGGAGAGTTTAGACATAAATTTACAACAAGATGATTACCTTTTATGCCCGATCCAGATATATTGCCGTCTAATCGAGTGCCTCTATTTCTGAACGCGCATATCGTTTTCGCAGTTCATTCTGTATCTTTTGCAGTTCTTGCTCTGTAAACACAGAATCCTTTACACTCTGAGTAGCTACAGGAAGATGGCAGATCGTGTCTTGGGTATGAACGGAGATTGTTTGAGCGCCTTGTGTAATCGAAGCTGAATCACTCTTTACCGCAGGC
>ENA-OQCK01000710-OQCK01000710.1-human-gut-metagenome-genome-assembly--contig:-NODE-710-length-15779-cov-5.464925_pt1 | contig 15779 bp, 18 predicted proteins | sample MGYA00242498_ERZ504578 | MGnify/ENA primary metagenome ERZ504578 (study PRJEB26092, sample SAMD00036229) | human gut metagenome | host: Homo sapiens | study: EMG produced TPA metagenomics assembly of...
ACGAGAGAAATCATTCTCACCTTTCCGGCTCTCATATTTAGAAACCAACATCCTATTCTCCCGAACTGAATGAACAACCTAATTACTAATCTAAAAATCTAATACCATGAAAAACACACTACTATATCTATAACAGGGCATCCCCGCAAAATGTTTAAGGGATTTCATCCTGAAATTAGAAAGCCGATAAAAAACGTTTGTACACCTCCAGTTGCCTTTCAAAACAGAAAGTTGTCTGAGATACTCTTAAGCAGTTCGCTTTTAGCTGTCGATACTCCTCATCCGGTAAGTGGCTCATGGCCCGTATATTTTTAGAAAGTCCCTCATAATCTCCGGGGGCCGAGACAAGGCCCAACTGATTCTCCTTTACAATCTCCTCGCCCTCGCCGCCTCCGCAAAACAAGATAGGAACGCCTAACGGTAGCAAATCAAATAATTTAGAAGGTACCGCCCCCCTTATACGAACCGTCAAGGGGATAATAGAGGCATGGTAGCGTATAAGCTCCTCACGCATCCGTTCCTTGGGCAAAGAGCCATGATAAAAGACACCTCTATCATGTGTTCTCACATAATCCTCTATCTCCACGGCTTGGTTGCCCCCTCCAAATAAATGAAGCTCCGCTCCCATCCCTTTAAAATCGACACGCTCTATCAACTCCAATATATTCTGCGCCACGCCCAGTAAACCGGCATAGACGATCCTGAAAGGCTTTCGAGAAGAAGGGGGTTGATTCGGTAAAACAAAACGATGCTGCAAATTCCGATACAAGAACGAGGCCTTGCCCGGCTCATACCGTTTTATATAATCCACGATCTCCTTACTCTGCCCTTGACAGGCCGTGGCCTTACGATAAAGGAACCGCTCGATACGCCCATCACCCTATGATAAACGCCACCCTCTTTCATGGCCCCCAGCTCCACGGCCGACAATGGCCAAAGGTCTGAGACGTTCAGTACCACCTTTTTCCGGTAGCAACAACGAAAAAGCAACATGGCCGAGGCCGCCGCCAAAACAGGAGGGGTCTGGATGATCACCTTATCATAAGATTTTATACGCTTACGCTTGAGAGCGAAACACCAAAGGGTCGTGGCGAAAGCGCACATACTGGCAAGACGGACCAACGGCCTCCTCGAGATCGAGGCATACGTCCAGTACCTGAAGACCGTTATCCCGTTTACATCCTCTGTCTTGGAAAAAGCCCCCCTATATCCATCAAAGATACGTCCCTTGGGATAATTGGGTAAACAAGTCAACACATCCACCTTGATCCCTAAGCCGGACAGTCCCTCCGCCATGTTCGTAATGCGTGAGGGTGCCGCACCGATCTCCGGAAGATAAGAGGGAGAAACGATCAAGACCCTCATTCCTTCCGGTTCAAAAATTCCACGATCCTTCCGCAAGCCAATCCATCGCCATAGGGATTGACCGCCTTGCTCATCGCATCGTAATAAGCCGTATCATCAAGCAACGCCGAGACCTCGCTCACGATCTTGTCATAGTCCGTTCCGACCAGTTTCACCGTACCTGCCGCGAGAGCCTCCGGACGCTCGGTCGTATCACGCATCACCAACACGGGCTTGCCCAAGCCGGGGGCCTCCTCTTGGATACCGCCGCTATCGGTCAGCACTATCGTTGATTTCTCCATCAGATAGACAAACGACAGATATTCCAATGGCTCAATGAAGAACATATTCTCCAAATGAGAAAGATCCTCGCCGAATACCTCGTGAATCGGCTTGCGCACATTGGGATTCAAGTGCATAGGATAGACAAAATCCACCTCCGGATACATCTTCGTCAAGTCCTTGATAGCGGTACACATATGGATGAATCCATCACCAAAGTTCTCCCGGCGATGACCCGTGATCAACACCAGTCTCTTACCCTCAACCAGACGGTTCACGTCATACCCAGAACGTAAAAGCACGCCTTCCAGCTCCTTGTCCAGCTCAGCGTCCGTCTTTATCTTAGTCACCACTTGCCGTAAGGCGTCTATCACCGTATTGCCGGTAACCAAGATTGAGTCCGGATTCACGTCCTCTCGCATCAAGTTTTGCTTGCTCAACCGCGTGGGTGCGAAATTATACGTGGCGATACGCCCCGTAATCTGCCGGTTCATCTCCTCCGGCCACGGGCTATAGATATTGTGGGTACGAAGCCGGCCTCTATATGCCTACAGGTATCTGTTGGTAGAAAGCGGCCAAGGCGGCCGCCGTGCTCGTGGTGGTATCCCCATGCACCAGCACGACATCGGGTGTCGCCTCACGCAACACGTCACGCATACCGGTAAGGACACGGGCGGTCACGTCATATAAGTCCTGACCCTGCCTCATGATATTCAAATCATAATCCGGCGTGATCTCGAACAATTTTAACACTTGATCCAACATCTCCCGATGCTGTCCGGTAACGCACACGATGGTCTCGAACGACTCCGGATGTTTCTGGAACTCCTTCACCAGCGGAGCCATCTTGATCGCCTCGGGACGGGTCCCGAAGACTAACATTATTTTCCTCATTACTGCGTATTCTTCTATTTAGCGAACGATTATTTCTTGAATGTCCCGCAAAAGTCCAGCACCTCCACGTCATCCCGATAATTCAACCCCGCAAACTCCCTATGATTCACCAAGAAAACCACTATATCCGCCTTCTCGTATGCCTCCTTATAAGGGTCAACTTAAACAGCTTATGCTCCGAAACGTTCGGCTCCACCACCATGATATCAGCGTTGTTGCACGATTGCAACACCTTCGTCGTTATTCCCTTGGCCGGAGACTCGCGCAAGTCATCGATATCAGGCTTGAAAGCCAAGCCCATCATTGCTACCGCCGGCTTGCGCCCGTGTCTCAGCTCAAACCGTAGCATGGCGTTCCTCACTTTCTCCGCGCACCAAAATGCCTTGTAGTTATTCGTCTCACGGGCCGTAGAGATCATACGGCTCTCCATCGGAAACTCCGCCGTGATGAAGTAAGGGTCCACCGCTATGCAATGACCGCCAACACCGCAACCCGGCCGTAAGATATTCACACGGGGATGCTTGTTCGCCAAATCGATCAGCTCCCACACATTGATTCCCGCTTTATCGCAGATAAACGATAGCTCATTGGCAAAAGCGATCTGTACGTCCCGGCTTGAGTTCTCGGTCAATTTACACATCTCGGCCGTCTTGCTATTCGTTGGGTGAAGCGTACCCTTCACGAACTGGCCGTAGAACTCCATCGCCTTGCGGGTAGAGGCCTCGTCCATGCCGCCGATGACCCGGTCGTTATGCACCAACTCATGGATCACGTTACCCGGAAGCACCCGCTCCGGGCAATAAGCGATATAGATCTTGCCCTCCAGCTCCGGCCGTTCCGAGAAAATCAACCTAGCCATCCGTTCGGTCGTCCCCACCGGCGAGGTAGACTCGATCACGTACAAATCCCCCTCCTTCAACAAAGGAAGCACCATACGGGTAGCCGACTCCACGAACGATACGTCCGGCTCATGATCTCCCTTGAAAGGAGTGGGTACCACCATGAAATAAGCGTCGCTCACCTGAGGCTCGGTGTACGCCTTGAAATGTCCGGAGGCCAGTACCTCCCGCAACATCTCCTCCATACCCGGCTCGATGATATGCAATTTTCCTCGGTTGGTAACCTCCACCACTTGGGCGTTAATATCCACGCCGGCGATATCCACCCCGTGCTTTGCGGCAATAATAGCCGTGGGCAGGCCAATATAGCCCAACCCCATGAAACATGCTTTCATAAGAATTATGTATTATTTTTTAAGTAAGATATTAGGCAGATCAAGAATGGTCCAACAACGATCAACCTATTGTATAAGAAAGTTTCTTCACAAAATGAATACGAATTGTCTTAGATAGGTGAAAACGGTTATACGTAAATGACACTTGCTCATCTGCAACCTCGACAGAGGATGCGCCGGCCATTCTTATCGCCGCGGTATTCGTCACTATCTCATTTCGTGAACAAGACATGATCTCCACATCCGGAGCCAGATGGATCAAGCTTACGGCTTTCACGGCTGTTGAGACAGAGTCCTCTATCCTAAAACGATCCTTATCAATCGTAAATTTTCGCCGATGCTACCCAATGAGCTAAAGCCATCATGCCAAGCCTCCACCTCATTCGGAGAATCTTTAAGAAGCGTCCACCCTTCGCCCGCCTCCCCACACCGAAAGCCCCCCCATACCTCGCTAGATTCTTATCCCCTAGCACCACCGTATTATGGGCAGCCGTGCCACGCTCGTATTGCCTACGGCTGTCTTTTCATACGTAGACACCCCGGTATCGACCACGAAAGGTTTCCCCCCTATCCGCAACTCATAATTGAACGTATCCGCATGCGAATGGCCGGGTTGGTAAGAGGCCCTTATGTCTCCAACATCCACGATAGCCTCCCAATGACCCGCCATCAATTTTCGATAGCCACACGCCCCCATCGGAAGCATTTCCCAATCTATATCCAATCGCTTAGCGTATGCAAACAATTGATTCGGAGAAGGCGCAATTCCCTCAGCGGAATCATTCAGGAGAGGGATCGTATTATCTTTATAAACGACAGAGGCTACATGCCCCAACATGCTACGAGCCTTCTCCCGTAAGCGTTCATTCAGACCTTCCTGCCCTATAAACCTCAAATTATTCATAGAGACATTATAGCAATCCAGCAACCGATCCAATAATATACAATGATACATCGGTGATTGCTCGTAATGAGCGCCATCCGGAAGGAGTTGTTCTTCCAGCTCTTTAAATAACAGGTCTTTCGCCTTTTGATAGATCGACTCATCCTTAAAATAAAGCCCGGCCCATAACAAGGAGAAAGCGTCTTCCAATAAGTGATTCCCTAAAAGATGATATTCCAGATTATCCAGTAAAATCTTATATTGGGCATACAAGGAGGAATCCCATTCTCGTTTATTCTCTGCCGGAATATAAGGATGATATTTCGACAGGAACTTGATCCAATTGATGCCTCGTAAAGCGATCGGATAAGGTTCCAGACCATCCCTGTTTTCCTCGATCTCATCGACAAACTTATCCATCCAGTAAACGGCCTGTTCAAAAGATATGGTTTCTTGATGAAGGTAGTCCATATAATTTAGATTATAGGACCATAATTTGCCAAAGCTCTCATCGTTCCATCCTAGGAAGACAGACTCCTTACCCAAGAAAGAGAAACGCCCCGTACTACTATCCAAGCTCGTATATTTTGGGATAAAAAGTTTTAAAGATAAAGGATGTCCCACTCTCGGCAACGACAGTGCATACCGAAAACCTATACGTTTCCTGCTATATGAACGCAGCCTATACCAAACTTGATAATGAACCTGACAAGAGTTCAAGTTCTGAAGGGTATGAAAATATAAAAAGATGCGCATAGTCTAAATATATATGCCTGTTGGCAGAATTAAATAAGCACAACCTGTAAAATAACTTATGCGTTCTTTATCAATATACTTTTACCATCAAACTTTTGACATGCCATGACATATATCCAAAGATCGTTAGATTTCTCTTGCCCTTTAGGAAACATAATAGAGCCATATTGAAACAACTTCATTGGCAATATATCTTTTGTAAATTCCAGAATGATCTCCACCTTGTTCGTAATCTTATCAACTCTTACTAGATGAACTTTATTGCTCTTTATTCCTAATCCTAACCTATATGTAAACATACTAAAAAATCCTCTACCCTCTATTGGTTCCACTGTTGTTGAAAAAAAGAAAGCATTCCTATTCTCAGTGCCATAAATACAGCTACCATTTAATAAAGCCAATCGAATAACAGAATTATCCTTCAAATTCAAATAATATATAAAATTTTCATTCATTATAGAATCCGTAGCATAGAGCAATCCGTCTCTATATGGAAAGCCTACAACCGCACGATATTCCTGTTTCCCCACTTTTATAGGCTTCATTTCCGACCAATCTACAGCTGCCAAATAGATTCCAGAAGATTTATCATTATCACCGGTCAGAACCCAATATTTATTTAAACTCCTATCGTAGATAATATTATGGATATGACGAACACTTCCTGGTGAGAATGAATAACAAATATCTATCTCATGTTCTTTATTCATTCGATAAATGTTCACATTCTCTCTACCGGGGTTATCTCCATAGTCACCCCAATAGACATTCTCACCATCAGAACTAAGATTTAAGGGGGTACTGAAGCCCGTACGAGCACTCCATACTGAAGTAATCGATCTCTTTTCCGTATTTAAAATCCAAAGTTGATGACAAAGACAAACTAAAAATTCAGCGTCCAATAGACGAACGATACACCTTGGTTCAAGTCTGAACAACCTACTAAAGAGCCGGAAATGAGATAAAATCCTTTTAAATTTCAGCTTTAACTCAACACTATTACCTCTATTTTGTCGCAAATCATCCGAGAAAGATATTGAGAAATTCATGTGCTTAAAGTGCAATAATTCCGATGAAGTAACTTCTAGAATTTTTTGCGAATATACATTACATTCTGCCATACTTAAGTTCTTTCGTTTAGAAATGGCACATCAACAACAAGACTCTTATTATCTATCGTACCAATATTATTAAATCCACAATGTTCAAAACTCCTCAGCGAATCCCCGTTACTAGAATTGATACATGTGTAACATTTGTTTATCCCTAATGTGAATAATCTACTCTTACATACTCTTATCAATGAAGAAGAAACACCTTTCCCACGGAATTCTCTCTTAACATATACTGGACCTATCCAAGCTTCTCCTTTTTTTAATTTGAATGATGTCAACCCATGAATCTCATGAAGCGATTCCTTTTGAGTCGCTATATACCCAACAACCTGATCATTAATTTTGTAAACCAACAACTCCTTATAATGATTATTGTGATAATCTTCATATTTGACATGTTCAAAAAACTTCATGGCATTGAACGACACTACATCCTCAGGTTGAATTACTGATACGTTGTTATTACTATATACATTGATATTATCCAGTTCACAATACAAGAATATTGTATTCGATGCTTTATTTAGCATTTTATTCCAGATCTTATTCAATGTATACAAAAGTCCTTCTTCTTTTATGTATTTATACAGTTTCATCGTCTCAATATTTTTTTTTATTAGTACATAAACTATCAGCAACAATGGTTTCAAGTCATTCTTATCATATATGTCATATGCTGTATTAGACAACGATTCTTGAGCACTCAAATAATAATTTTGTTTATTATTTCTTGCTTTCAGACATCTTAATGGACTTTTCCATAAAGAGCGATTGTATTCGCATTCGGGTCTTTGTCCTATCAAGCATTTATAAAAATCTTTATAAACGGCTCCTAGTATGCTTACCCATCCCCATGGGCGAGGGTTTATATCAAGCAGATAGTATTTACCTGTCATATTATCTATTTTGTATTCCATTTCAAGAAATCCGGTATAATTCAATTCCTTTACAAATTTCATCGAAACGTCATCTAACATCACCGCAATGCCATCTTCCACAGAATATACCTCTGCAGATACGCCTTGAGGATATTGCTTTATTTGCCGCACCACGACATTGGCTAGTTTCTCACCATTCTTATAATATCCTCCAACACTATATTGATTACCATTGTCTCCCCTGATATATTTTTGTACGATCAGATTCTCGGGAGCAATGCCCTCCATAGTATTCAGTAATTCCTCGACTGATTCTTGTCATTACAAATATGGGTCTTACCAATTTTGCCACAGTCTTGATTCAATTCTTTTTTACGCCATTTTATGATAACAGGGAATTGCTTATCTTGACTATTTATAAAATCATTAAGAGATAAAGAGAAAGGAATATTTATCGAACACCTTGTACAAAATTTATTTATGATCTGCTTATCATTGATTAAGGAAAGAGCCTCAATATCTAAATTTGAAAAGTCAATATAATTACTCAGTCTTTCTATATGATTTAATATTAGCGTCAGATATTGATCACTACATAAAAACAATTTCGGTTTCACCCTTTCTAGTGAATATATTTGTTTGCATATTACACAAATATCATCAATTGAATAAGCAATAAAGCATCTACCATTTTTATAAAATCTAGAATATAAACCTATATCGTCATTTCTACCTATCCCATAAATTTTATCCGTCAAATTAGCTAATTGACGGGTCACAAAAAGTCCGGAAGGGCCCAATCCTATTACAAGAGCAACATTCACTTTATCCATATTATATCGTTAAAATTTTATCAATTATCATTTTGTTAATAACGTCAGAATTGAAATTTTTTTCGAATGATTCTAAGGCATTCTGACTAAACTGGGGATAATTTTTATCGCTAAAAAAAACAATAGAATCTTTAAATCCTTCTATATCACCCTGCGCAACAAGAAATCCATTATATCCATTCTTTATCAATTCAGGAATACCTCCCACATTTGTTGCCACAACGGGTAAACCAACAGACAACGCTTCAATAATGATCCCTGGTTGTCCTTCTCTATACGACGTCAGTAGTAGTAGGTCATATTGACAAAGTTGTCGTAAGACCTTATTTGAGGATATTTGACCATGAAAAGTTATGCCATACTTACTAAAGTCGAAATTCTTAAACTTATCTTCTTTAATCGCTCCGTATAGATCGATTGTATACTCTTCGGGCAGAAGCTTTTTTACTTTCAACAAATCATCTATTCCCTTCTCCGTTTTGATATGAGACATACAAACGCAGCGTTTCTTAAAGGAAAAGGCATCCTTGCGAACTATTGAAGACTTTCTATTGTTGGGACACCATTGGATAGCACATCATCGCCTACCAATGATTGAATATGAGAAATTCCTGCTTTCGTTTCAATAAACAACAAGTCTGAACACTTTAATGCTTTCACCATGCGCCCTTTTTTCTTTTCAGAAACCGTTTTAAGATAAATATCAAGTGAACCTCCAAACTTCCTTAGTACAATTTTTTTGCCTAGCATCTAGCAAAGCTTGACAAATAGGGATACAAGTATACTACACCATGATCGGAGAAATTGAACAGAACACGATCACAGTACCATATTTTACGTAAGAATTGGAAGAGGAAATACAAATGATTTAACATTTGCCTCCTATCTCCGCTATTTAGATTGGAATATTTATTAGTCTGAACAAAATCATATTCAATATCATTCTCTCTTAAGAAAGAAATAAAATCAGCTAATAGCACAGTGGCACCTCCATACCTAAGTCTATGTTTCTCATCAGGGATACCCCCTGTGATTAAAAGTTTTGCCATAAATTGATTGATTAAAAATTCTATAGATTCATTAGTGCTCAATTTAGAGCATATCCTTTCTATAAGCCACCTCTCGGAACACCTCACAGAAAATTGTCATTAAAATCGATTGATTTTTAACTATCGGCATACTGACAAGTCTATTTTTATGAGTGAGACGTAACGCATATTCATTGTTACACGATGTACTGTACAAACGATAGCATAGTCACTATAAGTAATCTTTTTGTGTAGCAAACAAATAATCGGCGTAAAGGCCTAAACAGTGCACTATATCAAGTTTATTCCTTTCATAAAACAATGATATTGTCTTTCATAAAACAATGATATTGTCTCTCGTAAAAAAACGATATAGGTTTCAATGTATTCATCGTATAGAAATCAACGGATTTATCTTCCACCATATTTTCGTACACCCCAAATATTGCAGTCGCAGCTTTATAAAGGTTCTTCATGCTCTTCGATAAATTCATGGCAGCATGAACACCTCTGCCTATTATTTTTCGTGGCCCTACTACATAAGCGATTTTCATATCTTATATTATTAACACGAATAAGCAACTAAATATCAGTTTTTTTTAAATTATTATTCATTTTATTTTCAAATAAATTATATGGCAATTTATTTCTCATGGAACCGTCAAAAAGATCACAAACGATAAATAAATTTATAACAACGAAGCATAATAAAATGTATACACCTTACTATCTTTTTTCTAATTGTCAACTTACTCCAAGAACTCATATAATGATGAACCGAATATGTGTTTTTTGTAAATCGTATACTTCTCCCATGAAAAGGACAGAAATACTCTTGAGGGTAAATCCAAATACCCTCAATAAATTGAGCTTTATTTATTTGTAACATTCCATACTTACAAAGCAATTCAGTCATATACTGAACCACTGTTTTTTGATTAAAAGAACCATTTTTGTTTACAAAATGTATTGATGTATATAAATCCAGAATCTCTTTATAAAGCCTAGGCCGGGGTTCGCCCCAAGGCCTAGGCCGGGGGCAACACTCGCTACGCTCATGTCACCAGCCTCATACTCACATCCCATAAACGGACCTCTAGTTATAATTGCATCCATGGACTTTAAGACCTCTACATCTGTATCAAAGTAAAGACCTCCATACTTATATAAAATCCAAAAGCGAGCAAAATCACTCACAAACGCATATTTTTTGACTGCATAAGCTTCTTGAGTATAAGGGATTATATTTACATCAAAATTATCCTCATTCCATTCCTTTATTTCATAATCAGGAAGATGCTTCTTCATGATTCAATACATCTAATAGCAAGAGATGGTAACGGTTGCCTACCGAACCAGCAATAATGAATAACTTTAGGTATCATATATTAATATTTTAGAATAATACATTTACAATCTATTAAATATTGACCAGCAATATTTCAAGCAATCACACTATTAGTTACTTTTTCAGAAAACAACTCTAGTTCTATTTCGAATAACAAGAATATCACTTCTTAAAAAACAGTCTAACATTATCTAATACACCTGACTTAATCAACAAAACATAAAAAACAAATAATTTAAACGAATACAATAAAGGATATAAAGGATGTGCTCTTCCCACATAAAACAAACCGGGCAAAAGAATTATAAAAAACAAAAATACATCATTTGTTTTATACTTATATAAATCAAAATAGCAAACAAGCATTCCATATAACATCGAAAACAGAATCACCATAAACAATCCACCATAAACATAAAATTCTGCGATAATAGAGCTGCCTAAGCCACCCCCACCCACAAAAACTCTTGGAATAAATACACTGGACAATCTATCCGCAAGAAAAAAATAGTCTTTTTCAGAAACTCCTTCTACATAACCCGCTCGCCTCTGAAATAAGGGATATACAAGAAAACGAAGAGAAGGTTCCAAATCATTTCTATCAACAAGATAAACACTCAAACTTAAAGTATGCATACTCATTCCTTGAGGTAGAACAAATGATTCAATAATATCATTAAAAACAGAATTATTAGAAATAGAAGTAGCAGATTCCATATCATAGTCTTCCGTTGATCGCAACTTTCTTACAAAAACAGAAAAGAAGATAAAGAATAACAATACAGTTATTACATTTACTGTTTTTATTTTTATACGCATCGAAAAATAGACTAAAACAAAAAGAGACTGTGAGATAAAAAAAACACGACTTCCAGAAATTAAGGATACAGCAAATTGAATCAACAAAAAAATAGTACAAGGTAATATCATCTTAGACAATTTACACTTAGATGCTAGCAGTACAAAAAAACCAAATTTCAACAAATCATCCGATACTCTAATAAAGAGATTCATATCCATAGTAGATATTCCATATTTATTCATATAACCACCAGCCAAAAGAATTTGCTTTAAATAGCTATAGTAATAAAACAAACAAGGCAATAGAGAGAAATAAAATAAAAACAATCCATAAAATTCCATTTTTTCATTATAAGACCATCCATTTACAACTGGAATTTTAGACCTAGTAGACAATACGCACAAAGCACCAAGATGCAAAAACAGAAAAAAGAACAATAGAATAGTTAAATATTCAAAGACAATAGATTCATTAAAACTTGCATTAATAGCAAATCCACCTGTTGATAATAAGATATCTTCTCCAACAAAAAAGCTCAAAATAACATATGAAATATTATACAATGAAATTACCAATACAAAAACAGTATACACATGCAATAAACCCAATTTTAGCACATATATAGACAATAAAATCATCATAAATGCAAACAAAATAAAATATCTAATACTACTTATAGATACAGTAGCACTAATCATATTAGCATTACATAAAAAACAAAAAATGATCGACACCGCTATCAATAATAACTGCATCAATATCAATACTTTACCTCTTTCCATCGAATACATTTTTTTAAAATTGAAGCCATAACCGCTTTTTCATCACAATTCATATTAACCATAATATTAACAGACTGATAAACAACAAAAAGCAGCAATACACCAACACAGAAATCTCCTATAGAAGATATATCAACATATGCTTTCAAGCAAAAGTAAATTATAATCACTAATACAGGAAGCCATGACATTCTTGCAATTTCTTTCCAGTATCTAATAATATCAATTCTAGCGATATTATAAAAAACGACATTAGAAGCAAACACATTTGAAACAAGTATCGAGAGAGATATTGACCATGCACACCCATAAACACCGAAATACTGAGTAAATGGAACGGTTAGAATCAGACCAATTAAAGATCCAACAAGCATAGGTATAGAACGATACTTCAATTTGTTTTTTGCCTGTAAAATAACGATTCCAACATTACTAATTAAGTCAAACGAAAAAGGAATCAATATAATCAACGAAATGTAATAGGTCTGTGTATAATTCGCACCACCCCAAATGGTAACAAACTCTTTCCCGAAGATAATAAAAACAAGCAATATAAATGATATCACAAAATACTGCAATCGGCCGACTCGGATAAATAAATCTGATATTTCCTTATCACTTCCACCCTTAGTGACCAATGCTGTTACTTTAGGTAACAAAACACTGTTTAATGCCGTGGAAAAAGACGTAAATAAAGATTTTAATTGAATAGCCAATGCATAAATCGCTACAGCAGAAGCCCCTCTATAGACACCTAACACAATTTGCCCTACACTACTATAAAAGCGAGAGACAATGGCATCCAAAAAAATCCAAAGCGAATAAATCGATATTTCCCGTAAGAATCCCCAATGAAAATGCCCGAAACAAACCTTAATTCTGATTCTATAAAAACAATACCAAGCATTCACGCTTAATGTCAATAGATTGAACAATGTGATCACGACCACCATAGCGATAGCTTATATCCCATACTTAGCAACACTACCATCACTAGCGGATTCAGCACGATACGGAAAATATTGACCAATTTCTGAAAAACAAAATTCTCATAAGCAGTGATAATAGCCCCCCAAATACTCATAGGGAAAGTGAATCCTAAATTGAAACACATCAATAACATCATCGTTTGATTTTTCCCAAATCTTCAACAGTCATAGATGTATCAAATAGCCGATCTACATTGAAATAAACTCCTAATCCAAACAGAAAAGCAATCACCCCAATACAAGAGTAAAGGATAAGAAACATCCCAAACATCTCATATTGCTCTCTAACCTTTCCCTCCGCTCTAAATTTAGCGGTATAACGGATAATAGCATTAGCGAAACCTAAATCCAATACTGTCAAATAAGCGACCACAGATGCTACTAGAGAATACAAACCATACTCGTTTTGCCCTAACATCCGTAACATATACGGAGTATAAAGTAAACCGACTATATTGTTCAATCCAATAGAAACATAAGATAAAAAAGCACCCGCTTTAAGCTGATTTATTGCCATAGAAAGGTTAGCACCCAATACTCCTACCCAGCCAATAAACCAGCGGGACGAAAATCGAGTGTCTTGAATTTAAAATGAGTTTAAACTATATTTATCATGATAAATTACCGAGATAAATCACTCAGCATAATACAAATAGTAAAGTACGAATTTAAATATTATTGGTAGGCAAGCAAGCTTTCAAGTTTGGCTAACAATTTACGTGTGGGTTCCAACAAAGGCAATACATCCTCACGTTCAAAGTCAAAGAAATCATTATAATCTCCGGTAATACGATGTTGTAACAAACGGGAATATAATCGACCTTCATCTTTTGTCAATAGCCTTTAGAGACATAATTCAATCCTAATTGACCGACTACCCCGTTATGGGTTTGCGCCTTGATCCGCTGTTATATCTTCCGCGCTCAAACTCATAGCAATCGTATCCCCTCGTCTTTTACGTTGTGTACAAAGGGGGAGAAATGGTATCTCATCCAATCTTTCAAGGTGTAAAGCACCGGGCTGACGCACTCGTTTAACGACCAACCTAGTTCCACTAACGGATAAGATACATTGTCATAATCCTCCGCCTCGATTTTTGGCTTGTCCAACAAGATCAATATATCCCAATCCGAATCTGGACGTGCCTCGTCCCTAGCCTGCGAGCCATACAAAAAAGCATGTCCTCCAGCCGGTACAACCTTACGCATAAAAGCTCGCACAATTTCACGTGCTTAGCTTATCAAAACACCTACCCCTCCCCCAGCACATACTTCACAATCGCCCGCCGGATATTGCGCAAGCTCTTGCCTTGCTTGAAGGGGAGCAGGGGATGATGGCGTTGATGAATTCCTTGCTCTTGATAAGTTTGGCCGGTTCCACGCAGTCGCAAAAGACCTCGTTGAAAAGGTCGGTCAGCACCGTTTGGCAGAGGGTGGCCACATCCGGGCATTGGGCGATTCGCTTTACGAAGTCATGACGTACCTCCTCGTCTTGGATATAGGAGGCTAATAAATCACACGGCTCCGGATCCGCCTCACGTCTTTTTCCGAAACGACCTCCGGCTTTTCTCCCGGGTCCAAGCAAATATATTGAATGGCAAACATGGCGTTGGGCAGCACCTGTATGTTCTCGCCATGGATGTGCAGCACACACGGGCTCGCTTTCTCTTCACTCATATCTTCTTCTTTTTCCTGTCACCGAATTACTTTTATGCGCAAATAACTTACCGATAGGTGCAAATAACTTACCGGACCGTTTTTTCTCACTCTTTTACCTTTCCTTTACCAGCCTAAACTTTAAATCAAACGAGTTAATGAAAGAATGTATCATGTCCTTTTTCAACGCCCCCATCTCCAATCAAGTGCCGAGCGGCGTGACCAGTGTCAAACAGTTGCATACCTATATCACCTCCAACGAGTGGCTGAAAGAACGAACGCTCAGCGTACAGGACGCTTTGAGCGACGAGAAACGGTTCCGCAAACTGAAGCAAAACTTACTGCCATACGTCACACCGGCCGGGGTCTTCTCCTATCGCAAGGAAGACCGCCTGTTATTCCTTTCCGGAGAGTTTGTCATCGATATCGACCATCTCCCCTCGCCGGAGGAAACCCTCCACTGGCGAGACACCTTGTTCGCCGATAATAAACTGAGACCGGACCTAGCTTTCGTCAGCCCAAGCACCACAGGCGTGAAACTGCTCGTCCCCTACCGGCTCTCACCCAAGGCTTCCATAGAGGAATCTTTTGATAAGGCACGGCTATCGGCATGGGAATACCTAAAATGGAAATACGGATTGAATGCGGATGCCTCAAACGCCGATCTCTCACGGGCGTGTTTCCTCTGCCATGATCTCCGCTAAGCTGCGGGAGAGTTGATAGTTGACAAATGACAGTTGACAGTTTAAATCATAAATTATAACTTATAAATCAAATGAATCCATTATCAGATTTAGAGCGGCTTGTCGCCGCCATCGAACACCAAGGGCGAACATCGCTCCCACTTACCAAGAGTATATGCCGATCGCCTTCGCCACCGCCAACGATTGCGGGGAAGCCGGGAAGGACGTTCTTTCATCGGCATCTGCCGCCTGTCCGAGAAATACGTCTACGAA
>ENA-OQCK01000711-OQCK01000711.1-human-gut-metagenome-genome-assembly--contig:-NODE-711-length-15765-cov-2.807009_pt1 | contig 15765 bp, 20 predicted proteins | sample MGYA00242498_ERZ504578 | MGnify/ENA primary metagenome ERZ504578 (study PRJEB26092, sample SAMD00036229) | human gut metagenome | host: Homo sapiens | study: EMG produced TPA metagenomics assembly of...
ATTCCAGAAAGCATTCATGCAGATAGACACCCATCTTTTTGGATACCACAACATGCTGGCGCTCCGTTGTCAGAATATCAATATTTTTGATAATGGATTTCATAGGATCCATTGACAGAATGGAGCGAAAGCGATAATGCGCTTTTTCATATACAAAGCCGTCATCATCCACGATTGCCCGCCGCTTCACGATGGAATCCAGTGCCATTCCCGCACAGATAATCGCCATCAATGCGAGCGCAAAGCAGACATACAACTCATCCTTTGTATTCTTTTCCATCACAAAGATACCAATGATGCCAATGACAGAAAAGCCCAGGAAAAAAATCATATACGGCAGATACTGATTCACCATGGTATAGCCGTCCTTATGCTTCTTCAGATATTCCTTTCTCACCTTCTGATTGGCAAGAAACAGGCGCACATTCTGTACGGTCAGATAAATTCCGTAGCACAGAACTGCGGCACAGATAATATAATCCATTGTATCAAATTTACTCATATGAACTCTCCTCACATTTCTAATTCGTATTATACACTATTTTTTCACAGAAATTAAGGAGCAGGTGATAACCGGTTACATTTGTTAATCCAGACGTTTGTATAAAATACCAAGTCCCAGCGGTACAAATCCACTCAGACCGATCAGCGCCAGTGTCAAATCGGCACCCAGGGAGGATACCATCGCTCCGGCAATCACCGGGGTGATCAGCAGGGAAAGTCCCACATAAAAGGCAGAAGCGATCGTCTGCCCGCTGCTTCGCAGATGAATCGGTGTTGTATCATCACCAGTGTTTTGCTGGTAATCATGATCAGCGGATAGGTAATACACTGCATCAGCGTCACCACGATCATCATTTCCGGACTCTGTACAACGGCATAGCCAGAAAGCGGATGATATACATAAAGGTACCAAACATCATCAGCTTATAATCACCGAATTTCTTCAACAGCCAGGTTCCCGCAAAAAACAGCGGCAGCTCGGTAAAGGCCTGAATGCTCCATCTGGCACCGACCATGCCCTCCTTTGCGCCCAGCGCCATCATTTTATCCACCGTCGTGTAGATATCCGCAGTCGCTATCACATTGATAAACAGAAAAATCAGAACCACGACAACATATTTCTTATCCAGCAGCAGCTCCTTTAAATCCGTTGCATGAATCCCGCCGCTTTTTTCCACCTTGACCGCATCCTGCATGAACATTGTCAGTACGATGTTTAAAACCGCAAGACCCGCAAACACATACCCCAGAGCCGGATAGCCGTAATGCTCGACAACCAGAGCACCGATTGGACTGCCAATCATCCAGCCAATCGCCCCGAACGCACGTATCGGGCCAAAATTATTGCGGCAGGTTTCACTTGTCTCCAATGTCCAGGTATCCTGTACAGCCAGCGTGGTACGAAACATACCGCCTACCAGAGATATAAAAATCAGATGCAGAAAGAAATTCCGCTGTGTCACCTGATACATCACCAGCGTGGATAGCACAAAGACAATCAGACAGAGGTTAAAGAATTTCTTATCCGTTTTGTACTTATCGCATAAATAACCGATAAAAAACTGCGTGATAATAGCCACAACAGCCGTCCCGGACAAAATGATACCGCGCTCTACAACATCATAGCCGACATATTCCAGAAAGGTCTGCATATACCGTAAGGCAATACGAAAGCGATATAAGACAGAAAGTAGAACAGGCACAGCATGGCCACGTTTTTCTTTTGACTTCGCATAGTTATTCTCCCTTTTATAGAAAAGGACCGGCGAATCTGCATCCGCCAGCCCGCATTGATGGCGTTTTCCCATCAGATATTTTCTTATCCTGTACCCGCGTCTTGCGACGGACGACAGCCGAAGCGCTTTGGAATGGTCAGTTCCCTGTACAGCTTTCACGATTATCCGTTTGTTGAATTATTCCATATTGGCATGTCTTCCAAACATCGTATCGGAATCCTTGCCTCTTCGCTCCATCAGCATCATAACAGCAATATCCATGAAGATTCCCTCGCTTTGTTCAAACAGAGATCCCATTGGCTGAATGGATTTGATATCCCCCTGCTTTGCACTTTTCGGTGAAGGTGCGCTGATTTCGATAACGACATCCGCCATACCGGCGATGCTGGAGTTAGGATTGATGGTGATGAGTGCTACCCGTGCTCCCATTTCCTTTGCTTTCGCAGCATGGTTGACAAGTGATTTTGTCTCTCCGCTGCCACTGCATACCACCAATACGCCGCCTTCCTTGATATTCGGTGTACACGTTTCCCCAACGACATAGGAAGCCACTCCCATATGCATCAGGCGCATGGCAAAGCCTTTACCTGAAAGCCGCTCCTTCCTGCTCCGGCACAGAATACCTCGTCTGCCTCATCGATCAGCTCTACGAATTTTTCTGCCTGTTCCTCATCAATGGCGGTCAGTGTGTGTGTAAGCTCCTGCACTACGATTGCTGCATATTCTTTATTGTTCATCAACCTGTCCTCCTATTTCAGATGCTGCTTCATCTCTTTTGCGGCAGCTGCACGGTCTTCTGCATTGCAGATGGCACCGCCGACAACGACAACCGCAGCACCCTCGGATGCAATCGCATCAATGGTCGCAAGCTTCACACCGCCGGCAACCGCAGATTTCGCATGGGTAATCACACGGTTGACGATCATCAGCTCATCCAGCGGATTCTTTCCGGTCTGCTGTACATCAAATGCCGTATGTACACAGATATAATCCACACCCATGGCATCAATTTCCTTTGCTCTTGTTTCCAAATCCTTTACCGCGATCATATCGATCATAATTTTTCCATTGTATTTCTTTGCGGCTTTCACAGCCCCCAGAATGGTTTCATCGTTGCTCGCTCCCAAAACAGTAACGATATCCGCACCGGCTTTAAATGCTGTTTCCGCCTCCAGTTCTCCTGCATCCATGATTTTCGCATCTGCCAGAATTTCAATTTCCGGGAAATGCTGCTTAAACTCTCTCACCGGGCGCATGCCTCCTCAATGATAAACGGTGTTCCCACCTCTGCAATATCAACGCTGCCTCTTGTTTCTTGCAGCAGGGTCATGCATTCCTCCAGTGTCAGTGTATCCAATGCCAGCTGTAATTTCATAATCCTAGTTCTCCTTTACCATAATCAGTTGTTTGACCTCACTCACGCAGTCCTGCTGCCCTTCCTGCAGCTCGTTGGTAATCATGACATCATAGTCTGAAAACTTGGCGACTGATAGGTGGCTGTCTTTGTGAATTTACTGGAATCACAAAGCAGGATGTTCTTTCTGGAATGCGCCAGAATATGACGGTTTACCTCCGCATGCTCCATGGAAAAGGTCATCGGACCATCCATATCCATAAAGCGTCGCATCCCATAAACGCAATGTCAATACGAACCGTATCAATGACATTGGTGGCGTAATATCCGACAAGCGCACGTCCTTTTTTCTGAAGCTTTCCCCCGGTCATAATCAGATCCAGCCCGCTGTCACAGATGATATCCGCAATCGGCAGGGAATTGGTCAGTACCGTGATGTTCTTCTTCAGACGCAGCAGCTTCGCCAGCTGCAGACAGGTGCTGCCTGGATCCATGTAGACAATGGCATCATCCTCGATAAATTCCAGTGCCTTACGGGCTATCAGCTGTTTTTCCAGCGTATGCTCCTGCAGCTTTACATCAAAGGGCAGCTGATAATAGGCATTGCGAACGACTGCACTTCCATGCTTCTTTGTCAGCACGCCGCGTTCCTCCAGCACCTTGAGATCCTTACGTATCGTTTCCGTTGTCACATCCAGCTGCCGGGCGAGCTCTCCGACCCGTACTCTGCCTTCTCCCAAAACTCGCTGATACAGCGCGTTTCGTCTGGCTTCACTTGCTTTCGACATGTCGCTTCACCACCTTTGCACATGGTTAGTGTACGTTTTTCTTTGCCTATCGTCAATCTGATTTCGCAGTTTTCCAAAAAAAGAAGCATAAAAAATTGGTTTTAAGACGAAATACTGCGAAAAATCGCAAAGTTTTGGTTTTTAGTATTTGAAACATATTCTTTTTTGTTGACTGTGCTATAATACTCTTGGTTTAAAGGAGGAAATCGCATGAATTCTTTTGACTTACATATGCATTCCTGTTACAGCAACGATGGTGAATTTACACCACAGGAGCTGATTCATATGGCTGAGGAAGCCCATTTAACAACGATTGCACTGAGTGATCACAACACGCCGAAAGGAATTGCGGAGATGGTCCGTCTGGCAGAGGCAAAGGGCATCCGCGTAATTCCCGCCATGGAATTTGATACGCTGTTTGAGGAGCTGGAGGTACACGTGCTCGGCTACGGCATCGACTATGAGCAGCCTTATTTTCAAAGCCTTTTTAATGCTTTAAGTGAACGAAAAAAAGCCGTGCAGATAAAACGTGTGGAAAAAATCAGGGAAGTCTTTGACCTAGATATCGATCCCGCTGCGCTTTTAAAGCGATATGCAGGTAAAAATCCGTTTCCTGCAATTGTGCACCATATCATGGAACAGTATAAGGATAAGAAAGAGTTTGCGGATTATCAGCCCGGAGGCAGACGCTGTGAGCCTCAGCCGGTGAATTTCTACTGGGATATGTGCAGTGCCGGAAAGCCCTGCTATGTCCGTGTGGAATATCCATCCCTGAAGGACACCGTACAGCGCATTCACGATCCGGGGGTATTGCCGTACTGGCACACCCATGGCTGAACTTCTATCAAAAGGAGGAACGTCTGCAAAAAGCACTGGATGAGGGAATCGATGGAATCGAGGCCTACAGCAATTATCATGAAGCAAAGCATAACCGCTATTATGATACCTATTGCCGCCGGCATGGTGTCCTGATGACCTGCGGCAGTGATTTTCATGGGAAGATGAAGCCGAAAATTCGAATGGGAGAATACGGCTACGAGAAGGATGACGGGGAGGACATCCTGCAGGCTTTTTTAAAGCGGCTGGCAAAATAAAAGAGCATATATATAAAAGCCAATGCTCACAGGAATGCGAAGCTATCCTGTAGACATCGGCTTTTTCTACGCAAAAATGAATCGAAAAGGCGTCTTTCCGCCATGCAAGGTAAGGCTGCGGCGGTTTCCTTATTCGGCGAAGCCTCTGCCAAAACCGTGAGGCTTATCAAACAGCAGCTTCATTCTAGGAATTCAAAGCAGCGGTTACGGTTTCCTTCAGCTGCGTATCCTTAATTTATTTAACAGCTCACACAGCATTTCACGCTCCTTTTGTGACCGCTGACGGATATGATGGATAAACCGGCTCTGCCACTCCTGCTCCTGCTCGATCTCCCTCAAATCGGCATCATCCAGCTTCCATGCCTCATGAAAATTACCACCGGCAGGATGCAGCAGCTTTAACAGGACAGCGATTTCCTCCAGTGACATCTGTTCATAATACGCATCATACTCCTCATTCATAAAAACAGCATTCTCCAACAGATCGATCAGGTCATAGGCACTGATCTTCTGGGAGCGTACATACTGAATTTTGTCCTGCAGGCAGGCATATTTCTCCACCTCCTCCAGCAGCGCCAGAAACGTTTCCTCATCTACTCCCTGTGTCAGGTCGATGACGAAACGATCATCTACTGCTTCCTCATATACAAGCAGAGCATAAGCATCTTCTGTGAAGACCTGTAGCTGCGCCTGCAGCTGTTCTTCAAACAGTGTGAGATAGTCTGCCACGCTTTTCCCCATACGGACAGCGATTGCATGATTGACCTGCCCAACAGCCTCCTGCAGTGAACAATGCCGCAGCAGCGCCCGCAGACGCTTTACATCCTGCTCTGCCAGCAAAAGCGAGGGCTGCTGAAACAGCATGAGGGATGCAAAGCACTGATACCAGAGCAGCTCACAAAGATTCAAGCCTAAATATTCCACAGTCACTCCCTTTTGCAGTTCATAGCGTCGGAGAAATTCCGGCAGCTCTTCACGAAAGTATTCGCAAAAGGTATGCTCCAGTGCAAAGCGTTCCATATAATACAGGACAAGATCCATCCCATCGAGGTGATACATATCATGAAACAGAGGAATCCCGTCCACCAGCGGATAGTCCAGATCCTCTGTGGTGTGACTGTAGTATAAAATCCCCTCATAGGTGCTCAGCTGCTCGAGATAGTGCGGTATCTGTTCATCCATCACACTGTTGTAGCGCTCATTGCAAAACGGCAGACGGTTTCTGCGCAGCTGATTCAACAGGTTTCTTGTCTGCTGCTCCTTATTCTGTAAAACAAGCAGACCGCGTTCAAAGCATGCATCTATTTCCAGTTCCTGCAAAGACCGTTCTTCCATCTCCTCCAGTCCCTGTAAAACCACATAGCTGATGGTGTTTAAAATACGTTTATGATCCGCCATGCTCAAAGAGGTGCTCTGCTTATGGTTGAGCAAAAGGACAAGCTCCTGCGCCAGCTGTTCGCACTGCTTTAACAGATATTCCCTGCGCTTTTTTGTGATTTCTCCTGCCTCCTGTGCATGCTGCAGCAAGACATACAGCGAATCGCGAACACGCTGTTTTCCAACAATATATCCCATACACTACTCCTCCTGTGACCTTTTCACTCGCTGTAAAATACGCAAAGCGAGCTGCCGGCTGATTTCACCGTGATAAAGAAGATACTCTTCATACAGTATTTCACACAGCTCCTCATCCGATACCTGCCAGCTTATATGACTGCGCACATGGTAATACAGCCAGATCGACTGTTTTAAGTGCAGCATATATGTTGGAAGTGCCATGTAGGGAGATTTTAAAAACGGCCCCAGTATGTCGAACAGACGGTCCTCTTTTGTTTCCACCCATCGATACTGTCGCAATGCCAGCTGCTGTGATTGATACAATTCCTGCATCTGCTCCTTACGCAGCTCCAGTCCGATGCAGGCAAGCTCCCTTCTAAGACCGCTTTCCCCTTCCTGTAATACCTCCAGTATGTTCTGCCTTCTCATTTTGCATACCTCCTTATCCGTGTCTAATAGATATATCACGGACACTGTTTGCATACAAGACTGGAAAAACCGGCCCATTTGTGGTATGATATAGACAGAAAAACTGTGGAAGCATACGATTCGGTATGCTTTTTTCATGTCGTCCCCTTGCTATCGAATACAGCCCATCAAATTCCATTCTTCCAAGTCTGTAGCTTCTCTCATACGGGTGAAAATTAAAGCTGCATTCGAATGATTACATAAAGCCTTACATTTTTGTGATAGTGGAATACAATTGAATATGATATAATGTACATGCTGTTGGGAAGGTGCGAAACATTATGAAGCAAATACCGAATATACTGTCCGCAGTCAGGATCTTACTGTCATTTCTGCTGCTGGCTCTGACAAAGGATACAACCTTGTTTCTGATTGTCTATTTCATCATAGGAATCAGCGATGTCCTGGACGGATGGCTCGCCAGGTCCCTGCATGTGCAGAGTGAGCTGGGTGCCCGTCTTGATTCTATCGGTGATCTGGCATTCTACTGCATTTCACTATACATCGTTTTCTTTCAGATGAATTTGAAAATCATGAATCTGATTTCCATGCTGGTGCTGTGTGTCTTCGTACTGAAGCTTGCGGCGCTGCTGCTGACAAGATGGAAGCATCATATCTGGGCGAGTATGCACACCATAGGCAATAAGCTGACCGGGTTGCTGCTGTTTCTGCTCGTTCCGCTTTGCGTGGTAACCAAAAGTCTGCCGCTGATTCCGGTTGCACTGGTCATCGCCTGTTCCTACTTAGCTACCTTTGAGGAAATGCTGCTGATTTTGTCACGAAACACGTATGATATCAATACGAAATCATTATTAAAAAAATAGGAAGCCGATCTGCAGCTCCAACGCAGATTATCCGGTAAGAAGAAGGTTTGAAGCCATAAAGCATTCTCTTCCTGTCTCATCCGAAAGGATCTGCCTGTACGAATACAGCTTTTTTCTGCAGATGCTAAATGCCTGCGCACGCTGTTCAGTGTCTATAAAAAACGGATTCCCCACCCTTATCGGCAGAGAATCCGCTGTTTATACTTCCTCGCTGTTTCCTTCTTCCTGCATAAGAACCAGCTGTACTTTATGGATTCGCTTGTACTTTACTTCCTTCACCTGGAATTTGATATGGTTCCAGATAACCTCACGTTCCTCTCCGTCCTCTGGTATCTGTCCAATCAGATCCAGCAGAAATCCGGATATGGTTTCATGATTGTCATTTTCAAGCTGCAGTCCAAGCTCCTCATTGATATCATCTATCGGCATGCCGCCGTCCAGCACGTACGTATGCTCGTCAAGCTTTTCAATCTGCGCTTCATCATCCTCATCGTACTCATCCTCGATATCTCCCATAATTTCCTCAACAAGGTCCTCCATGGTTACGATACCGCTGAAGCCTCCATATTCATCAATCAAAATGGCTATATGCTGATGCTTGCTCTGCATCTCCCGAAACAGATCGTCAATGTTTTTGCTTTCCAGCACAAAGAACGGCTTGCGCAGGATGCGCGATATATCCACATGCTCGAAGCCGTTTTTCCTTGCCTCGACTACAAAATCCTTGATGTTCAGGATGCCGATGATATTGTCGATGGAATCCCGGTAAACCGGAATACGGCTGTAGCGCATTTCCATCAGCTCATCCAGATATTCACTCTGAGGATCATCAATATCGATGCAGAATACATCCGGTCTCGGAGTCATCACCTCTTCTGCCAGAATATCATCGAAGGCGAATACGCTGTCGATCATATCAGCTTCATCCTCATCGAAGAGACCGCTCTCCTGCCCGCTTTCCACCATGGAACGAATTTCCTCACGGGAAAGAGATTCTTCAACATTTTCATCCTTCATGCCGAACAGACGGAGTACAAACCGTGTTGACCAGGATAAAATTTTGATGAAGGGCGATGCGATTTTTGAAATAATGAGAATCGGCTTTGCGCAGAACATGGAATAGGCTTCCGCATTCTGCAGAGCGATCCGCTTGGGAACAAGCTCTCCGAAAATCAATGTCACGAAGGATAACAGGATGGTAACCACCACCATGGAGATCGTTTCTCCATAAGGAATGGCCCAGGCTCCAGAACAGCACCAAGGCGTACGGATATACCGGTTGCGGCACTGGCGGAGTTGAAGAAGCGGCAAGAGTGATTGCCACCTGAATGGTGGATAAGAAGCTGGTAGGCTCCTGAAGAAGCTTTTCCACAAGCATTGCCTTGCGGTTTCCCTCCTCCACCTTGCGGTGAATCCTGTTTTTGTTAACGGATACGATGGCCATTTCACTCGCCGCGAAATAGGCGTTGATCAGTGTCAGTATGACAATCAGCAGCAGCTGCAGTGTAATGGAAGATTGCGCGGGGTCTGCGTCCATAAAATAATATCTCTCCTTTTCTATTATGAATTTGATTGCTATTGTATCAGAGGTTGTGGCATATGTAAAGAGCCAGCACCAGATGGAATTGTAAATTTTTTATAAATCCGGAATACCTGAACACAGGCTTGTCCTTTTCTGCAGGCACGGCGGAAGGAATCAAAAGCTCTCTGCGATATCTTTACTCAGCCCTTCAACAATCTGAACTGCCAGTTCAACAGCATGCTCATAGTCCTGATAAGCCAGAATCCCATAGGAGGAATGTGCATAGCGAACCGGTACACCGATGACGATTGTTGGAATGCCGAATTGTGCCGTATGTGTAATACCGCCATTGGTACCTCCCCCTTTTCGTACACTCTCCTGAACCGGAATGTCATTTGCATGGGCAAGCTCTAAAGCAAAGCGTTGAAATCTTGGGGATGTAATCATGGAACGGTCGAAATGCCGCAGCATCGGTCCCTTTTTCAAGGCACTTTGAATCATATATTCCTCTTCGAAGCTGTCATCTGCAGGGCATCCTTCAAAACAAATCACAACATCGGGCTTCACGTTGTTCATCACACAGGTCATACCGCGTTCGCCAACCTCCTCCTGGGAGGACAGGGTTGCACTGACGGTATTCGTGAGTGTACGTCCATGCAGTCGACAGAGTGTTTCCACAACGGCGGCACATCCGATACGATTATCAAATGCCTTTCCCATAAACGTTTTATGCTCTTCGTCATAGGTACAGGTAACATCAGGAACGATCGGTGCACCAATACCGATGCGGAAGGATTCCTGTACCTCCTGTGCACTCGTCGCACCGACATCAATCAATACATCGGCAAAATCCAGAGCCTTTCCCTGCTCGGAAGCATTCATAAAGTGTACCGGCTTGCTGCAGACAATCCCCGGAATCAGTTTGCCGTCTCTGTTTTTAATGAGCACCTTATTCGCAATGATGTTCTTCACATCCCAGCCGCCCAGCGGCAGAAACCGCAGGAGCCGTTGCTTTTCACCGCCTGAACGATGAACCTACCTCATCACTGTGCGCATCCAGCATGATATTTACACCACCCTGACTGTTTCCCTTCAAATTCATATACAGATTGCGCATATGGTCCTCTTTACACGTACAGATTTCACGTACCTCTTCCTGTGCATACGCAACTACAGCATCTTCAAAACCGCTGGGTCCAAAGGCATCCGAAAATTTTCTGATTCTATCAATTTGTTTCATATCGTATTCTCATCCTCTTTTCTATTCCCTATTATAGCAGAGAATGCGAAAGAGTTCATCCGGAACTCCTATTCTTCTTCAGCTTCTTCTGTCTCCAGACCAAATGATTTCGGATAGAAAGGCAGCTGCAGAGCCTTGCAGACAGCCATCGCCCATTCCCGGAACCACCAGCCGTTCGCGGTTATAACATTCCCGTCCTGCACATAGCCGTGAAGCTCGGGATGCTTTTTCTGCTCCTTCATATCAAGCAATCCCTTCATCTGCCAGCACTGAGCTCCACCGAGGTACAGGCACCGCCCGCCATGAAGCATTCCCGATCAACGGAAGCAACATAGCGCCGTTCCTTCATAATGCCGGCATTCACCAGAATCATGGGAGCACAGGAAATCGCCGCAATCAGCTTCCCTGCTTTATCAAAGGAGCGAATCAAAGATAACAGCTCCTCGTCTGCCAGAATCCAGTCACTGCTGTCATCCTTTGCTCCGATACCGGTTAAAACCAGCACATCATAATCCTCCGCACAAATCGTTCCCCAGGTATATTCGCCAAGAGCAAGGAAGCCCTCCTCCGCACGCACCGGTTTCAATGTCTTGGCTATGTAGTCGATCTGACAATCGGCCAAAGCAAGGGATTCCAGCAAAACACTAAATTCGAAATTACAAAAACCGTCGTATAAACAAACTGCTGCTTTCATATACAGTCCTCCTATAAAAAAACCTTCTGCACCTGTTCAAACAGGATTCGAAGGCTCTATAAATTCACACTAAAAAAGCTATGGAAAAAAATTTTGGCAGCGTCATGTGAAAAAGAGTCTGTAATCCATTGGTGAACAGGCGTACATCTGTATGTCTGATTCAAAAAACCGTCTGGATTATTTGCTCACTTCACATCACCTCTTGCGTTCATTATACAGAAGGAGAACGCAAATCGCAAGCGCTCACAGTAAAACACCGCTCAGCGCCAATGAAACAAATCACATAGAATGCATTGCACGTAACGTGTTGCTTCATCCATCGAACAGCGTCAACTGCATGGTAATCCGCGGCGATACTGTCTATTCGTTGATTAATTTTCCAAGCTCTTAGTATAACGCATCCGCTGCATATCGTACGTCAAAACGAACGTCAGCATGTTCCTGAAAATAAAAAAACCCCGATATCTACGGGGTTACCTGTTATCATGGCGCCTTAAACAGGACTTGAACCTGTGACCTGCCGGTTAACAGCCGGATGCTCTACCAACTGAGCTATTAAGGCGTTTCTTAAGTGCTTAAATATAATATCATAAGATTTTGTGTTTGGCAAGAAAAAATAGCAAATTTTTTAGGATTTTTTTAGGATTTTTTATGGTTTTATTTCTGTCCACAGCCATGCGGATGAAAGCGGAAGCCCTGCCATGGCAAGTTATCCTGAATTTAGATTATATTTATAACCGAATGATTCCGGCTACTGTATCCGCATCCTCCTATGAAAAGCAATTTAGAGAAGCAGCTTCCAAAGGATTCAGCGTTCTTCAAATAGCAAAAAACAGCGGTTTCCCGCTGTTAATATCCACCGTCACTAGTTTCTTTCTGCATCAGCTTCACACCGGCACTTGTACCGATACGATCTGCTCCGGCTTCCACCATTTCTCCATATCCTCATAGCAGCGTACTCCTCCGGCTGCTTTCACCAGACAACGCCCCTTCACGGTATCCTTCATCAGCTTGACATCCTCAGGTGTGGCTCCGCTTGTTGAGAACCCGGTTGATGTTTTAACAAATGCAGCACCGGCTTCCACACAAAGCTCGCATGCTTTTACGATTCTTCCTTTGTCAGCAGACAATTTTCCAGAATGACCTTGACACAGTTACCTTCAGCTGCTTCCACAACAGCTTTTACATCAGCGCGTACCGCATCGTAATGTCCGGCCTCATTTCTCCGATATTCAAAACCATATCGATTTCCTTAGCGCCGTCTGCAATAGCAGCAGCTGTTTCAAAAGCTTGGCTTTGGTACTCATAGCTCCCAGCGGGAAGCCTACCACGGTACAAACCTTAACGTCTGTTCCCTTCAGCAGCTCTGCACATGCTGATACCCAGTAGCTGTTAACACATACGCTTGCAAAATCATATTCCTTCGCTTCTGCACACAGTGTTTCAATTTTGTCATACGTAGCATCTGCTTTCAGCAGTGTATGATCGATATACTTGTTCATTTCCATAAAATAACCTCCTGCATTATCTTTCCAATGTACTTTTAGTATATCATGGAACCCATAGAATATGAAGTTCATTTCTCTTCATCACTAGTTACAATTCCTGGTCTTCCTGAATGCCTTCATGATATCTGCGCATCCAATAGACGCGAACAAAGGGGTCCTTCAGAAAATACTGCAGCATACGATACAGCAAAAGGTAGCGCAGCAGCTCCGTTACAATAAGGATTCCCCAGGAAAGCAGCTGATAGTTCTGCGTCTGAAACACATCGGCAAGCTGCGGAAGGGTGAAAAGCAGCCGCAGCAGCTCCATCCCCACATAACGGGTATAATCCATCGGCTCCATGGCTTATAGAGAAACAGTGATACCGCCGGAAGAGACCAGATCAAGGCGGAAAACAGAGAAGCCAGCAGCAAGGTTCGCTGCATAAACTGCATCCCTTCATGATCGCTGCTGTAATATCGGAAAACAAACATGAGAAGATACAGCAGAACCAGCATACCATACTGATATAGCAGCAAGGCAACAGAGCAGGCGCGGATACGGTTTCTTGCCCGTATATCCAGCCGATGATCATGCTGTATATGCTCCTTCTGTGAAAAATTGACCGGGCTCATCGCTTTTCCCTGCATTTCATTGTCCGCTTCCGTGCTATGCGGTTTCCATATGTAGATTATCTGCGAATTTCTTTGCAGGCTCCACGACATATACAATGCCAAAGCTACTTTCCCCGCCACCATAAGGGTAAATACGATTCGCAGAAGGGAATTCTCCTTTGCGATATCAATTCGAAACAGCGCAGGCAGCTCATACAGCGTATAGAGATTTACAAGAGACAGCACCTGAAATAACAGCCTCCCCAGCCTGCGGCAGCTCCACAGCATACGAATCACCGCAAGCCATACCAGCAAAGCGACACTGTGAAACAGGAAATTGCGCAGAAAAGCTATATGAACATCCTCCAGCATCAGCTTCAGCAGAAAATAGGAAAACACCATATAAGCAATTAAAAATATAGAAAACAGCACCAGTAGCATTCGCAGACGGCGAACACAGGCTCTGCGCTGTTTTTTACGTTCCCGCAGATTTTCTTCTCTCATCGATATCATCACCTGTCCTTATTATACAGGAAAAGCATACCATTTGCACAGCACATAAGCAGTGTGACATATACAAGTTGTAAAGGGAAGAAAAGGCTGCTGTCATCTATACCAATATAACCTTTTGTGTAACCATCCAATATATAGAAAAGCAGGACATCCTGTAAAGCAATCGGGATGCACCTGCTGTTTGTTTTCAACATATAGCCAGCTTTTTTCTGTATCGGAAGATACTATTTTTTAAACGGAAAATCCTCGATATCCGAAGGATTCACAAAGGTTGGATTCGGTTTGTCAAAATAATTGGATGTATCCAGATCCCAGGCATTATGGGTATCCCCTTCTCCAAAATCCTTCATTTCCGTATGCGTCGTTAGAATATGCAGCAGATTCCGTAAGGTATCCATCGCTTTTTTCGCACTGTTCAGCAGATAGGAAAAGGCTTCATCCGCACCATCATCCTGAATATAGCGAATCAGCTCCTCATATATATGAATCTGTTCTTCCTCATACTGCATATCCCGCATCACTGCAGCAGTTAAATCATTGTTCACATGGTGCTGTTCCTCTTCTGATTCCGGCTGACAGCTACAGTGCTCCTCCTGCGTATGGCACGGCTTGATAAATTCAAAAACAGGTGTATCATCGTTTGATTCATCATAATAACGATCATCCTCCCCATGCATTTGATGAATAATACAGCTGAGTACCTCCATATCACTGATCTGTCGTGCACCCAGTCGCATAAAAATATCATGGAAGGTCGGATTGTTGATCATGAAGCTCTGTCGTATATAGACTGCCGCCTGCTTCAAACCGCTGCTGCAGCCCTTCAGCTGGCGATCCAGCAAAAGGTAGTATTTCATATCCGGTCGCGTAATCCGCACCTCAAAGGGCAGTTTTGTATCATAAATAAACATATGCATACCTCCAATTTCTACCGTTAGTATGGAAGCTTTTCCCTGGATTATGCTATAATATGAAGCATAAAAAGGAAGGTACGTTTATGAAAGAAATCAAATTGCATACAAAGCTAACCAAAAAGATCACAGTGGAAGAAAGCATGCTGGCCTCCCATGTTGGCAGCGGAATTGTAGATGTCTATGCGACACCGATGATGATTGCGCTTATGGAGAATACCGCTGCAGCCTGTCTGAATCAGTTTCTGGAGGAAGGAGAAACCAGCGTCGGCGTTATGATGCGGACAACTCACGATGCAGCAACTCCTGCTGGTATGACGGTAACGGCTGAAGTGGAAATCACAGCTGTAGACCGCAAAAAGGTTTCCTTTCACATCATAGCTAGGGATGAGAGGGATTTGATCGGTACAGCAGACCACGATCGCTTCATAGTAAAAAAAGAAGCCTTTGAAGCAAAGGCGCTAAGCAAGCTGGAGAATTCATAAATACATGTGCAGCCGCCGTTCAGGATTCTTTCACGTTTGTGGGGTAAACTTAAAGCAGGGAGACTTCAAACTCGATTGTATTCATCAATAGAAGTTGAAGTCTCCCTTTTGCATACACCCCAACGTAAGGAGGACCCCGTTAAAGCAGCTGCTTTTTCTATATCTGCCTGCCGTTGTGATGATGGTATTGACACAGGCAGCCCCTTCCTGAACAGCAAACTCCTGTGAACGGGATACAGAACCTTTACCATATGTACATGTATGAATAAGCGAATGCAGATGATTTTAAAGGCACTGTTTTGGCTTTCGCTTATCGTCACGCAAACGCTGGACAGTTTCTTCCTGCATGCCTTTGTGCACATACAAGTCTGTATCAGCCAATTGCCCTAAGATAGAGAAGCTTCCACCGTTTCCTGAGAGGAGATGAATGCAGCAGCTTTCCTGCCTGCTTTTGTGCGTAGCCGTAAACAAGCTCTG
>ENA-OQCK01000712-OQCK01000712.1-human-gut-metagenome-genome-assembly--contig:-NODE-712-length-15748-cov-8.283913_pt1 | contig 15748 bp, 15 predicted proteins | sample MGYA00242498_ERZ504578 | MGnify/ENA primary metagenome ERZ504578 (study PRJEB26092, sample SAMD00036229) | human gut metagenome | host: Homo sapiens | study: EMG produced TPA metagenomics assembly of...
AACTTTTTTGCAGCCTTACAAAGGTCAAATTTTATTTAAATTTCAGTTATTCAGTTGGATAAAAATAATAAAAAATAACATGATTATCAATGAGACTTCATAATTTATACACATGAAAACGCAAGATTTAAACGAACGTTTTTTACTGTCGTTTTAATAGACGTTAACAACAACTGCATTCCTATCACACAACAGAGGCAAGGCTATCAATAAGGACCAGCGATGATATATTTACCACTCAAATTGACAGGAATAAACCCATTAACATTATTTAATCATCATCCGAAACATGCATCAACAGAGGAATATAGAGGTATAATGATAGTTTTACCCACTTTTTTGATAAAAATACCCATCACAAAAGATACAACCTATGATTTTTATACATACATTTGCGATGTAGTGATAAGGAAAGACCGTTGAGGGGCGGTCAAAAAAACCAAGTCACTTAGATTAAGGGTAAAGCATATAAAAAGTAGGGTCATGAAAAGGGGTAATTTTTTCGCAAATTGCGTATTTGCGGTTTCTGTTATTTTAACAGTTTTGTCATTCTCCGCTTGCACGGATGATTCAAATGACGTAGTAGCAACAACAAGTGAGGTTATTGAACAAGCCGAAGTACCATTCTCCGTGGTATTAAAAGCAATGAATTCAGATGGTAACGACATTACGACCAAGGGAGAGGTGAATGGAGCTACATTATTTGTCTTCGATCAAAACAACGATTTCTTCGAGCAGATTAATGTAAACAAATCTACAATTTTATCTCGCCGGGCTATAGACATTAACTGTCCGAACAGTAATGACATAACCGTGATCGCATGGAGTGGAATCAATTCTGGAAACGAAGAGATTTCAAACATGAGCAAAGCCAATATTATATCCGATTTGCAAGTCAGCCTAAAAGAGAATAACGGCATAGCTAATATTCCGAGCGATTTGTTCTATGGACAAGTTACGCTTCATAAGAACTCTTTAACAAAATCCACCGTATCAAACGAATTACAAATCATTCGCAAAACTTCAATTTTCCAGCTTTCAACGAAAGGACTGATCAAGTATCTAGGGAGTAATGCCGGAAATTTGAATATCGAATTAAAAATAACAAAAAGCTCATTGGACTACAATGGCAACCCAACAGGAGAAGAGGTTGAATTTGCTTTCCCCGCTTCTTTTGACGAAAAAGGTAATTTGACAACAGAAGCCCAAGCCATTTTTCCGGCTCAAAATATAACGATAGAGCTTTACAAGGACGGTAATCTTATTTTTTCTAGCGAAAAAGACAAAAATGGAGAATTATTCGCTGCAAACCCCGGAAAACGCACCGAGATCACTTTCAAGTACTCCGGAGAAGTTTCGGCTAATATTACAATTACTGACTGGGCAACCGTTATCCAACATATAACAGTGAATTAAGATACCCTCAATTTTTATATGCTTTGGCGCACGTCACGAGATTAGAGAATTTCGGGCGTGCGCTGTTTTTCTCTCAAAAACCGCATTCTCCGTGATAGGAATACCCATGATATTGACACGAACACCGTCTTAACTTTATTTAAATATTAACGGAAACCCGCTTCATTACAAGGCTCACTCCACCTGTTGATAGTTTTACACACTAAACTGATACAAATACCGATCAAATAAAGATACAATCTATGAGTATTATGAATATATTCGCAACAGACATTAGGGTAAGCATATAAAAATCACAGCAGGGTCACTACATAAACAAGGGTAACTAGATTTAAATTTTATATGCTAAACGCACGCTTCAGATGATTTCCGAGGCGTGCGTTATTTATATGATAGAAATACATTCACCTATTGAGACAAATACCATCACTCAAAACATTTAGACATACATATCTTTGTATTTATAAATCAAGCAAAGCAATTTGCGAAATTTTACCCTATGACCCTGCTTACATATATAATTACCCTTAAATTGTGATGTAGGCAAACCTAATTAACATAACCGCGAGGTTACATAATTATTTTGCCTGAACAATCAAGATCGTTTACGAGAAAGATTGTTCAGGTTTTTTATCCTCCCAAAAGACCATCTGATAGCAAAAGAAAAAAGGACATAAAAAAAGGAGATCGAAAAATCGACCTCCTTTTCTAGGTAGCGAGACCCGGGATTGAACCGGGGACCTCATGATTATGAATCATGCGCTCTAACCAGCTGAGCTATCTCGCCATCATTTTATTGTCACTGTTTCTCTTATTGACGGTGCAAAAGTAGGGGTTATTTTTGAATTACACAACATTTTCAATAAAAAAAATTCGCTTAATTTTTAAGGTCTCCACCTAAACAGTTAGTTATTAGATACTTTTTTCATCATTAAAATTAGTCGTTTTCAAATCTTTTACGTATCTTGCGGCAAATATAAGGATAAGAACAATGAAGAAAGAGAAGTTTCATATCGAATACATTTTCGATAAAGTTTCACGACGAAGCCTGTGGAATCACCTAACCACCGCTTTGGGACTTTCCGCTTGGTTCGCCGACGAGGTCATTATAAATGATAATCTCTATACCTTTAAATGGAGTAAAGAGGCCCAAGAGGCAACAGTGATCGACTCCAAGCCGGAGAACTTTATCCGTTACCGCTGGGTAGACGAGGAAGATGAGAACGCTTATTTCGAATTTATAATCCACACGATCGAATTAACAGGTTCTACGGCACTTGAGATTACGGATTTCTCCGAACCCGGGGAGAAAAAAGATTCCATTAATTTATGGGACTCGCAAGTGGAAGATTTGAAGCGAACGCTTGGTATTTAGAGTAGTTTTACAGAAATCTGTGGGGTGTTATCGTTTTTTACACTACTTTTGCCACTTCAACCAGATTAGGCAATGTTGAGAATAAAACGATTATATACATTTATGCTGCAGACATTCCTGCCGTTGTTTCTTATGACATTCGGTATTTGTCTGTTTATTGTATTGATGCAATTTCTTTGGCGATACATCGACGATATGGTGGGAAAAGGCCTTGGTATCCCTGTATTAGCGGAGATGTTTATGTATGCGGCCTTGTTTCTTGTCCCGATGGCACTTCCCTTGGCTATTCTATTAGCTCATTAATGACTTTTGGAAATTTAGGGGAACGTCTGGAATTACTGGCCATGAAGTCTGCCGGGGTATCATTGATACATATCATGCGTCCTTTGATCGTAACGCTCCTATTCGTGAGCGTGGGCGCCTTTTTCTTCCAAAACAACGTAATGCCCGTTGTCCAAGTCAAGCTATATACATTATTATATTCCATGCGCCAGAAATCACCGGAATTGGATATTCCGGAAGGTTCATTCTACAAAGATATTCCCGGATTCAATGTATATGTGAAGAAAAAGGACCCGAAGGACGGTTTATTAAAAGACGTGATGATCTATGATTATTCGGAAGGATTCAATAACGCCCGTGTAATCGTAGCGGACTCCGGACGGCTAAAGACATCCGCCGATAAATTATTCCTTGTCCTATCTTTATTTAACGGAGAATCTTTCGAGAACGTAGGTAAAAGCCAAGCCAACACGACGCAAGCGAGAACCGCCGTCCCCTATCGACGAGAATCATTCAGCAGCAAAGATATCTTGATTGAATTCGACGCGAATTTCAACCGTACCGACGAATCTTTCATGCAGAACCAATATATGGGAAAAAACTTGAAGGATTTACAAACCTCTATCGATTCGATGGGCGTACGCTTGGATAGCATCAAGGACGTGAACGCAAAAAGCATTTACGATGCCTCATACGTAAAAACACTAAAGTCCTTACGAGCTAAAAAAGAGAATGAAGCTGAGGGGCAACCAGACGAGCAGCAGGAAAAATTGCCGGTAATCACTCCTACCATCCAGTTGGATTTCGACAGTCTTTACCAAGCGCAGGCACCGAGTAGTAAAGCGGCTTTATTAGGCCGAGCCAAATCCTCGATCGAGAATATCAAGACCGACTATTATTTCCGCGCGGCCACGGTTGGCGACGAGGCCTATAAGGTACGCCGCCACTTGACGGAATGGCATAAGAAATTCACGGTATCGTTCGCTTGCATCATGTTCTTCTTTATCGGAGCGCCCTTAGGAGCCATCATCGTAAAGGTGGGTTGGGCGTACCGGTCGTTATCTCGGTAATCTTGTTTATCTTCTATTATATTATAGATAATATGGCTTCAAGATGGCACGCGACGGCGTTTGGGACGCATGGGAAGGTATGTGGCTTAGCTCCGTGGTCCTAACACCTATGGGTATATTCCTAACCTATAAAGCGGTAAAAGATTCTGTTATCTTGAATGCCGACACTTACGTGAATGCCTTGAAGAACTTAATAGGTAAGCGTGAAGGGCGAAAAGTGGAACGGAAAGAGGTGATCATATACACCCCCGATTATGAGGCCACCCTCCCCCAACTGGAGAAATTGGTGGAAGAAAGTACGACTTATCTGACAAACCATAAACGTTGGATCAATTATCTGACATTTTGGAAACAAGGAGGAAAAGATAACACAGCGGAACTGTTAGCTCAAGACACGGAAAATATCGTGGAGGAATTAAGTAATTCCGACCAGAATTTGCTCTTGAATAAATTGATGGACTACCCGGTCATCGGAGGTTACAATAATAAGCTAAGCAAGCATATAAACGGGAAACTTGCTTTGGCTATCGGTATTTTCTTCCCACTGGGATTGCCGATCTACCTATTGGCTACGTACCAACGTAAATTGCTACGGCATGATATCGTTATGGTACAAAAGACCAGTAAGGAGCTGATCAATATGATATATTCATTACATTTGCTAAAAAATAACTCGGATATAAATAATCAATAAATATGAGCGAGATTCAATTAAACACCATCGAAGAAGCTATCGAGGATTTCCGTGAAGGAAAGTTCTTAATCGTTGTAGACGACGAGGACCGGGAGAATGAAGGAGACTTTATCATCGCGGCCGAGAAAGTAACCCCGGAAAAAATCAACTTCATGTTGAAAAACGGACGAGGTGTATTATGCGCCCCGATCACGGAAGAACGTTGCCAAGAGTTGGAGCTGGATATGCAAGTTGCCAATAACACCTCTTTACTAGGTACTCCTTTCACGATAACAGTAGATAAATTAGGAGGGAAATGTACGACCGGCGTTTCCATGTACGACCGTGCGGAAACGATCTTGGCGCTGGCTGATCCAAAGACTAAGCCATCCGATCTGGACGTCCCGGACATATCAATCCGCTCCGTGCCCGCTCTCGTGGCGTACTTCGCCGTGCGGGTCATACAGAGGCTGCCGTGGATTTGGCCCGGTTAGCCGGTTTATATCCGCCGGAGCCTTGATCGAGATCATCAACGAGGATGGAACCATGGCACGTCTGCCGCAATTAATCGAGGTAGCCAAGAAATTCGATATCAAGATTATTTGCATCAAGGACCTGATCGCTTATCGCCTCCGGACCGAATCGATCGTAGAGAACGGCGTAGAGGTAGATCTCCCTACCGAGTACGGACATTTCCGTCTCATTCCTTTCCGCCAGAAAAGCAATGGATTAGAGCATATAGCTTTGATAAAGGGTAAATTCGAAAAAGACGAGCCTATCTTAGTACGCGTGCACTCATCTTGCGCTACAGGTGATATCTTCGGTTCCATGCGTTGCGAGTGCGGAGAGCAACTGCACGAGGCTATGCGCCGCATCGACCAAGAAGGCAAAGGGTTATCGTTTACCTGAACCAAGAAGGACGAGGCATCGGATTGATGGAGAAGATGAAAGCATACAAGCTCCAAGAGGATGGTTTGGATACGGTGGACGCGAACTTACATTTAGGTCATCAAGCGGACGAGCGAGATTATGGTGTCGGAGCACAGATCTTACGCCATATCGGCGTAACGAAAATGCGCCTGATGAGCAATAATCCGGTAAAACGCGTAGGTCTGGAAGCTTACGGACTTGAGGTAGTAGAGAACGTTCCTATCGAGGTGAAACCAAATCCATACAACGAATTCTACATGAAAACGAAGAAAGAACGTATGGGGCATGTGCTGCATAACATTAAATAGTTATCAGAACGTTGCAAGAATTCCGATTATTGATTACTTTTGTCGCATAATAATAAAACAACCTATACAAAAAGCAATGTCATGACACAAGTCTCAGATCGTTTAGCGAGTTTATCGCCTTCAGCAACATTGGCGATGTCACAAAAGAGCGGTGAGTTGAAAGCTCAAGGTATCGATGTTATCAACTTAAGTGTGGGAGAACCCGATTTCAATACTCCCGACTTCATTAAAGAAGCCGCGAAGAAGGCGATTGACGATAATTTCTCACGTTATTCTCCCGTAGCGGGTTATCCGCATTACGTAATGCTATCGTTGCCAAATTGAAGAACGAGAATGGACTGGAATATACAGCAGGCCAGATCTCTTGCGCAAACGGTGCCAAACAATCCGTTTGTAACACGGTCATGGTATTGGTAAATCCGGGAGACGAGGTTATCATCCCTGCCCCTTTCTGGGTAAGCTATCCGGAGATGGTGAAGTTAGCGGAAGGAACTCCCGTTATCGTTCCGGCTGGTATCGAGCAAGATTTCAAGATCACTCCAGCTCAGCTGGAAGCCGCTATTACGCCTAAGACAAAAGCGTTAATCCTTTGCTCTCCCTCCAACCCGACGGGTTCTGTTTACAGCGCCGAGGAATTGGTTGGTTTAGCGGAAGTATTGAAAAAGCATCCGGATATCATCGTTATAGCGGATGAGATCTACGAACATATTAACTATATTGGTAAACACAACAGCATCGCTTCTATCGAAGGAATGAAAGACCGTACGGTTATCGTAAACGGCGTTTCCAAAGCGTATGCGATGACTGGCTGGCGTATCGGTTTCATCGCCGGACCGGAATGGATCGTGAAAGCGGTTAATAAATTACAAGGACAATATACCTCTGGCCCATGCTCTGTATCTCAAAAAGCGGCGGAAGCGGCTTATACAGGCTCACAAGAACCCGTTGAGGAAATGCGTAAGGCCTTCGAACGTCGTCGTGACTTAATCGTTAATTTAGCGAAAGAAGTTCCGGGCTTCGAGGTGAATAAGCCGGAAGGCGCCTTTTACTTATTCCCCAAATGTAGTTATTATTACGGCAAGACAGATGGAACCCGTATAATCAACAACGCTGATGACTTAGCTATGTATCTCTTAGAAGTAGCGCACGTAGCTTGCGTAGGTGGTACCTCGTTCGGGGCACCTGAGTGTATCCGCATGAGTTACGCTACCAGCGATGAGAATATCGTGGAGGCTATCAAACGTATTAAGGATGCGTTGGCCGCATTGAAATAAGAAAAAATTAAACAGATATACTTACTTGGCAAAATAAGATATACTGCATTGGACAAGTAAGTATATCTTCTATGGGCAAGTAAGCTATACTTCATAAAAAAGGCGATACATTGGGTTGTACCGCCTTTTTCTTTATATCAAATACGTTACCGCAATTATTCAGCACGCAAAGTGAAACGTTTGAACGCCAAGATTTGTAACTCAGGATCGATCTCCTTCATTGTCTCTCTTACAGTCTTCTTGCCATCCATAATGTCTTCTTGGTTCAACAAGCAAACCTCTTTCAAGAACTTGCCCAGACGACCCTTAGCGATATTCTCGATCATCTGTTGAGGTAAGTTAGCCGCCTTCTCAGCGGAAACAGTAGCGATGATTTCTTTAGCCTTAGCTACATCCTCTGCCGTGATCCAGCCCTTATCCATGTTACTTTCCATGTGAGCCTCGCTATCTACATGCGAAGGATTAATACCAGCCTTCTTCAATGCAGCCTCTACAGCCTTCTGTACCTGCTCAGCCTTCGTCTTCTCGATAGCAACCTGGATCTCTTTCTCTTTTACAGACTCAGGAACACCAGCCTCATCGATAGCGATCGGTTCATAGCGGCGATCTGCATAACAATATTGTGAGCGGCTTCCTCAGACTCCTTGTTGAAAGCGGCGATCGTACAAAGTTGGTTCTTACCCATATGGTTGTATACAGTAGTGTAAGCACCTTCAACTACGCAGTAGCCATCCAACTCCATTTTCTCGCCAGTGATACCACTACGATCCGTAACAGCTTCTTGGATAGTACCCTTGCCCATAGGCAAAGCTTTCACCTCGTCCAAAGTACGGCATTTGTTAGCCACGGCAGCGTCCAAGATAGCTTGAGTCAAAGCCACGAAGTCCTCATTCTTAGCCACGAAGTCCGTTTCGCACTTCAAAGCATGATAGCGGCGAACTCGCCATCCTTCTTAGCCAACACACAACCCTCGGCAGCCTCACGATCAGAACGTTTAGCGGCGATAGCCTGTCCTTTTTTACGGATAATTTCCATTGCTTTCTCGATGTCACCGTCAGACTCTGTCAAAGCCTTCTTACAGTCCATCATACCAGCTCCACTCATTTTGCGCAGCTTGGTAATATCAGCCATTGTTACAGCCATAATCTTATTTCCTTTATCTTTAAAATGTTTATACTTTCAAAAATTGACAATGGACAGTTGCCAATTGACAAATCCTGTCAAAAGCCAACTGCCCATTGTATTTGTATTCTAATTGTCAATTGTCAACGTCAATTGTCAATCGAATTATTCTTCGTCTTTCGCGAACTTACCGGCAACGTTAGCGTTCAACGCATCGTCGTCTTCTTTCTTCGTACGTTCTTTCTTAACAGCGGCTTTTGCCTTACGCTCTCTTTTCGGAGCTTCCTCAGCAGCCTCTGCGTCAATTTTCTCAGCCTTACGCTCTTGCAAGCCTTCGTTCATAGCCTCGCAGATAGCGCCCAAGATAACCTCTACAGACTTTGTAGCGTCATCGTTAGCCGGGATAACGTAGTCGATATTGTTCGGATTAGAGTTCGTATCAACCATACCGAATACAGGGATACCCAAACGGTTAGCCTCGCGAACAGCGATATGCTCTTTCATCACGTCTACAACGAACAACGCTGACGGAAGACGAGTAAGGTCTACGATAGAACCTAAAGTCTTCTCCAACTTAGCGCGTTGGCGAGTGATTTGAAGTTTTTCTCTCTTAGAAAGATTATCAAATGTACCATCTTTTGTCATCTTATCGATAGTAGCCATCTTCTTGATAGCTTTACGGATCGTCGGGAAGTTGGTCAACATACCACCCGGCCAGCGCTCGATAACGTAAGGCATACCTACGGAAGCAGCCTTATCAGCGACAACTTGTTTAGCTTGTTTTTTGGTAGCCACGAAAAGAACTTTCTTGCCTTGTTTAGCCAAGTTCTTCATAACTTCAGCGGCTTCGTCTACTTTAGCAACTGTTTTATAAAGGTCAATGATATGAATACCATTGCGCTCCATGAAGATATAAGGAGCCATAGCGGGATTCCACTTTCTTTTTAAGTGTCCGAAGTGTACACCAGCCTCTAATAATTGATCAAAATTTACTCTTGACATTGTTTTTTTCTTAAATCGTTTACTTTCTTTGTTTAATTTCAACCATCAGGTAGTCTTTCCGCATGTCCACATGTAAAAAGAATCCCGATAATTTAGATACTAAACGCTTCGCTTTACTTGTAAGGGACTCACAAATAACATTAACGTTTACTGAACTGGAATCTCTTACGAGCTTTCGGACGACCCGGTTTCTTACGCTCAACAGCACGAGGATCGCGAGTTACGAATCCTTCCGCTCTCAAGACAGCCTTATCTTCCGGATTAATCTTTATCAACGCACGAGAGATAGCCAAACGGCAGCCTCAGACTGACCTTTGAAACCACCACCGTCAAGGTTGATCTTAATATCATATTGCTCAGCGACGTTCAACTTTGCTAACGGCTGCTTTACGATAAACTGAAGGATTGAAGAAGGAAAGTATTTTTCCAGCTCACGTTTGTTGATCGTGATCTTTCCCGTACCTTCGCTAACGAATACGCGAGCGACTGCCGCTTTACGTCTTCCTATTGCATTTACTACTTCCATCGTGATTATTTATATGAGTTTATATCGATTAACTTAGGTTGTTGAGCCTCGTGCTTGTGCTCAGTTCCCTCATAAACGTACATGTTGTTCAACAACTTTGCACCCAGACGGTTCTTAGGCAACATACCTTTTACTACTTTGCGGAACAGACGGTCGCCACCTTTCTTCAAAAGATCAGCCGGAGTATACTCGATCTGTCCACCGGGATATCCGGTATATCTCAAATAAATACGATCGTTCCACTTGTTACCAGTCAGAACGACTTTGTCTGCATTGATGATGATTACGTTATCACCACAGTCAACGTGCGGAGTGAAATTGGGTTTGTACTTACCGCGCAAAAGCTTCGCTACTTTAGCGCAAAGGCGACCTAACGTCTGGCCTTCAGCATCAACAATGACCCACTCTTTGTTTACAGTTGCCTTGTTTGCAGAAATGGTCTTAAAACTTAAAGTATCCACTGCTTAAAAATTAAATTAATTAATAACTCAAAAAACTAGCCTTACCAACATTGTCACAACGGACACATGATGCAACAACGTGCTAAGAACTAAACTCTTAGTACAATTTGATAATAATCGGCTTGCAAAGGTACGGGTTTTATCCGAAATACCAAACAAATCTAATTATTTTTCAAGTTATTATGAAGATACTCATCACTTCCGGAAGTAATATCCCAACGAGAGCGTCACGTTATTCTGGTAAACGGAAGTCTCGCCGTCACGCTTCAAGGCCCGGCGGTCTATCATGCCGCATAGGGAGCTTACGGAGAAGAAAAAGTTACTATATTCTACCGATAGGCCGACATTCATGCCAAAGTCGCAAGGTTTCAAGTCCTTCTCATCGGACACGCCGAAATGGAGATCCGGATTGGTCTCCCGGCTCTTCATCTTGCCAAACAAGGACCAATCAAAGGTAGGACCGGCGAATACGGACAGATGAACGTCCGTGAAGGTAAATGTATAAGCCACATTCACGGGAATCTGCAAAGAGTAATACCAACATTTATTATGAAGCGCCATCCCATGTATATCCTGATTCGAATAATAAGCGCCACCTTGGTTCACGAACGCCACCTCAGGACGAAGCGACCATTTTTTATTCTTGCTCAAAGGAATATCCGCCAAACCCGCTATGCTGAAACCGAAACGGCTCCCGCCTCATACGTATCCTCCACCTTCTGGATCAACGAAGAATAAGCGCCTCCGGCACGTACGCCGAAAGAAACCTGAGCCATCGCCGGTAAAATCATCATCACGGCAATCAACAACAATCCGATCTTTCTCATAAACTTCCTCATTTGCTTTTCCTTCTAATAGTAAGCAAAGATATACATTTTTCAATAACATCTACATTTATCCTACTGAAACCTATAAGAAAGCGGTATAAAAAGCGCAGCTTTGCCATTTAAGCTTTAACGAATGGCACAACATGATACATCTTATCCCCATAAGATGATTCATCTTATCCTTGCAACATGATACATCTTATTGCCACAACACGATACATCTTCAACAGAACTGTCTTGAAGCTGATTCCCCTACTGAGTAAAACCGGAATCTCCAAACCAATAAAGCCCCGACTGGACGAACCGGCCGGGGCTTATTCCTTTTCCGCCCTCGCTCCTCACGGAGGTAACGACGGATGAACTTTAATTTATTACTTTAGTATTAATATTAATCCATTCCCGCCTGTTCGCCTCACGGGGTACTTGAATCACTACAACTCCCGCGGGAATGAGTTTTGATTATCTTATCGTCATTATTCTTTTTATTCTTTATTTAACTACTGCCTTAACAGCTGCCTCGCCATCAACAGCTACCACGATGATGCCCGCAGGAGCGGCGATCGTAGCGTTGTCGGATGTAAGAACCGTGCTAGCGATAACCTTACCCAAAACATTCGTGATAACCACGCTCTTTCCAGCAGCGCCTTGGATCTCAACAGTACCGTTGCCGGCGATTACCTTAACGCTTTCGGCTGCATCGACGATAGACTCGTTCGAAGTAGGATCGCCCGCAGGATCGTGAACTTCATGGCTTTTGTCTTGCCTTCTACCCAAGCCAACTTATCGTTGATACCGTACAGATATTTAGAGTTGGCTACAGAGCGGATATAGTATTGGTCATCGGTGTCATCCACCAAGATGATCTGAACCTTGAAGCGATCCAAGCCTCCCAATACGCCCTCGTCGTCAGCCTTATCTGCCACATTCACGGCGTTACCTTTCACTACCGTAACAAGCGTATCCTTGGTCTCAACTAACGTACCGGACTTGAAGAGAGCTTTTTCCTCGTTTTCTGCCCATTGATACTTGCGATCGTATGTACCGGCAGCCACATAATAGTTCACAGAGTCTGTCGGGTTGAACAAGAACAATCTGTCACCATTCTCTACGACACCCTTCTTAGAGATATAGAAGGAAGGAACTACGGCTTTCTCATCCGTTACTTGCAAATAGAATGTATATTGTTCCTTATCTACAACGATACCTTCACGGTCGTCGTTTACGGAGATATAGTTACCTTTCTCGCTAACCAAAGAGATATGACCGTCCTTAGCCGGATAGCTGATTTCCGGAGCCTCCTCAAGCAAGTAGGCCTTTAATAACAAGTCATTGCTAGTTTGCGGCCATGCGTAAACAGACTTGCTATTTGTCGCATAACGATATGCGCCATTATTACCCAATACCACTCTTACTTCCGCATGTGTATTCGTATCGAAGATGGAAGCGGCAGAGGATGAAGTCGCTTTGCTCTCGATCAAGTAAACAGCGCCATCCGCGGCAACCTTGATGATGTATTTAGCAGCATCCTTATTTACCAACGCTGTTTTCGCAGCTACAGCACCAGTCGAGGAAGTCGGGAAATATTTATTCATTTCCTTGCCATCATGAACATATTGCAACTGATACTCATAAGCATAAGCCTTATCACCTCTGGCATGTACCGTTACACGACCATCCTTATTGTAAACGAAGCTGCGCTCGATGATCGTTTTCTTAACCGGGTTCTTCACTAACTGCCATTGAGCGGCACCAGACAAAGTGTTGGAGAACTCGTTGTTCTTGTTCAAGACATAGCTTGATCCGTCATAATAAACACCGGCATACCACTTATTGGAAGTCTCGTTGACATCACGGGCGAAAGCATCGTCATTAAAGTCTTGTCATCTACATTCAAGAATCCGGCCTCCGGATCGATCTCAGACGGGATCAACTCGACGATCAACGCATTCATGGATTTCACGTTAGTCGTATTAACGGCCTCGTTGTAAGTATTCTCATCCACATAGATCGGGGTCACATCGTCAGCATCCTTGATAGCCATCTCATACACATTCTCGCCAAGGTCAGCCTTCGGGAACAAGCCGGCAGTGAAATGCTCGCTAGTCTCGCGGTTCGTGAATGTCACGTTATACTTGTTATCAACGCTGGTGATCGCCCATTGATAAGCCGGAGTCTCCGGTTGAGACAACACCTTAGCCTTAGCTACATAGTTGAAGCTTCCGCTTTGTACAGCGTTTGTCAAATACTTACCATACAAACTCTGGATATCGTTCTTATCGCCGGAAAGGACACGGATGTTGAAAGCGGCTACCTTAGCCTCTTCGTTCAACAACTCGATACCTTCTTTCATGCCTGCGGGAGCCAAGCAGAAGATATTCTGAGGATCGTTCACGTTTGAGGTCGTTGTCAAATAATAATCATCGCTATGTTTCAACACCCACAATTTCACCTCAGCATCAGTATGATCCGCCTTGCTGTTCTGTATGCGGTAACGGAATTTCTCAAGCGTCAACTCATACGGATAATTGGAAGTATAGCTCTTCTTGACAGTAAAATTAGCGTTGTTGACAGAAACCTCGTTACCGGCAGTCTTCCAAGCGGATTTATTGCCTTGGTAGAAGTTTAAGTCGCTCACTTTCATCTCCGTCAAGGCGAAACCATCGCCATTGGCACGTCCGGCGTTGGTAGCCTCGATAGTCTCCGTAGAGCTTACCACCACGATCGTAGCGTTCAACCAAGCCTTGTAATCATTTTTTAAAGTTCCGTTCGCATTGATCGGAGCATTCTCCGTGAAGAAATACATACCGTTAGGAATGTAAAACTCCTTAGCATCTCCGGTATAAGAAGGATAGTCAGTCGCATCTACCAAAAGACCATTTATAGAAGAACCACCAATCGTAACAGTATTGTTCAAATAAACAGCCGTAACCCGTTTCTCGTTGAACAAGTTACCGTGAGGCTCTGCCTTTTGGTCGTTGTCCTTTCTTTTTGATTCGAACGTGAAACCGCTGCCGTTGTATAAGTCGTTCAATTCATTATTGTCAACAAAGTTTACGCCTTCAACCTCGTAGAAAGAGATACTCTTTGTAGGGTCAACAGAAGTTAATACGCTAGAAGCAGAGGCATTCCATGTCAATTGATAATCACGCTTCCGTCATATGCGAACATCGCACTCGCAGGAGTGAACTTATTAGTACTTTGACCATTGCCTCCAAACACGAAAGCCGTCTTTGTTACATTATCTGCCACAGCAGGGTCAGTCTCTACGCTCATTGAGGTAGGATTAATCCGCAACGTCTTTCCGGTAGCCACATTGGTAAACTTATAAGAATACGCTCCGACGTTCTCCGTCACGCTCACCTGCCAAATATACTTTTGCACATCTGACACCTCCTCCAAGTTCCGGGAGACGCATAGGGAACCTCAAACAACTCTTTCAATTTGCCCGTGCTCTCATCCAACTCAAAACCATAAGCCTCCATGCTATTCGTCATCAAATAGAACTTACCACCCTTCAACTCCGTAGCCGCAGAAGGCAAAGAAGTCAAGTCCAAAACGTCTAAGATGTTTTGCTGGGCGAAGGCACTACCGCACAACGAACCCGCCATCAGCAGACCCGCCGTAAACAATGTAGAAATCTTTCTGTTCATAAATCGAAAATTTAATATTAATAATAGTGTTAATTAAGTACTTAGCTATTATCTGATAGCAGACTACCGTTAGAAAACGACTAGTCTAAACCATCGTTAGATCTTGCGTTTTTGAAGAGGGAAAACGGGAGGTTCGTTTACGGAATCGGTTGTTTCGTAAAGGATAGGCTATCCTATTGATAAGAAAGCGGATAAGGGATAAAAAAAATAGCTCGGAAGGGTTGCAGGTATCAAAGAAACGCGTACCTTTGCAAATGACGAATTAAAACGATCGTTTAAATCAATCATTTTTCTCTTCTATTATTTAATGTACATGCGTACATTAGTAAATACACCATCCAATAATCAACAGAAGTAAGATCACCTTTTGCGATAATCGGAATATTAGTTGTGAATGCCTATTCGCGACTACTTACGATGCCTAATGGCACTATCGGCGTCGCCCAACACGACCTGTCGCATAGGCTAAAACGGCTTTTCACACAGAAAAACGCCATTCATAACTATCTTCCATCCGCTAGTTCGAGCACCTCACGAAAACCACCTGTCACGATATACGGCTTATATCAAGCAAAATATCAATACAACACCTATTTATATAACATATAGATTCCATAGAATCACCCATATCATAACCTCATTATATCCTTCAGAAAACACGTACGTCTTTTTCCAAAAACATGTACGTGTTTCCGAAAAAAGACATACGTGTTTTTTTAAAAGCAAAACAACCTCTCTCGTACTAAAAAATATTTCCTACCTTTATGCACTCATTTCAATATGCACCAGACTATACATTAATATATATGGAACCGTTTATTCATTTACACGT
>ENA-OQCK01000713-OQCK01000713.1-human-gut-metagenome-genome-assembly--contig:-NODE-713-length-15744-cov-2.987834_pt1 | contig 15744 bp, 22 predicted proteins | sample MGYA00242498_ERZ504578 | MGnify/ENA primary metagenome ERZ504578 (study PRJEB26092, sample SAMD00036229) | human gut metagenome | host: Homo sapiens | study: EMG produced TPA metagenomics assembly of...
TCTAACCAACTGAACTAACGCACCAAATTTTATTTAGACTAACTCATTTTATTTCTTTCCGCCTCTCTAGTAAAGAAGCGGTGCGTACGGGACTCGAACCCGTGACCCCATGCGTGACAGGCATGTATTCTAACCAACTGAACTAACGCACCAGAATTTCATTTTGTTAATCTGCATCTCTCTCGATTGCGGGTGCAAAGGTAGTTGTTTTTTGTAAATCTGCAAGCGTTTTGAGAAAAGTTTTTTTCAAGAAAAAACGAGAAGAACGTTTAGTGCCTCATTTTGAGTACTTTTGTAATGAAAAAAAATATTGTTTTTCTTTCTCTCAGGATAATGACGCTATCCGGTTGTCATAGTGACGCCATTATAATGAGATAGTGACGTTATCCGAAGACAATAGCGTCACTATCCTGAAGTTTGTCATCCTCTTCATAGAAAATAGTTCCCGATTTCTTTCTATCTGTAAGAAACCACCGTTTTTATATCAACTTTCTGCTTGAATAATTCGTAATTTTGCAATAAATCGTTATTTTTGCGGACTAAAATAAGAAGGTGGAAAATATTCTGCCGGGAATCGTAAATTAGTAAAAAGAATGATGACAACAGCCAAACTGTTATTGCACTGTCCCGACAAACCGGGAATCCTTGCGGAAGTGACAGACTTTATTACGGTAAACAAAGGAAATATTATCTATTTGGATCAATATGTAGACCATGTAGAAAACATCTTCTTCATGCGTATTGAATGGGAATTGAAAGACTTTCTGGTTCCCCAGGAAAAGATTGAAGATTATTCAGAACACTTTACGGCCAAAAGTACGAAATGGATTTCCGCCTTTATTTTCGGATGTAAAACCGCGTATGGCAATTTTCGTTTCTAAGCTGTCGCATTGTCTTTTTGATATGCTGGCTCGCTATACAGCCGGAGAGTGGAATGTGGAGATACCTCTTATAATAAGCAACCACCCCGATTTGCAACATGTAGCCGAACGTTTCGGTATTCCTTTCTATCTGTTCCCTATTACTAAAGAGACAAAAGAAGAACAGGAGCGTAAGGAAATGGAACTGCTTGCCAAACATAAAATTACATTTATCGTACTGGCACGCTATATGCAAGTGATTTCCGAACAGATGATTAATGCTTATCCGAATAAGATAATCAATATTCATCATTCTTTCCTTCCTGCGTTCGTCGGTGCGAAACCATATCACGCCGCTTTCCAGAGAGGTGTGAAGATTATTGGTGCAACAAGCCATTACGTAACGACAGAGTTGGATGCAGGTCCGATTATCGAACAGGATGTAGTGCGTATCACTCATAAAGATTCTATTGAAGATCTTGTAAACAAAGGAAAGGACTTGGAGAAAATCGTTCTCTCGCGTGCGGTACAGAAGCACATTGAACGTAAAGTTTTGGCCTATAAAAATAAAACAGTAATATTTAGCTGATGAAAGTAGCAGTCGTAAAATACAATGCCGGCAATATCCGTTCTGTGGATTATGCATTGAAACGGTTGGGGGTGGAAGCAGTGATTACTGCCGATAAAGAAGAACTCCAGTCGGCCGATAAAGTAATTTTCCCCGGAGTAGGAGAGGCGGAAACTACCATGAACCACTTGAAAGCGACAGGATTGGACGAACTGATAAAGAACCTGCGTCAGCCTGTGCTCGGAATTTGTCTCGGTATGCAGTTGATGTGCCGTTATTCTGAAGAAGGAGGAGTGGATTGCCTGAATATTTTTGATGTGGATGTGAAACGTTTTGTTCCGCAAAGGCACGAAGATAAGGTGCCGCACATGGGGTGGAATACAATCGGCAAAACGAATAGCAAACTCTTTGAAGGATTTACCGAAGAAGAATTTGTCTACTTCGTGCATAGCTTTTATGTGCCGACTTGCAACTTTACTGCCGCTACGACTGATTATATTCATCCGTTTAGTGCTGCCTTGCATAAAGATAACTTTTATGCCACCCAGTTTCATCCGGAGAAAAGCGGTAAGACGGGAGAGAAGATTCTGACGAACTTCTGAATCTATAATAAACTATGTCACCGTTTATAATAAACTCCACCATAATTTATAATAAACTCGTTCATCGTTTATAATAAACTTTTTGAGGGGATAAAAAGCGGTGTTGAACAGATTGGAAAGAGGTAGTAATAAGAGAACTGTAAATTGTCAAATAGCAAATAAATAATAGATGATAGAAATTATTCCAGCCATTGATATTATTGACGGAAAGTGTGTACGCCTTTCCCAGGGAGATTATGACAGTAAGAAAGTATATAACGAAAATCCGGTGGAAGTTGCCAAGGAATTTGAAGCGAACGGTGTTCGCAGACTCCATGTGGTGGACTTGGACGGAGCTGCTTCTCACCATGTAATCAATCATCGAGTATTGGAACAAATCGCTACCCGTACTTCCTTAATAATAGATTTTGGCGGCGGAGTAAAGAGTGATGAAGATTTGAAAATAGCTTTCGAAAGCGGTGCGCAAATGGTGACGGGCGGCAGTATTGCGTGAAAGACCCCGAACTGTTCTGTCATTGGCTGGAAGTGTATGGAAGTGAGAAAATCATATTGGGAGCGGACGTAAAGGAACATAAGATAGCCGTAAACGGTTGGAAAGACGAAAGCGCCTGTGAACTTTTCCCGTTCCTCGAAGACTATATAAATAAAGGTGTCCGGAAAGTGATCTGCACGGACATCAGTTGCGACGGGATGCTGAAAGGACCCTCTATTGACTTGTACAAAGAAATGCTGGAAAAATTCCCCGATCTCTATCTAATGGCCAGCGGTGGGGTAAGTAATGTCGATGACATTATTGCTTTGAACGAAGCCGGAGTGCCCGGAGTAATCTTTGGAAAAGCTCTTTATGAAGGACATCTCACCCTGCAAGACTTGAGAATCTTTTTGGATTGAGACTTTTGAAAGTCTGATTTTGAATTGTCAAACAGTAAATAAAAATAGGATTGTGTTAGCAAAAAGAATAGTACCTTGTCTGGACATCAAAGACGGACAAACCGTGAAAGGAACGAATTTTGTAAATTTGCGCCAGGCCGGTGATCCGGTGGAATTGGGACGTGCTTATAGTGAACAGGGAGCTGATGAACTTGTTTTCCTGGATATTACTGCCAGCCATGAGGGGCGTAAGACTTTTACGGAATTGGTAAAACGGATTGCTGCCAATATCAATATTCCGTTTACCGTAGGCGGTGGAATCAATGAATTGAGTGATGTGGACCGTCTGTTGAATGCCGGCGCCGATAAGATTTCTATCAATTCGTCTGCTATCCGCAACCCGCAGTTGATTGACGAGATTGCCAAGAATTTCGGTTCGCAGGTTTGTGTGTTGGCAGTAGACGCCAAGCAAACGGAAAAAGGCTGGAAATGCTACCTGAATGGTGGACGTATTGAAACTGACAAGGATCTGTTTGACTGGACAAAAGAAGCACAGGAACGTGGGGCCGGAGAAATCCTTTTTACGAGCATGAATCATGACGGAGTAAAGACCGGATATGCGAACGAGGCACTTGCCGCTTTGGCTGGACAACTTTCGGTTCCTGTGATTGCTTCGGGAGGTGCAGGCTGCAAAGAGCACTTCCGTGACGTTTTTTTGCAAGGAAAAGCAGATGCGGCACTGGCTGCCAGTGTTTTTCACTTCGGAGAAATAAAAATTCCCGAATTAAAATCGTATCTTTGCGGCGAAGGAATTACCATTAGGTAATTGTTGCGTTGCAAAAACAGGTTTTTAGGCTGCGGCGAAGGATTTGTCATTGGATAATTGCACATAATTAGCGAATAAGTAAATTAAGAACTTAAAATAAAATGGAATTGGATTTCGATAAGATGAACGGACTCGTTCCGGCTATCATACAGGACAACGAAACACGTAAAGTCTGATGCTGGGCTTCATGAATAAAGAGGCTTATGATAAAACGGTAGAAACCGGAAAAGTAACTTTTTTCAGCCGAACAAAGAACCGTCTTTGGACGAAAGGCGAAGAGAGCGGCAATTTCCTTCACGTCGTTTCTATCAAGGCCGATTGTGACAATGATACGTTATTGATACAGGTGAATCCGGTAGGTCCGGTTTGCCACACAGGTACGGATACTTGTTGGGGTGAAAAGAATGAAGAACCGGTCATGTTTCTGAAAGCATTGCAGGATTTTATTGACAAACGTCATGAAGAAATGCCGGAAGGTTCTTATACGACCAGTCTGTTCGAATCCGGAATCAATAAGATAGCACAGAAAGTGGGCGAAGAAGCAGTAGAAACTGTCATTGAAGCAACAAACGGCACCAATGAGCGTTTGATTTACGAAGGAGCCGATTTGATTTATCACATGATTGTATTATTAACTTCAAAAGGTTACCGCATCGAAGACCTTGCACGCGAATTGCAGGAAAGACATAGCAGTACATGGAAGAAGCATTAATTCAATATAAGAACGTAGAAATACATCAGCAGGAACTCTGTGTGCTAAGTGGTGTAAATCTGGAACTGCACAAAGGAGAGTTCGTCTATCTGATAGGAAAAGTAGGCTCCGGAAAAACAAGTCTGCTCAAGACCTTGTATGGCGAACTGGACGTAATTGACGGTGATGCGGAAGTGCTGGGCTATAATATGCGCTCTATCAAACGTAAGCATATCCCGCAGCTACGCCGGAAGTTAGGCATTGTGTTTCAGGATTTTCAACTGTTGACAGACCGTACTGTGTACAATAATCTGGAGTTTGTACTTCGTGCCACCGGCTGGAAGAATAAACAAGAGATAAAAGAACGTATTGAGGAAGTACTTGATTTAGTGGGGATGTCCAATAAAGGCTATAAAATCCCTAACGAGCTTTCCGGCGGCGAACAGCAGCGTATCGTAATCGCACGTGCCGTACTTAATTCTCCGGCTATCATTCTGGCGGATGAACCGACCGGAAACCTGGATGTAGAGACAGGTAAGTCCATTGTAGAATTGTTGCACAACATTTGTGAAACCGGTTCGTCCGTAGTGATGACGACGCACAATCTGCAATTACTGAAAGAATATCCCGGCAGGGTATACCGTTGTGCCGAACATCATATCACCGATGTGACCGACGAATATATACCCCGACAGAGAACAATAGAAATAGATTTAAATATAGATAACTAAAACAGTAACGAAAATGAAAGTTTTAAAGTTTGGAGGAACTTCCGTAGGTTCTGCTCAGCGCATGAAGGAAGTAGCCAAATTGATTACCGATGGTGAACAGAAGATTGTTGTCCTTTCAGCTATGTCAGGTACGACAAACACATTGGTGGAAATTTCGGACTATCTGTATAAGAAGAATCCGGAGGGTGCCAACGAGATTATCAATAAGCTGGAGGCTAAATATAAACAGCACGTTGATGAACTGTACGCAACTCAGGAGTATAAACAGAAAGGTCTGGAAGTCATCAAGTCTCACTTCGACTACATCCGCTCCTACACTAAAGACCTTTTCACTTTGTTCGAAGAGAAAGTGGTTTTGGCACAGGGAGAGCTTATCTCTACGGCTATGGTGAACTTCTATCTGCAGGAATGTGGTGTGAAGTCAGTATTGCTTCCGGCTTTGGAATTCATGCGTACTGACAAGAACGCAGAACCGGACCCTGTATATATTAAGGAGAAACTGCAGGCACAGCTCGAACTTTATCCGGATATGGATATTTATATCACGCAAGGTTTCATCTGCCGCAACGCTTATGGCGAGATCGATAACCTGCAACGTGGTGGCAGCGATTACACAGCTTCCCTGATTGGTGCAGCCGTGAATGCTTCCGAAATCCAGATATGGACAGATATTGACGGAATGCACAACAACGACCCGCGCATTGTCGACAAGACTGCCCCGGTTCGCCAGTTGCATTTTGAAGAAGCAGCCGAGTTGGCTTACTTCGGTGCAAAAATTCTGCACCCGACCTGCATTCAGCCTGCTAAATATGCCAATATCCCTGTACGTCTGTTGAATACAATGGATCCGCATGCTCCGGGGACATTAATTTCTAATGACACAGAGAAAGGGAAAATCAAGCTGTAGCTGCAAAAGATAACATTACGGCCATTAAAATCAAGTCAAGCCGTATGTTGCTTGCTCATGGTTTCCTGCGCAAAGTATTCGAAATCTTTGAAAGTTACCAGACTTCGATCGATATGATTTGTACTTCGGAAGTCGGTGTGTCTGTCACGATAGATAACACGAAACACCTGAACGAGATTCTGGATGACTTGAAGAAATACGGTACAGTGACCGTCGACAAAGAAATGTGTATCATCTGCGTCGTGGGCGACTTGGAGTGGGAGAACGTCGGTTTTGAAGCAAAAGCGCTTGACGCCATGCGTGACATACCGGTACGAATGATTTCATTCGGAGGAAGTAACTACAACATTTCTTTCCTCATTCGGGAATGTGACAAGAAGACAGCATTACAGTCGCTGAGCGATATGCTTTTCAACAACAAATAATTCCACAAATTATATTGAGCGCTTTTACCAAACTGATAAAAGCGCTCTTTTTAACTAACTAAACAAGTTTTTTGAGTTATGAAAGGAATATTTCCAATCGATAAGTTCCGTACTTTGCAGACACCTTTCTATTATTACGATACGAAAGTGCTGCGTGATACATTGTCGGCTATCAACCAGGAGGTTGCCAAATATCCTAACTATTCCGTACACTATGCAGTAAAAGCAAACGCCAATCCGAAAGTGCTTACCATTATCCGTGAAAGCGGTATGGGAGCAGATTGTGTGAGTGGTGGAGAAATCCGTGCTGCTATCCGTGCCGGATTTCCTGCAAGCAAAATTGTCTTTGCGGGAGTAGGCAAAGCCGATTGGGAGATTAACCTCGGACTGGAATACGGAATCTTCTGTTTCAATGTAGAATCTATTCCTGAACTGGAAGTGATAAACGAACTTGCTGCTGCTCAAAATAAGATAGCCAATGTGGCTTTCCGTATCAATCCCGATGTCGGTGCGCATACTCATGCCAATATTACGACCGGCCTGGCCGAGAACAAATTTGGAATCAGTATGCAGGATATGGATAAAGTGATAGATGTGGCAGTAGAAATGAAGCATGTCAAATTCATCGGACTTCACTTTCACATCGGTTCTCAGATTCTGGATATGGGTGACTTTATTGCCCTTTGCAACCGTGTCAACGAATTGCAGGATAAGCTGGAAGCCCGTCGCATTCTGGTGGAACACATCAATGTAGGCGGTGGCTTGGGCATTGATTACGGACATCCTAACCGTCAGGCAATTCCCAACTTTAAGGATTATTTCTCAACCTATGCCGGACAACTGAAACTGCGTCCTTATCAGACTCTGCATTTTGAGTTGGGGCGTGCAGTCGTTGGCCAATGCGGTTCATTGATCTCCAAAGTGTTATATGTGAAACAGGGAGCGAAAAAGAAATTCGCTATCCTTGATGCAGGCATGACGGACTTGATCCGTCCCGCCTTATATCAGGCATACCACAAAATGGAAAACATCACTTCTGAAGAACCGGTAGAATCTTATGATGTAGTAGGGCCTATCTGCGAATCGTCGGATGTTTTCGGAAAAGCGATCGATCTGAACAAGGTGAAGCGAGGCGACTTGATAGCTCTTCGCTCAGCAGGTGCCTATGGTGAGATTATGGCTTCCGGTTACAACTGTCGTGAGTTGCCGAAAGGATATACTTCTGACGAGTTGGTGTAAATAAAATGTGAATGTAGTTTAAAAATACAGGGGAGTCGGAACAATTTTAACTGAAATCTTGTTATTTTTGTAATGAGTTCAATAAGAAACTACATTAACAACTTAATAAAAAGATACGATTATGATTTCAGAAAAATTACAAAAGGCAATCAATGAACAGATCACAGCAGAAATGTGGTCGTCTAACCTGTATTTGGCAATGTCTTTCTTCTTTGAGAAAGAAGGTTTCAGCGGTTTTGCACATTGGATGAAGAAACAGTCTCAGGAAGAAATGGGACATGCTTATGCAATGGCTGATTATATTATCAAGCGTGGTGGAACTGCAATGGTCGACAAGATTGATGTCGTTCCTAACGGCTGGGGTACTCCGTTGGAAGTGTTTGAACACGTTTACAAACACGAATGCCATGTATCTGCATTGGTAGACAAACTGGTTGACGTGGCTGCCGCTGAGAAGGACAAAGCAACTCAGGACTTCTTGTGGGGATTCGTTCGCGAACAGGTAGAAGAAGAAGCTACTGCACAGGGAATCGTTGATAAGATCAAGAAAGCCGGTGACACCGGTATCTTCTTTGTTGACTCACAGTTGGGACAACGTTGATAATAGTCTGAAAATATATTTATAATATATAGGAAGCTGTTTGGATTTATTTCCGGACAGCTTCTTTTTCATTTCATGTGTAATAGTGTGCAGATTTGCAGATGAATAATCTATTTTTTGTGTCCTTTTTCCATTGCCCCGAGATAGATCTCCAGCGAACGGGTAGAAATCTGTATCTCGCGGAAAGATACGCCCAGAGATGCGATCAGCAGAATCAAAGCCAGTCCGAAGACATAAGCGGATAATAATTGCAGTCCGATATAAATCAGAAACATACTCACTACGCAGAAAAACAGGCTTGCAATGCCCAGCCTTGCATGGTACGTGTCAGGTTCAGTCGTTTCCGCAAGTTTTCAATCTGTGCCACGGTGATGTCCGAAGGGTTTTCCATATAGCGGTCTCGCAGCTGGCGTACAAGTTGTGCATACGATAAGAAACGATTGGTGTAAGCCAATAATATCAGTGAAACTGCGGAGAAAAGCAGAGCAGGGGTGGTGAGAGTAAGTTCTTCCATATATAAATTAAAAATCTTCCATTGTTATTGTCGATAATCAAATCCTTATGATTACAATAATAACAATGGAAGAAAAGAAAATGTTTTTTATTTCAGTACACCGAGTTCTTTACCTACTTTGATAAAGGCAGCGATACACTTGTCGAGATGTTCCTTCTCGTGTCCGGCAGAGATTTGTACACGGATACGTGCCTGGTCTTTCGGAACTACCGGATAATAGAATCCGGTTACGTAGATACCTTCCTCCTGCATACGTGCGGCATAAATCTGTGACAACTTCGCGTCATACAGCATGACAGCGCAAATAGCACTTTGTGTCGGTTTGATATCGAATCCGGCAGCAGTCATCTTGTCGCGGAAGTAATTTACATTCTCCACGAGTTTGTCATGCAGCGCATTGCTTTCTTTCAGTATCTTGAATACTTCCAGGCTTGCACCGATAATGCCCGGAGCCAATGAGTTGGAGAACAGATACGGGCGGCTGCGTTGGCGCAGTAAGTCAATAATCTCCTTACGTCCGGTAGTAAATCCTCCTAAAGCACCTCCGAAAGCTTTACCCAGCGTACCGGTGTAAATATCCACACGACCATGAGTTTTGTAGAGTTCGCTTACGCCGTGTCCGGTAGCGCCTACCACGCCGGCAGAGTGTGATTCGTCTACCATAACCAGTGCATCATATTTCTCGGCAAGGTCACAAATCTGATCCATAGGAGCTACGTTGCCGTCCATAGAGAACACGCCGTCTGTAACGATAATGCGGAAACGTTGAGCTTGTGCCTCTTGCAGGCATTTCTCCAGCTCGTTCATGTCAGCATTGGCGTAACGATAGCGTTTAGCTTTGCAAAGACGTACACCGTCGATAATAGAAGCATGGTTCAGAGAATCCGAGATAATGGCATCCTGATCCGAGAAAAGCGGTTCGAACACACCACCGTTTGCATCGAAGCAGGCAGCATATAGAATCGTGTCTTCTGTTTGGAAATAGTCGGAAATAGCGGCTTCCAGTTCTTTGTGTATATCTTGTGTTCCACAAATGAAACGAACGGAGGACATACCATATCCGCGTCGGTTCATCATTTCCTGGGAAGCTTTGATCAATCGGGGGTGATTGGACAGTCCCAGGTAGTTGTTAGCGCAGAAGTTCAGCACTTCTTTACCTTTTACAGTGATGGCAGCTTGCTGCGCACTTTCAATTAGTCGTTCTTCTTTATAAAGACCGGCTTCTTTAATTTCAGCCAATGTTTGGCTGAGAAAATCTTTCATTTTACCGTACATAGTGTTTGAGTAATTAAGTTCGATTACAAAGGACACAATTTTTATTGGAATAACCATATCTTTTTGATTAAAATCTGAAAAAAAAGTGCTTACTTTGCGCACTATTTAGCTTAATAATTTAAGTACGAAGAAAAAATGAAACACATTTTGATTATTGGAGCCACCGGACAGATCGGCTCCGAGTTAACGATGGAGCTACGTAAACGCTATGGTAACACAAACGTGGTAGCTGGTTATATCCCGGGTGTCAGAACCTAAGGGAGAGTTGAAAGAATCAGGACCGGCGGCTATTGTCGACGTGACCAATGGGGAAATGATTGCGTCTGTGGTGAAAGAATACCACATTGACACAGTGTATAATCTGGCTGCCTTGCTATCAGTGGTAGCCGAATCGAAGCCGAAGCTGGCTTGGAAGATTGGCATTGATGGGCTATGGAATGTATTGGAAGTAGCGCGCGAACAGGGATGTGCCGTGTTTACACCCAGTTCAATCGGTTCTTTTGGTGCAAGTACACCTCATACGAAGACGCCGCAGGACACCATTCAGCGTCCGCGTACCATGTATGGAGTTACTAAAGTGACAACCGAGTTGTTGAGCGACTACTATTTTAATAAATATGGTGTCGACACTCGTGCAGTCCGTTTCCCGGGCATTATCTCGAACGTAACCCCTCCGGGTGGAGGAACAACCGATTACGCTGTCGACATTTATTATTCGGCTGTAAAAGGTGAAAAATTTGTGTGTCCTATCAAAGAAGGCACTTTAATGGATATGATGTATATGCCGGATGCGCTGAATGCAGCGATTACGCTTATGGAAGCTGATCCGACAAAATTGATACACCGCAATGCTTTCAATATCGCCTCTATGAGTTTCGATCCGGAGACGATCTATCAAGCTATCAAAAAGCATGTGCCGGAGTTTCAGATGATCTACGATGTAGACCCGTTGAAACAACGCATTGCCGATAGTTGGCCCGACAGCCTGGACGACACCTGTGCTCGTGAAGAGTGGGGTTGGAAGCCGGCTTATGACCTGGAAAGCATGACGGTGGATATGCTTGAAAAGCTTAGAGAGAAATTAAAATAATGAAAAAACTAATTGCAGGGGTCATATTACTCGGTTTACTGGGTGCTTGTAGCAATAAAAAAGCTAAGATTGACCCCTTCGCATCTATTACTCAAGAGGTGGATTCTATCCGGCACAAAGCCGATTCAATCCACCTGGATGAATTGCCGGAAGATCCGCAGCCTATACAGGCTGACGAATCTTTCGACGATTTCATTTATAATTTTGCTTCCGATGATGTGTTGCAACGTCAGCGTGTGAAATTTCCGTTGCCCTACTACAACGGAGATAAAAAGGCGAATATCGAGGAACGTAACTGGAAGCACGACAACCTGTTTACCAAACAGCATTATTATACGCTCCTGTTTGATAAAGAGGAAGACATGGACTTGGTAGGAGATACCTCTCTCACTTCCGTGCAAGTGGAGTGGATATTCGTGAAGACACGGATGATGAAGAAATATTACTTTGAGCGTATCAAGGGAGCGTGGATTCTGGAGGCTATCAATCTGCGTCCTATCGAACGGGATGAAAACGAGGACTTTGTGGAGTTCTTCGGCCATTTCGCTACCGACAGCCTTTTCCAGAGCCAGCGTGTGCGTGAGCCATTGGCTTTTGTTACTACCGATCCGGACGATGATTTCTCTGTGCTGGAGACTACTCTCGATTTGAACCAGTGGTTTGCCTTCAAGCCGGCATTGCCTGCCGAACGCCTTTCGAATATCAATTACGGGCAACGGAATGATGACGGATCGCCAACTAAAATCCTGGCACTGAAAGGAATCGGAAACGGGTTTTCGAATATTCTTTATTTTCGCCGGAAAGCAGGCGAATGGGAGCTATATAAATTTGAAGATGTAAGCATCTGATGATAGCGAATATAACAGTCTGCATTTATCGACATATAACGAATAGAATAACTATATAACTTTAAACGATGTATTCTCTTTTACCCTACAATACCTTCGGCATTGACGTCAGTGCAACCGTTTCATTGAATATGCTTCGGTGGAAGAACTGAAGACGTTGATTGAGCAAGGTGCCGTTACGACACCTTTTTTGCATATTGGCGGCGGCAGCAACCTGTTATTTACCAAAGACTATGAAGGAGTGGTGTTGCACTCCCGTATCGAAGGAATCGAAGTGGCGGAGGAAGACAAGCGCTCTGTTTCCGTGCGTGTAGGCGCAGGTGTGGTGTGGGATGATTTTGTGGCATATTGTGTAGAACACGGGTGGTATGGAGCTGAAAACCTTTCACTCATTCCCGGCGAGGTAGGTGCAAGCGCTGTGCAGAATATCGGAGCCTATGGCGTGGAAGTAAAGGACTTGATAACAACCGTGGAAACGGTGAACATTCAAGGGCGGGAACGCGTTTATTCTGTTGAAGAATGTGGCTATGCCTATCGCAACAGTATCTTCAAACGTCCTGAGAACAAATCCGTTTTTGTGACTCATGTCTGCTTCCGGCTTAGTAAAGAGGAACATTATATGCTCGATTACGGAACGATTCGTCAGGAACTTGAAAAATATCCTGCGCTGACTTTGCCTGTCGTCCGGAAAATCATTATTGACATTCGTGAGGCTAAGTTGCCCGACCCGAAAGTAATGGGAAATGCCGGTAGTTTCTTTATGAACCCGATTGTGCCGAGGGAGAAGCTGGAAGCTTTACAGCAGGAATATCCGGGAATGCCCTACTACGAACTGCCGGAAGGACGGGTGAAGATTCCCGCCGGCTGGATGATCGATCAGTGCGGGTGGAAAGGGAAAGCCTTAGGTCCGGCGGCTGTACACGATAAGCAAGCCTTGGTGCTGGTGAATTGCGGTGGAGCGAAAGGTAGTGATATAATTGCGCTTTCGGATGCGGTGCGGGCTTCTGTCCGTGAGAAGTTCGGCATAGATATACATCCGGAAGTAAATTTCGTCTGAAAGAAATGAAAATAAGAATACTTGGAAGTGGAACATCGACGGGAGTCCCTCAGATTGGCTGTACGTGTCCGGTCTGTACTTCTGCCGACCCGAAAGATAACCGGTTGCGCACGTCTGCTATTGTAGAGACAGGCGATGCACGGATACTGATTGACTGCGGTCCCGATTTTCGGACGCAGGTCTTACGCCTGCCTTTTGAAGGATAGACGGTGTGCTGATTACTCACGAACATTATGACCATGTGGGCGGGCTGGATGATTTGCGTCCGTTCTGCCGTTTCGGTTCTGTGCCTATCTATGCGGAACAATACGTGTCGGACGCTTTGCGCTTGCGTATGCCCTACTGTTTTGTAGATCATCGCTACCCGGGTGTTCCCGATATTCCTTTGCAGGAAATATCGGTCGGGCAGAAATTCTTTATAAATACTACGGAGGTCATACCTTTGCGTGTGATGCACGGGCGGCTGCCGATTCTGGGTTACCGCATCGGACAGCTCGGCTACATCACCGATATGCTGACTATGCCCGAAGAATCGTATGAACAATTAGCCGGAATAGATGTTTTGATAGTGAATGCACTACGGATAGCCCCGCATCCCACACATCAGGATTTGGAGGAGGCGTTGGCGGTTGCGCAGCGCATTCGGGCGAAGAAAACATACTTTATACACATGAGTCATGATATGGGCTTGCATGCAGAGGTGGAACGGAAACTCCCGGAGAATATTCACCTGGCATACGACGGATTGGAAATCCTTCTTTGATTTCCGGTGAAATATTTAGCAAAAGTTTTGTTTTCTTTGTAGAAATTATTATTTTTGCACTTAGCCGATAAACAGCGAATATTATGAAACTTCGTACGATAGTGAAAATAGCGATCACTTCTTCTGTTGTACTTTTGTGCGCAGGTTTCGCTTTGTACTCTTTTTTCAGGCTGTCGGCCGCCGAAGGAAAAAGGATTTCAATCTCTACGAATTGGTTCCGCCTCTGCTTCGGCAGTTTTTGTCACTGATGACATACTGGAATTTGTGGCGGAAGTAGACGATCTGGCTTGTAGTAAAAATCAGCAATATCTTCATGTATCCAAACTGTTTTCGTATCTGAAACAGTATCTTTATACCCTTCAGGAAGAAGCGCCTCACGGATTGAGCCGGCAAATGAATCAAATGTTGATTAGTTTTCATGAGCCGGACAATATTCATAACCAGGTGCTATATTGCAGATTGGGGGAGGGCGACCGGCAACTGATTGACCGTTTCGTGCAGAAGTATGTCTCATCTCTTTATCCACCGAAAACTTTCAAGTATAAGGGAGAGGATATAACGATTTATCCTATGGCGGACGGGGATTTTCTGGCATGCTACCTGACATCCGATTTTATGGCTTTGAGTTATCAGAAGAAGTTGATAGAAACCGTTATTGATGCTCACAAGACCGGAAAATCATTGGCGGACGATCCTACCTTTGCAGAAGCGGCCGCCCCGAAGAAAAGTCCGGCGGTTGCCACTGTTTATGCCCATTTGGAAGGTATGATGGGCTGGACGGAGTTTGATATGAAGCTGCGGGATGATTTCATTTATTTTACGGGTGTCTGTCACGAAACGGATACTTGCTTCACGTTTATGAATGTGCTTCGTCAGCAGGAATCAGTGGAAGGATTTCCGGGTGAGGCATTGCCTTCCACCGCTTTCTATTTCACTAAACAGGGAGTCACGGACTGGGCATCTCTGCTTTCTTATGGAGATATGCAGGAGACGGGCGTTCGTACCAGTGACGTGCGGAATAGGAATCGGGAGTTGTCTCATTATCTAATGGAGAATGCCGGGCAGGAACTGGTTGCCTGTCTTTTCCAGCGTGAAGATACGTTGCGGGAAGCGGCGGCGGTTCTGAGCCTGTCGGTGTCGGACGTGACGGAAGCGGAACGGATGCTGCGCTCTCTTATCAACACCGTTTCTGCCGAAGAACGGGGAAAAACACCCCTGATAACTTTTTGTTATACTGCCAATAAAGCTTACCCCGTCTATCGCCTGCCTCAAACAACGTTGTTACGCAACTAACTGGTTTTGCCGAACCGACATCGCATACATACGCCACATTTTATGAAGGGCGTTTGCTGTTGGCGCCCGATGAAAATAGTCTGTCCCGTTACATACGCCAGTTGGATAAAGGCGAGGTGCTCAATGGAGCGATAGCATACCGGACAGGAATGGATAACTTGTCCGATTCCTACCATTTCATGTTAATGGCAGACTTCGATCATCTGTTTCATCAGGCAGCAAAGCAAATTCATTTCGTGCCGGATTTCTTCCTGCGCAACTCCGAATTTTTTCGTAATTTTATACTCTTTGCCCAGTTTACTTGTGCTGACGGAGTGGTATATCCCAATATTGTTTTGCGGTATAAATCGGAGTAAAATCCATTCGGAAAATTCATCTGAAAGGCTGTTTTTCTATACGGAAAAAGGACGTTCTCGAACAGGAATATCCTGACTGGAAGAGTGGAAAAAACTATGGAAAAACAACGGAAAACCTGCAAAAAACAAATAAAAAAATAATCGCTCTTTTTTTCGAAAAATAAAACTTCTGAAACGCCTTCTGGCAGGCGCGAAAACGAACCAATAACCGAACCAATAACGCAAGAG